>Ga0315282_10006353_pt1 | contig 19820 bp, 19 predicted proteins | sample YL17G07_20_MG_FD_203693 | JGI IMG/M metagenome (GOLD analysis project Ga0315282, IMG submission 203693) | Sediment microbial communities from Yellowstone Lake, YNP, Wyoming, USA - YL17G07_20 | ecosystem: Environmental > Aquatic > Freshwater > Lake > Sediment | place: USA: Wyoming | collected... | reverse complement strand
TCCGGCGGCTTCAGGATGAGCTGAAAGAGCAAAACCTCCAGTTGGAGCAGACCTGCAAACAGCTTCGCGAGCTCGAGGTCCTCCGCGACAACCTGACCCACATGATCGTCCACGATCTGCGCTCCCCGCTTTCGGGGGTCAAGGGCTATCTCGAACTCATCCGGGCCGAAGAGGCGAAACTCTCCGAGGAGCACCAGGACTACGTCGGGAGGGCTCTATCGAGCACGTCGGTTCTTCTCAGGATGATCCAGGACCTTCTGGACGTCGGCCGGCTGGAAACGCAAAAGATGCCGCTGAGCCTTCAGGAAACGGAACTCGCTCCCGTCGCCACGCGGGCCTTGGAGTCGCTCGGCGCCCTGACCCGGCGCCACAAAGTGGTCCTGGATTTGCCGCGGGATCCTGTCGTCGCTTTGTGCGATCCCCAGGTGATCGAGAGGGTAGTGGCTAACCTTCTGGGCAACGCCCTCAAGTTCGCGCCTTCGGACGGAGAGATCCATGTCGCAGTTGCGCGCGAATCGCGGGAAGCGCGGGTGGCGGTGCGGGACTCAGAAGAAGCGCGGGTGTCGGTGCGGGACTCAGAGGAAGCGCGGGTGTCGGTGCGGGACTGCGGTCCGGGAATCCCGCCCGAGTACCACCAGAGGATCTTCGAGAAGTTCGGACAGGTCCAGATGCGCGATACCGAGCGCGGCGCCTCGGCGGGGCTGGGCCTCACCTTCTGCAAACTCGCCGTCGAGGCGCACCACGGTCGGATCGGCGTCGAGAGCAACGTGGGACTGGGCAGCACCTTCTGGTTCACGCTCCCCCTGGCATGAGAAAACCCGGGGCGGGAGCCAGCCACCGGCGAGGCGATATAAGTTTGGCGTCCCCCGATTGCGATTGCACGATGTCGTTGATGATGGTTTCACGGGACGGCAGAAAGAGTCGTCCGTTGCGGTTGAGAAAATCGAGGAACAGCATGGCGGCAATGCGCTTGCTGCCATCCGAGACACCACCTGCGCCCTGCAGAAGCTTTGCGCAATCCGGGTGATCCCTGATTGATGCTGGGCCCGATAATGTGAAAAGTGTAAGTGTGACCCCGTCATCGTGACCCCGTCATGCCGTCATGCATCGGAGTCACGAGCCGCCGCGTTTCGCGGCCTCCCGTTCCTTGTTGCGCGCGATGAGGAAGGAGGCCGTATCGAGGGCGTCCTTCTCGTCTTCCAGCGGCCGCCCGTCGAAGATCTCCCCCGTCCTGATGCTGCTAACCCAGGTTCCGTCCGGCATGAGCTGTTCAGCCTCACGGGTCTCTCGATCGTATCGGGCCACGTAGGTGTTCTCGACGAGGTAGTAGTCGTATCTCGGGGTCGTCATGGCGCATGCCGCTCCAACTGATAGGAACTCACAGGAAAAACTCATAGGAAGACGGAACTGGATCGGAGCAAGAAAGGGGCTGGTGCGATATTCTCAAGATTTCTTTAGCAGATTCCAGATTCCCCAGATTTCCCCTCATCCCTCATCATTCGTCATTCATCATTCATCCTTCATCCTTCCGCCTTCCGCCTTCATCCTTCCGCCTTCATCCCTTTCAAAGCATCATCCCGTTCTCGGCGAGGTCCACGGCCTTGAGGAGCGCGCGGGCCTTGTTGAGGGTCTCCTCGTATTCGCTTTCGGGAACGGAATCCGCCACGATCCCCGCGCCGGCCTGCACATAGACCATCCCGCCCTTGACCACCATCGTGCGAATCGTGATGGCCGTGTCCAGGTTCCCGTCGAAAGAGATATAACCCACCGTTCCGGCGTAGGGTCCGCGGCGCAGGTTCTCGAGTTCGTCAATGATCTCCATGGCGCGGATCTTGGGGGCGCCGCTGACGGTCCCCGCCGGAAATCCCGCCCGCAGGACGTCAAAGGCGTCCAGGCCGGTTCTGAGCCGCCCCGTCACGTTTGACACGATGTGCATCACGTGGGAGTAGCGCTCGATGACCATGAGATCGTCCACTTTGACGGTTCCGTAGTCGCAAACGCGCCCGACGTCGTTGCGGCCGAGGTCCACGAGCATGATGTGTTCGGCGCGCTCCTTCGGGTCGGCCAGGAGTTCCTTTTCGAGGCGGAGGTCTTCCTCGCGGGTCTCGCCGCGGGGGCGCGTGCCGGCGATGGGGCGCACGCAGACTTCGCTGCCCTGGAGGCGGATAAGGATTTCCGGACTCGATCCGGCGATGCGGAGGTCTCCGAACTGGAGATAGTACATGTAGGGGGAAGGGTTGATGACGCGGAGAGCGCGATAGAGATCAAGGGGGTCCCTCTGGTACTTCCTCTGGAACCGCTGGGACAGAACGACCTGGAAGACGTCTCCCGCGAAGATGTACTCCTTGGCGCGGCGCACCGCCTCCTCGAATTCCTCGCGCTTGAAGTTGGACCGCATCGGGGCCTGCTCTGACGGCATGGACTGCGTGGACGGAGTGGACAGAGTGGACTGGATGGACGCCGGTCGGTTGTCGTCGGCGTCGGGTGAGGACGAGTCTTCCGAAGAAACCGCCGGGGGCAAAGGAGATCTCAGGCGCTCCTGCAGCAGATCAATCTTGTGAACCGCCTCGCGGTAGGCCTTGTCGGGGTCGTCGTGCACGTGGGCGTTGGAGATGAGAACCATCTTGTGCTTGACATGGTCGAACGCGATGAGCGTGTCGGTCAGGCAGAAGTAGGAGTCGGGAAGGGAGAGGTCGTCGGGATTGGAGTTGGGGATTCGCTCCCAGTGCCGTATCATGTCGTAGCTGAGATACCCGACGGCTCCCCCGGTGAAGACCGGCAGATGGTGATCGGGGACCGGCTTGTAGCGCCCCATGAAATCCTGAAGAACCTGGAGAGGCTCGTCATTGGTTCTGAAGTCCTCTTCCTCTTCGCGGTAGAGAATCTGCACTTCCTTGCCCTTGCACTTGAAGACGACTTCAGGGTCGCAGCCGAGGAACGAATAGCGTCCCAGGTTTTCGCCGAACTCGACGCTCTCGAGCAGGAAGGCGTTTTCGCTGTCGGAGATTTTCCGGAAGGCCGAGACGGGGGTTTCCATATCGGCCAGGATCTCGCGCCAGACCGGGATGAGGTTCCCTTCGCGGCATTTCCCGCGGAATGTCTCGATGTCGGGAAAAGTCATGTTTCGCTCCCCATTTCTAAGCGCGGAATACAGAAAGATGAAGGATGAATGCAGAATGAAGAATGATGAATGTAGAATGATGAATGACAAACCGCGGCGCAGCACATAGGCCCGCTTTACTTACGAAGCATGTAATGGGGTATTCTCTGTTCATCATTCTTCATTCATCATTCATCATTCCTAAAGTTCCTGCACCACGGGCAGGATGACGGGATAGCGGTCGTAGTTGCGGCGGATGAACTTGCGCAGCGCGCGGCGGATCTCGGCGTTGAGGACGTCCGGATCCTCCCGGACCTCCTTCGGGCACGACTCGAACGATTCGCGCACGAGATGCCGCAGTTCGTTGATGAGTTCCTCGCTCTCGTCCACGTACACAAACCCGCGCGTGACGATCTCCGGCTCGTTGATGAGCGCCCCGGTCTGCCGGTCCACGTTCAGGATCGCCATGAGGATACCGTCCTCGCTCAGGTGCTGGCGGTCGCGCAGCACGACCTCGCCCGTCTCGCCGATGGTCTTGCCGTCCACGAGGACGTGTCCGGTCATTACCTTGTTGACTACTCCGGCGCGGCGATCGTTGAGCTCCAGAACGTCTCCGTCGGTGATGATGAAGATCGAAGCCGGGTCAAACCCCAGCCCCAGCGCGATATCGCGGTGCGCCATGAGCTGGCGGAGCTCGCCATGCACGGGGATGAGGTAGCGCGGCCGGACCATGCTGATCATCGTTTTCATCTCTTCGCTGCAGGCGTGCCCCGAGGCGTGCACCTTGGAGGTGAGGGAGTCGAACACGCGCGCCCCGCGCTTGTAGAAGTGGTTCGTCATCCGCGAGATGGGACGGAGATGGCCGGGGATGACCCTCGCCGACAGGATGATCGTGTCGCCTTCCTGGACCTCGAGTTGGCGGTGCTCGCCCACGGCCAGCCGCGACATCACCGACAGCGGCTCGGCCTGGGATCCCGTGGCCAGAATGAGACGCTTGGCGGGAGGCGCCAGTTCGATATCGCGCAGGGGGCGGATTCTGTCGCGCGGGGGGCGGAGATAGCCCAGCTCGGAGGCGATTCCGAGCGTTCGCTCGAAGCTGCGGCCGGCCACAAAGATCATCCGGTCGAACTCGACGGCCAGATCCATCAGAACCTGGAGGCGATGCACCGAGGTCGAGAAGGTGGTGCAGAAAATCGCGCGGTTGCTGGTGGCGAAGATAGGCTCCAGGTGCCGCCTGACCCACCGTTCGGTGTGGGTGCTGCCCGGGATCTCGGCGTTGGTGCTGTCGGCCACGAGCGCCAGGACCCCTTCATCGCCCAGTTTTGCCAGGGAGCTGAAATCGAACAGGCCGCCGGTGACCGGCGCGTAGTCAATCTTGTAATCGCCCGTGTGGACCACGATCCCGGCGGGTGTACGGATGGCGAGGGAGGCCGCGTCGGGAACCGAATGGGTCACGTGGATGGCTTGGATCTCGAAATGGCGGCCGATCCGCACGGGGGCGTCGTATTCGAGCTGGATCATCTCGACACGGTCCAGGAGGTCGAACTCCTCGAGCTTCGAGCGCAGAAAGGCCAGGGTCAGAGGCGTGCCGTAAACGGGGACCTGCAGATCGGGAAGGAGGTAGGGCAGGGCGCCGATGTGATCGTCGTGGGCATGGGTGAGCACGATTGCCTTGAGGCGCTCCGGCGCGGCCAGCAGACACGAAACGTCGGGAATGACCAGATCCACGCCCAGCATGTCGGCGTCGGGGAACATCGCGCCGCAGTCCACGACGATCCGCTCCTCCCCCACCTCATAGCAGGTCATGTTCATGCCAAACTCCTCGACGCCGCCCAGCGGAACGATCCGCAGGGCGTCCGTGGAGGTATCAGGAGAGAAGAGGGTCAGGGGTTTAGTCTCCACGCCCGATCCGGGAGGTGCAATGGTAGTGGCCATGATCCTGCCGTCCTGCGCGCAGGTCATCCGGCGGGAGAACCGGATGCGCCCGGGATAGACTCCGTGCCGTAGACGGCTGCATGATTTCCCACGCCGCGACGCAAGTCAACCATTTTCGATGTTCCGCTCTGTTAGGGTAGCGCGGGCGTCCCGCCTGCGAACGTGCGCCGGGTCTGCGAGCTGGGCGCGGGGGGATGTATGCAGCGTCGGCTGGCAGGCGAGACGCCCGCCCTACTTTGTCCGTCTCCACAGTTTGGTAGCGGAGTCAAGATGCGCCCGCCGCCGACCCAGGCCGCCCTTTTCCCTTGCGAAGCGTGGCGCACGGTGCCACAATGCTCTCGACTTGGAACCTGCCGGTGTCCCCGGAGGATTGGAGTTCGCCGCCAGGAAAGACCGGATGGTCAAAACATCGGGATACTTCGTTTAATCCAAGGAGACTCAACTATGCGAACCCTCATTCGGTACTGCCTCATCCTGACCCTGATCGGAACAGGGATTTCCTGTACGAGCGAGCCGGACAGGACCACAACCACCAAACCCCAAGAGACCGCTTCCCCCGCGGCCAAGGGAACACCTCAAACCCCGAAGGACACCACCATGCAGGAAACCAAACTCCCCAAAGGCACCTACGCACGCTTTGACACCACGCAGGGAATCTTCACGGCGCGCCTCTTCACGGACAAAGCTCCCCTGACCGCCCAGAACTTCATTGACCTTGTCGAGGGCAAGAAGGCGCACATGGACCCGGCAACCGGCAGGATGGTGGCGACGCCGATGTATGACGGGCGGAAGATATTCCGCATCGTGAAGGGCTTCATGTTCCAGACCGGCTCGGCCAACGACACCGGCGCCTACAACGCCGGCTTCAGCATCCAAGACGAGTTTCACCCGGATCTCGGGCACTCGAAACCCGGCATCCTGAGTATGGCGAACGCGGGACCGAACACGGGCAGCTCGCAGTTCTTCGTGACCTTCGCCCCCAGGCCCGCTCTCGACAACGGTTACCCTGTCTTTGGCGAGGTGGTCGAAGGCATGGATACATTGGGCAAGATCGAGCAAACGCCCGTGCGCCGCAGCGCCATGAGCTCAGAGATGAGCGAGCCGGTGGATCCGCCGGTGATCCGCAAGATCACCATTCTCCGGATAGGCGAGACGCAGCCCACCCCGGCCCCGTAACGAACAAGCGCGAGGCCGGGACACTTTTGGGCAAAGCGGCGGCGGCATTCCCGGAGTCCTCCCGGCAAGGGCAATGGAACAGAAGGTTCCGGAAAGAGAGATCATGCTTGTGAAAGGAAACACGCCTCCCGCCGTTCTTCTGGCCGGGGCGTTGCTTGCCCTTCTTGTGCCGCTTCACCTGGCAGGCTGCTCAGGCGGACGGAAGGCCGACGCGCCTCCCCGTCCCCAGCCTCAGGTTATCCCGGCGCAGTATACCGTCACGGTGCAATTCCCCGCCGACGGCAAGCGCTACGAGTCGGGCTTCCTCGCCAGCCCGGGCGATGTCATTCGGTTCGACGCGCTGGAAGGGGCCGCATCCCTCGAGCGGGGAGCGTTGCTCTTCTACGTGGGCGGCACGGGCCCGTTCCGCCTCGCAAACGGGAGATCCCAGCAGATCACCACGGGGGGGCATATCGTCTTCCGGGCGGAGCCCGGCCTAGTGAAGAGCTTGAAGGGCCAGCCGATACAGATAAGGATATCAAATATCCGCAAAGACTAGTGGGTGAGAACCGGGAGCGCCGGCTCCGGACGGAAAAACGAGGACACAAGCAATGAAGAAAACGGCGTTTATCACGGGGGTAACAGGCCAGGATGGCTCTTATCTCGCCAAGTTCCTTCTGGGAAAGGGCTACCGGGTCTATGGCTTGGTGCGCCGAAGCACCCGCCCCGCGTTCGAGAACCTGGAGTATCTCGGGGTGGCGGCCGACGTGGACTATATCGAAGGGGACATGGCGGACGAGGCCTCCCTTGTTCAAGCCGTCCGATTGACACAACCGGATGAGGTCTACAACCTCGCGGCCCAGTCGTTCGTGGGGTCCTCGTGGGACCAGCCTATCTTCACCGCCGAGGCAAACGCCATGGGGGTGATCAAGCTGCTCAACGCGGTCAAGGACTTTGCCCCGCGTGCGAGATTCTACCAGGCCTCCACGTCGGAGATGTTCGGAAACAGCAACCGCGCGGGCTTGCAGACCGAGAACACCCCCTTTCATCCGCGCAGCCCGTACGCCATCTCGAAACTCTTCGGCTACTGGATCGTGATCAACTACAGGGAGAGCTATGGGATGTTCTGCGCCAACGGCATTCTGTTCAATCACGAATCTCCGATCCGCGGCAAGGAATTCGTGACGCGGAAAATCACCGACACCGTCGCCCGCATCCACTACGGGCTGGCGGATCAGATCCGCTTGGGGAACCTCGAAAGCAAGCGGGATTGGGGATTCGCCGGGGATTTCGTTGAGGCCATGTGGCTCATGCTGCAGCGCAGCGCACCCGACGATTACATCGTCTCCACCGGCGAGACCCGCTCAGTCCGCGACTTCGTGGAGATGGCGTTCCGGCGGGTGGGGATACGGAACTGGAAGCCCTACATCTTCATTGACCCGAAGTTCAAGCGTCCCGCGGAGCTCTTCACGCTCCAGGGAAAGTGCTCCAAGGCTTTCCGGAAGCTACATTGGCGGCCGAAGGTGAGCTTTGAGGAACTGGTCCACATGATGGTGGACGCCGACCTGGAGCGTGTGCGCAAGGAAGTGGAAGCGGGAAAGGGGGAGAAATGAGGCTGGAGGCTTTAGGCTGTAGGCTGTAGGCTGTAGGAAGAACAGAAAAGAGACATTCCTCGAGTCTACAGCCTACAGCCTAAAGCCTACAGCCTGATCGTCCTCATGACAGTGCACGCCCCAAACGATTTCCTCGCCGCTCTCGGAGGCACGAAGCCACCCGCGGGCAATGTTGTCCTGTTCTGGCTGGAGCAGAGCCATTTCATCTTCAAGACGTCCACGGAGACCCTGGTGCATCTGGATCCTTTCCTCTCCCGCGTTGTGAAGCCCGAGAATCACATCCACCCCCAGCCCGTGGTCCTTCCCGAGGACGCGAGGGGCGATTTCGTCTTTCTCACGCATGACCACCGCGATCATACCGATCCCTATACGCTCGAGCCGATGGCCCGCAACAACCCGGGCTGCGTTTTCGTGGGACCGGCGGAAGCCTGCGCCCGGGCGCGCGAGGCCGCGGGGGTCGAGAACGGGCGTCTTGTGGAAATTCGGGAAGGAGACCGCTGGGCTTTTCCCGGCTTTTCCGTGGAGGCGGTCTACGCGCTGGATACGAGCGATCCCCCGTCCACCACGCACCTCGGATACATCTTCGATTTCCAGGGCGTTGTGATATATCACACCGGAGACACGCGCGGCGAGCCGGACACATATCTGGACCATCTCTCCCGGGTGGCGAATCTGCGGCCGCGGGTCCTGCTGGCGCCGATCAACGAGGGCTATCGGAACCCGGGGCCTCGCGGCGCGGCGCGCCTGGTGGAGATTGTCCAGCCGGATATGGTGGTCCCCTGCCACTACGGCTGTTTTAAGCACAACACCATGGACCCGGCGCTGTTCCTGAAGGCGCTTCCGGTCGAGTTGCAGGCTCGCGTTCGGATCCTGCCCAGAGGCGGCCAGATAAGACTTTAGGCTTTAGGCTTTAGGCTGTCGGGAGAGATTGCGGATTGCGGATTGGGGATTGCGGATTGAAGAAATGAGAGGTTGGAGACGGAGTAAAGTAGGGCGGGCGTCTCGCCTGCCAAAAAAGTAGAGGCTTGAGACTTGAGACAGTAGACTTGGGGCTGTAAGTTGGAGACTTGAGGCAGTGGACTATGAGGATAGAGACTGTAAATTGGAGATAGCCTTCCGTTTCTTCAATCCGCAATCCGCAATCCCCAATCCGCAATCGCTTCCTCCAGCCTCCAGCCTAAAGCCTACAGTCTAAAGCCTAAACAGGAGATGGAAATGCCCGATCTCAAAGGTTATCTTTGCCTGATGCTCCACGCGCACCTGCCCTATGTGCGCCATCCCGAATACAACGATTCGCTCGAGGAATACTGGCTCTACGAAGCCATCACCGAGACATACATTCCCCTGATCGCCATGATGGAGGACCTCGTTAACGAGGGAGTCCGCTTCAACCTGACCATGTCTATCACCCCTCCCCTCGCCTCGATGTTGCGGGATCCGCTTCTCCAGAGCCGCTATCTGCGCCACGTCGAAAAACTCCTGGAGCTGGCCCACAAGGAAGTTTACCGCACGCGGATGCACCCGCAGTTCCATAGCTGCGCCTGCATGTACCGTGGCAAGTTCGAGCAGGCCATCCGGATCTTTCGCGAGCACTACCAGTGCGATCTTGTCCGCGCCTTTCGCAATTTCCAGGACTATGGGGTTCTCGAGATCGCCACATGCGGCGCCACCCACGCCTTCCTTCCCCTGCTGCAGCAATCACCCAACGCCGTGCGCGCACAAGTCGCGGTGGGCTGCCAGTCCTACGCCGAGCATTTCGGACGTCCCGCGCGCGGCATCTGGAACGGGGAATGCGGGTACTATCCCGGTCTGGACGAGTTCCTGCGCGAGCAGGGAATCCTGTACTTCTTCGTGGACACCCACGGGCTCCTTCTGGCCAGCCACCGGCCCATCTATGGCGTCTTCGCACCGATCGTGTGCCACTCCGGAGTGGCGGCCTTCGGCCGGGACGCCGAGTCCTCCAAATCGGTGTGGAGCGCCGAAGAAGGCTATCCCGGCGACTACGACTATCGCGAGTTCTACCGGGACATCGGCTTTGACCTGGAGCACGATTACATCGCACCCTATATTCACGAGAGCGGCCTGCGCATCAGCACGGGGATGAAATACTACCGGATCACCGGCCGCCCATGTTCGCTCGGCGACAAGCATCCCTATGACCCCGACGTGGCGCGCGAGAAGGTTCATCAACATGCGGGCAACTTCATGTTCAACCGCGACCGGCAGGTCGAATACCTGTCGGGACACATGGATCGGCCGCCCGTCATCGTGTCTCCGTATGACGCCGAACTCTTCGGCCACTGGTGGTATGAGGGGCCCGACTTCCTTAAGTCTCTCTTCCGCAAGATCCACTACGATTCGCAGGTCCTGGGCACCATCACCCCCTCTCAATATCTGAAGCGCTTTCCCATCAACCAGATGGCCACCCCCAGTTTCTCCTCCTGGGGCTACAAGGGCTATTCCGAGGTCTGGCTGGAAGGAAGCAACGACTGGATCTATCGCCACATCCACAAAGCGACCGAGCGGATGATCCGGCTGGCCAACAAGAACCGCTTCGAGGGCGACCCAATCCGCCTGCGCATGCTCAACCAGGCGGCGCGCGAGCTCCTGCTGGCCCAGAGCAGCGATTGGGCGTTCATCATGAAGACGCGCACCATGGTGGACTACGCGGTACAGCGCACGCAGGAGCACCTGCTTAACTTTCGCGACCTGTGGCGCATGCTGGAGGACGCGACCAGCAATGTGGACTATCTGGCGGGACTGGAAGACAAGTCTGCCATTTTCCCGAATATAGACTTTCGGGTATACGCCGATCCAGTGTAGACTGTAGACTGTAGGCTGTAGACTGTAGGCTGTAGACTGTAGGCTGTAGGCTGTAGGCTGTAGACTGTAGGCTGTAGGCTGTAGGCTGTAGACTGTAGGCTGTAGGCTGTAGGCTGTAGGCTGTAGGCTGTAGACTGTAGGCTGTAGGCTTGAGGCTGTAGACTACAGAAGAGATTGCGGATTGGAGATTGAAGAAACGGGAGACAGGGTAAAGTAGGGCGGGCGTCTCGCCTGCCAGGAGACCAGAGGCTGTAGGCTTGAGACTTGAGACTGAAGGAACAAAAACGAGAGAATCTACAGCCTCAAGCTTCAAGCCTCAAGCCCACAGTCTACAGCCTAAGAAAGCGGAGCAAGGAATGTGAACATGCATTGCGTGGAGTTCGAGCCGGAAATCCAGCAGATAGACAGAATCACCCGCGAGACCCTCTCGAAGACCCGAGGGCTTGCCCGTGAAGTGGCCGGCTACATCTACCAGGGCGGCGGGAAGAACCTCCGCTCCAGGCTGCTCCTGCTGGCCGCTCGGTCGGATGCCCCCTTCTCCCGCGCGCCGGTTTCCGAAGACGAGCCTTTCCTGCGCATGGCCGCCGGAGTCGAGATCCTGCACACCGCCTCTCTGCTTCACGATGACGTGGTGGACAAAGCGCACACGCGCCGGGGCCGGCCTTCGGTCAACGCCCATTACGGCGAGGACATCGCCATCCTCATGGCCGATCTCTTCTTCAGCCTGGCTTTTGAGATCGGCGTCGGCCTGGGAAACCTCGAAGCCCTCGCCCTGATCTGCCGCACGACCCAGAGAATGTGTGAAAGCGAGATCTATCAGATCGAGAAACGCAACGGCATTCTGACCGAAGGGGAATACCTGAAGATCATCGAGTCGAAGACGGCCACGCTTTTCGCCACGTGCGCCGAGCTGGGCGCCATTCTCGCAGGCGCCTCTCAGGAGAGGCGCGCCGCCCTGGCCGAGTTCGGGCGAAGGGTGGGAATGGCCTTTCAGATAGCCGACGACACCCTGGACTATACCGCCAGCAGCGACCTGTGGGGAAAACCCGTGGGCAACGACCTGGCGCAGGGCAAGCAGACTCTTCCCCTTGTCCACGTCTTCGAGAAGGCCGAGCCCGCCGACCGCGAGAGGCTTCTGCACCAGTTGCGCAATGGCCGGAGCATGGAGTCGGTGATGCCGCTGATCCACAAGTACGGCGGTCTGGAATACGCGACCGAAAGGGCCCGCTCGTGGGCGCGGGAGGCGGAGGAGATGGTAGTCGCGTTTGCCCCGGACGGCGCGGCCGAGCAGTTTATCGCGTATTGCCGCTTCGCCGTCGAGCGGGCTTACTAGCGTTTCGGGGTCAGACCCTCAGTTTTCAACTTACCAGTTACGCCTGACTCCTCGGAAAACGTGAATGTGGAACGTCGCGCCAAGCTGATGACTCAAAGATTGACCATTTACTTGGTGGTTAGGTCTTCTTTGTCCGTTTCTCCATCTCTTCTTCCCAAAAGGGCTTGTAGTATTGATGCATGACCATATCCGTGAATGCTTTCACCTTAACCACATCCTCCCATGTGATTGCCTTCTGAAAGTGAAGAAAGTGAAGGGTCAGACTTTCAATTTTCAATTTACCGTGACGCCCGGCTCCTCAGGAAATGCAAATGCGCAAAGTGAAGGGTCACAAAGTGAAGGGTCAGACTTTCAATTTTCAATTTACCGTGACGCCCGGCTCCTCAGGAAATGCAAATGCGGGATGTCGAGCCAAGCGGTCACTTCAAATCCATGCGTTTCACCTGTATCCGAAGTGAAGGGTCAAGTGAAGGGTCAGACTTTCAATTTTCAATTTACCGTGACGCCCGGCTCCTCAGGAAATGCAAATGCGGGATGTCGAGCCAAGTGGTCACTTCAGATCCATGCGTTTCACCTGGATCAGCCTGTGGCCCAACAGGTCCACCGCGGCCTGACTCTGCTCCAGAACGATATAACCTATCAACGGTTCATAGGCGCCATTCTGAGGTTTCATGTCCAGGAAAAGGACTTCGTTGTAGATGGGACGGAACCCTTCGATCTGAATGCGAACGGGTCCGCAAATCGAGCCTTGAACCACGTCCTGCGTTGCGGTTTCCAAATCCACGGTTCCGATCTCGTCCAGTTCGCCCAATCGGTCCCTCCAGGCGGTGGGCAGAATGAGGTAGGAAGCGCCGGTGTCAACGAGCGCGTCGCAGCGGATGGTTTTCCGTGGATCGGACAGGTTCTCAATTTTCACGGACGCTGAGATTCTTCCCATTTTTGCCGCCTCCCTTCTTCGCATGAACCAGCCGCCATCTCACCAGTTGAGCGCCTCGTCGCATTTCCCCACCGGGGTCTTCAGACCCTTCGCAATCGTTTCCCTCATCCCGGGGATGCCGACCAGGTAGAGTGTCTCCTGGACCGCTCGCCAATCCTCTTCCGCCACGAGCACGGCGGAGTGGCGCTTGCCGGTGATCTGGACCGGTTCGTGTGAGTCCGCGACAGCGTCGAGCAGGCTGTAAAGCCTCTTTCGGGCTTCGGTTGCGGTGATGCTGGTCATGAATGCTCCTCCCCTGACATACGTAATAGTGTACGATATAGATGTGGGGGTGTCAATGGCTTTCCCGGTTAGCTTGTCACTGCGTCTGCAGGGCGCTGATCGTGGCCACGTGGACGATGTCCTCGCTGGTGCATCCGCGCGAGAGATCGTTCACGGGCAGAGCCAGGCCTTGGAGAAGGGGGCCGTATGCGTCGGCCTTCGCCAGGCGCTCGGTGAGTTTGTAGGCGATGTTGCCCGCGCCCAGGTCCGGGAAAATCAGGGTGTTGGCGCGCCCGGCCACCTTGCTGTCGGGGCACTTACGCTTGGCGATGCTCTCGATGAGCGCCGAATCGCCCTGCAGCTCGCCATCCACCTCGAGTTCGGGACAGCGCTGGGCCAGGAGTCGAGCCGCTTCCGCCATCTTCTTCGCGTCGGGGTGATCGGCGCTGCCCTTGCTGGAGAAACTCAGGTAGGCCACCACCGGCTCGATGCCGACGAGCTGACGGCACGTCCGCGCGGCGGCGTCGCCGATGTCCACGAGTTGCTCGAGCGTCGGCACCGGAATCACCCCGCAATCCGCATACACCAGGACGCCGTTGAGTCCGAAGGGGCAGTTGGGGACCACCATCAGGAAAGCGGAGGAGACCGTCTTGAGCCCTTCGCGGCAGCCGATGCACTTGATGGAGGCGCGGATCACGTTGGCCGTGGTGTTGATGGCTCCGGCGGTCATTCCGTCCGCAACGCCCATCTTCACGAGCATCGCGCCGAACCAGAGCGGGTCCTTGAGGATCTCCAGCACCTGGTCCTTGGTGAGGTTCTCCTTGGCGCGGCGCTTCTGATAGGTCTCGATCATCGCGTCCAGGCGGTCGTAGGATTCCGTCTCGATCATCTGGATGCCGTCCAGGGAGACCAAGGCTTTCCTCGCGGTCTCGGCCAGGGCGGCGGGGCTGCCGACAACGAGGGGCTTGCCAAGGCCTCGATCCAGAAACATTCGCGCAGCCTTCATGGTGCGGGGGTCCAGAAGGGATTCGGGAAGGCAAACGGTCTTCTGAAGTTTGCGGGCCTTCTCACGCTGTTGTTCGACAAGAGCGGACATGGTTTCTTCCTTTCGGAAACTGTTTCGGCAACCCAATCAGGCGGAGTCCCAGACACCGGCGGACGGAAGGAATTGTACGGATACGGGTCCGGAAAAGCAAAGCAAAAGTCTGGGCAAAAGTCTGGTCAAACCCACTCTAAACAAAAAACGTCAATTGTCCTTGACAACCGCCCGTCGCTTTGATCGAATATGCGCAGTGGGACGTATTCGTGAGTTCCATCAGGCAGCTGCAAAGCGGAGTGGTAAGACCGCATCTCACAGGCTTGGGAAGAGTCGAAAGGGGGTATCCCGTGGCAAAGGGCACAGTGAAGTGGTTCAATGAGAAGAAGGGGTTCGGTTTCATCCAGCCCGACGATGGGAGCGAGGATCTTTTCGTTCATCACATGGACATCCAGACGGAGGGGTTCCGGACGCTCAAGGAAGGCCAGAAAGTGGAATACGAACCGGGGCAGGGCCCCAAAGGTCCGAAAGCGGCAAACGTCCGGCCTTGCTGATGCGCAAGAATTGCGCACCTCAGGGCGAAGGAGCCTGAAACAGCGAGAAACAGCGTGAAAAAGCGAGAAACAGCGTGAAAAAGCGAGAAACAGCGTGAAAAAGCGTGAAACAGCGTGGAAGAGCGCGGAGAAGTGGGGAGAAGCGGGAAGAAGCGGGGTTGAGGACGCGTTATGGGAAATACCCGTAGAAAACCAGGGAATTCTTCTTGACAGGCGCTGGAGGTTTTGCTGTAATCGCGTCTTAGAGAGGTACATGCTTGTCCCCCGAAGATGTACTTCTGGATTAAACGGGGGAGGATCAATGTGAAAGCGGCTCAAGGCGAGCCGACAGGAGGTTGTTCTAGTGGTTACCGGTACGGTGAAGTGGTTCAATGAGAAGAAGGGCTTTGGATTCATCCAGCCCGATGACGGCAGCGATGATCTGTTTGTTCATCACACTGACATTCAGTCGGATGGTTTTCGGACTCTCCAGGAAGGTCAGAAAGTGGAATTTGAAGCTGGGAGCGGCCCGAAGGGTCCGAAGGCCGCGAACGTGCGTCCTTGCTGATTATACAGCCTATGTAGCGCAAGCTCAGAACGAGGGTTCCAGCGCAAGCTGGAACCCCTTTTTTCTGTGCTCTCCCTTCCGCGCCTCTTTCCGGCGGTTTCCACCCCCAAAAAGGCTTGCATGCGGCCCCCCAACCGAGGAGAATCCACAGTCAGTGAGGAGCAAAGACATCTCAACACACCGAGGAGAATAACATGTCCAAGAAGGCCTTGATCGTTTGGGGCGGGTGGGATGGCCACACGCCCAAGGAATGCGCGGAGTTCTTCGCGCCCTGGCTGCGGGAGAAAGGCTATGAGGTCGAGGTCTCGACAACCCTTGCCTCCTTCGCCGACCCGGAGAAAATGGCGGGGCTGAGTCTGGTGGTCCCGATCTGGACCATGGGCCAGCTTTCAGGCGAAGAAGAGAAGGGATTGGTGGAAGCGGTCAAGAGCGGCGTGGGGATCGCGGGATTCCACGGCGGGATGTGCGATTCCTTCCGAGGCAACACCGAGTACCAGTGGATGACGGGCGGGCAATGGGTGGCGCATCCCGGCAACCTGCTGCCGGAATACGAGATCCGGATCACCGATCCCAACCACCCCATCACCAAGGGGATCTCGAGTTTCAAGATGCGCAACACCGAGCAGTACTATCTGCACGTGGACCCCTCTAACCACGTGTTGGCCACGACCACCTTCAACTGCCCCGACGCGCCTGCGGGACACGGCGCCGTGATGCCGGCGGTGTGGACGCGCGCGTGGGGCAGGGGAAAGGTGTTCTACGCGTCGTTCGGCCACACGGACGCGGATTTCAAGGTCCCCGAAGCGCTGGAAATCGTGCGGCGCGGGATGTTGTGGGCCAGCCGTTGAGAAGAAAGTGCTGAGTGTTGAGTGCTGAGGATTGCGGATTACGGATTGGGGATTGCGGATTAAGAATTGAGAATTACGAATTACGAATTACGAGTTCATTGATTATGTCCGCTCAGTCCTCAGTCCTCAGTCCTCAGCACTCAGTCCTCAGCACTCAGTCCTCAGCACTCAGTCCTCAGCACTCAGTCCTCAGCACTCAGTCCTCAGCACTCAGTCCTCAGCACTCAGTCCTCAGCACTCAGTCCTCAGCACTCAGTCCTCAGCACTCAGCACTCAGGGATAGGCCTTGGCCTATCCCCAGACCAAAAGCAAGTACAAGGAAGCAGGAGGCTGTATCATGACTCTCAAACCGGCAAAGATCGGCATAATCGGTTGTGGCAACATCAGCGACATCTACTTTCAGGCGGGCAAGACCTTCGAGATGCTTAGGGTCGTCGCCTGCGCGGATCTGATCCCGGAGCGGGCGAAAGAGAAGGCCCAGGCGCACGGCGTTCCCCGCGCCTGTTCGGTCAAGGAACTGCTGGCCGACCCGGAGATCGAGATCGTGGTGAACCTGACGATCCCCGGCGCGCACTACAAGGTGGCCAAGGCCTGCCTGGAAGCGGGGAAATCCACCCACGGTGAGAAACCTCTTACGCTGACGCGGAAAGAGGGCGCGGAGCTTCTGAAGATCGCCGCAGCCAGGAAACTCCGTCTGGGCTGCGCACCGGACACGTTCCTGGGAGGCGGCTTGCAGACCTGCCGGAAGCTGATTGACGACGGCTGGATCGGCGAGCCGGTGTCGGCCGAGGCGTTCATGACCTGCCACGGGCATGAGAGTTGGCATCCCGCCCCGGAGTTCTACTACAAGGCGGGCGGCGGGCCGATGTTCGACATGGGACCCTACTACCTCACCGCGCTTGTCCACCTGATCGGCCCGGTGAAGAAGGTGTCGGGCATGACTCTCAAGACCTTTCCGGAACGCTTGATCACAAGCAAGCCCAAGTACGGCCAGAGAGTCACGGTGGACGTTCCCACGCACGTGACCGGGCTGATGGAGTTTCACAACGGCGCGGTGGGCGTGATCGTCACGAGCTTCGACGTGTGGAACGCCGAACTCCCGCGCATCGAGATCCACGGCACGGAGGGCAGCCTGAGCGTTCCGGACCCGAACGGTTTCGGCGGGCCGGTACGGATTTTCAACCCGCGAACGGGCGCGTGGAAAGAGGTGCCTCTGACGCACGGCTACGCGGAGAACAGCCGCGGGATCGGCGCGGCGGACATGGCCTACGGGCTGCGGACGGGCCGGCCCCACCGTGCGAGCGGCGAACTGGCCTACCACGTGCTGGACATCATGCATGCGATCCACGACGCGGCCGGCGCGGGCAAGAGCGTGGCTCTCAAGAGCACCTGCGCCCAGCCGGCGCCGCTTCCGCTGGGGTTGCGGCATGGGCAGCTCGACGCGTAGAAGATAGGACTGAGTGCTGAGTGCTGAGTGCTGAGTGCTGAGGACTGAGAAGAAAGGACTGAGTGCTGAGTGCTGAGTGCTGAGTGCTGAGGACTGAGTGCTGAGGACTGAGGACTGAGGACTGAGGACTGAGAAGAGAGGACTGAGGACTGAGAAGACAGGACTGAGTGCTGAGGACTAAGGACTGAGAAGACAGGACTGAGGACTGAGGACTGAGAAGACAGGACTGAGTGCTGGGGACCGAGTGAAGGGGATGGTCACCGCGTTTGGGCGATGCACGCAAGGATTCGCGGAATTCCCGCGGCGGGCAGCCTTTGAGACGCCGGAACACCGTGGCAAAATACTGACTGGAACGGAGGAGAATGGCATCATGAGACACGGACAGGCGTTTACTTTGATTGAACTACTCATTGTTGTAGCTATCATCGCGATTTTGGCGGCGATAGCGGTTCCCAACTTCCTGGAGGCGCAGACGCGGGCCAAAGTCTCCACCGCCTACAGCGACATCCGCACCCTCAAAGTGGGGCTGGAGATGTACCGGCTGGACAACGGCCACTATCTGCCAGATTGGGGCAACACCAATGAGGCCGTAGACTGGGCGCTTCTGACCACGCCGGTCGCGTACCTCACCCAGATATACAACTCCCCCTTCAAAACCAAGGGAACAACCCACACGCAGTATGGGACAGCCATTGGGGATCCCTATTGGTACGGGGTTTTCGGTCCCAATCCACAGGGCCTCATGTACGAAATAGGGTGCGCCGGGCCGGACCTGGACTGCGACTGGATTCTCCTGAACAACCCCATCTACGAACTCGATGCCGGAACAGGCGGGACTGATCTGCTCTACGATACGACCAACGGCACGAAGTCGAGCGGCGATATCATCGCCACGAACAAGAGAACCTACAATGCGAGATAGAGTCAACCGGGAACAATGAGCCAGACCGCACTTCCTTGCCCCGCGCATCACTGTTCGATATTTCACGGTGTGAAATCCTGGAAGACGGGACCGATTCCTTTGTGCCAGGCTCTCGGGTTGTGGGGGCCCGGAAGTCTTCCATGGGGATAATCCGGCCAGCCCGGCGCGGATTGCCCGGGAGCGAAAGGGGCATTCCGCGGGGCATCGCCACCGACGAGCACGATATCATTTGAAACGCCGTGTGCGGGATGATATACGTTGCGTGAAGGGAGGAAAACAGGAAAAGGGGCTGCAACTCTGTCGGGAGCCGCGCAAAGCAGGCGCCATCCATTTAGGATAAGGAGAATTATCTCATGAGGTCTAAACATTCTTTTACGTTGATTGAACTGCTGATCGTGGTAGCTATCATCGCGATTTTGGCGGCCATCGCCGTGCCGAACTTTCTGGAGGCGCAGACACGCGCGAAGGTCGCACGGGTGAAGAACGATCTGCGCTCCGTGGCGACGGCCATCGAGGCCTACCGGGTGGACACCAACAAGTACCCGGACCAGGAGGTGAGGCTCGGGGTTCCTGAGCAAGGTCATCCGGTTGACTACGCCCATCGCGTATATCACCAGCGTTCAGCTTACCGATCCCTTTACACCGCCGAGCCACTTCAACCCACCCGAGCCCAATGTCTTCGTCTCCTACCACTTTGTGAACTACCAAGGGTACTGGGGAGGCCCCAGTTGCTGGAATTTCCCATCGCAGATGGGGAAGCAGATCGTGGTCATTAACTCCTTCGGCCCGAACCGCAGGCCGGATTGGTCGGAGTTCGCTCCCTACGCCTTTGAGAAGGAAAGGTCGTTCCACATGAATATTGACAACTGGGACATCCTGGTTTACCCGGACTCGATCTACGATGCGACCAACGGAACCAAGAGCATCCGCGACCTTCTCCGGGTTATGGGCGAGACGAGCATGCCGCAGTCGGCCGGCGGTGGCAGCTAGCCCGTTCCCTCGTGGGTTTGGCGCCCCGAAGGAGCATCTTGATGCAGGTGCAAAAGAGTCGTAGCCGTAGGATGGGCCTTGGCCCATCGCTCCCCAGGCTTTTACCGGACAGGTGTGTGTGAAGCGTGGGCGATTGACAGGCCGAGACCCATCCTGTTATGCGCGATCAGACAGCAAAACGGCAGTGATGGGCCAAGGCCCATCCTACGGTTGAATAGGAAGGGTCAAAGGAGGATTCTGGATGAAAGATTCTCTCGCCGCTCTTTGTTCCCTCGCGATTCTCTCAGCCGCGGGCTTCAATCTGGCGTCTTGCTCCACC
>Ga0315282_10006352_pt1 | contig 19822 bp, 22 predicted proteins | sample YL17G07_20_MG_FD_203693 | JGI IMG/M metagenome (GOLD analysis project Ga0315282, IMG submission 203693) | Sediment microbial communities from Yellowstone Lake, YNP, Wyoming, USA - YL17G07_20 | ecosystem: Environmental > Aquatic > Freshwater > Lake > Sediment | place: USA: Wyoming | collected... | reverse complement strand
AAAGATACGGAAAGCGTATCAAAAAGCTACACCCCCGTATCAAATTGCTACGCCCCCGTATCAAATTGCTACGCCCCTGACATGCAAGAAAGTTTGATAGCAAAAGCTCCAGTTGGCAAAAATGCTCCCCATAAAGATACTTTAAAGATACTTAAAGATAAAGATACTTTAAAGATAATAGCGCACGAAAATGAAAAACAGGAAATTTCTCTTAAAGATGAAAAACAAGAAAAAGCTAAGGAACTAATAATTCAATTTTGCTCTCTAAGAGAAATTCCTTTGGATTCCGGATTCTTTGCTAAAAATATCAGGTCTGCCCACTCGCTCGTTGGTTATTATCCCGTTGAGTTGATATTAGCAGGCATAGTTTGGAGATTAAAGAATGACCCAGACAATTTCTGGAATCAAAAGTTATGGAGTTTAAATTCTGTCTATTCTCATTTTGCTGAATGGATTGCTCAATCGAAATTAAAAACTGAAAAGACTTTTACAGATTGGTTGGCTCGGAATACAGAGCAAGACTATCGCACAATTGAAGAACCCGATGCAAAAGTCAAAGCCTTCTTTGTGTCTTTCAATAGAGCTCTAAAAGATGGAATATGTCCAACCCCAGAGGAGTGGGGGAAGTATCAGAAAGCAAGGGAGCTGAACAATGAAAGCTTGCAAAGGGGGTAATGAATGGAAAGAATTATAACGGAAGAAGGACTCAATAAGCATTTAGAAGTGATTAGAAAAATCCAGGAAGAAATTAGAAAATTTACTCCCATTGTTTCGGAAGAGTTAAAAAGTTTATCCGATAGTGAGTATATGTCAAAGGTCTGCAATAATCATATAGATTATCAGATTCGGAACGCTAAAGAGGGAGACTTTCTATTTCAATGCTCTTTTCATAACAAGCGGTATTTTGACATGGTAAACCGAAAGAAAAAACTCGAAGAAGCGAAAGAATTTAAAAAGGCAGAACAGTTACAAAGATTGTTAGACTCAGTTGATAAAGCTGGAGTGGATGTCAATGTAGCAGGGTTAAGTAAATTCATAACAGATTGCCCTCACGCTGGGGAATTTCTATGCAAACTCAGAGATTATACAGAGCCTGTACAAGGTGAAGCGCACAAAGAGAAAGTGAAAGACCTATAAAGGAGGCACCAATAATGAAACAGATAAACACGATTGAGACTGAATGTAACGCCTGGATGGAAGAGAGGGAAAGAACTTTAAAAAAGTTAATGTATTATGCAAAGCCCGAGGACAGGATAAAGTACCAGGCGCAGATAGACTTCTTGAGCATCGTAAGAATAAACATGTCAAAGATATTGCGGGAGGTGAAGCAGTGAAAACAAAACTGATTAGGCGTTTAAAAAAGAAAACTTGTCCTGAACTCGTTTCAGGAGACGGCTCACCAAAAACAAAAGCAATAAACACAGTGTTCTTAGATTTGCGCACAAGCATTGAAGACTGTGTTGCGATTATAAAAGCATTCAAGAAATTGGGCTACACCACATACTACGATGCAAAGACAAAAGTGATAAAGACAACGGCTCCTAAAACGAGAATAAAAGAGTTTTCAAAACTCTTCAAGTGTATCCAGAGTTACAGCTTGATGCAGAGACAATGAAATCCTGGAAGAAACTTGAGCAAAAAGTTGCAAGGTTAAGAGGAACAGAGCGCACGCCTTTGAGTGGTGGAAACTCCAGACAAACCCGAAGCGATACATTAGACGACACCTTTTTTATAGAGTGCAAACTGAGGAAGGACCCTGCAGTATGGAACTTATACGAGCAGGTGGAAGCCCTTGCAAAGAAAGAAAACAAACTCCCTGTGCTTGTTATAAAAAAGAAAGGAAAGCACGGGGAACTGTTTATCGTAAACGACAGATACTTGAAAGCATTCATTAAAAACTGGGAGGCAAATAATGAAGAAAGCAAAAGTAATAATCAAAACCAATGACCCGAAGGAAGCGGAGTACCTTGCAAAGATACTAATAAACGATGCGCAGGAAAGAAAACTAAGCGTTGCATGCACAAAGTTATTCTCTGCGCTTTTCGGTACTGATTATAAAAAAGAAGTAAAAATAAAAGGTAAGTCCTGAACCTATTTCAAGAATGACCCTTGAAGAACTCTATTTGAAGGAGAAAGACAGGATTGCAAAACTATCTAGGCATTATGCAAGGATATTCCGCACTGAGAAAAAAGACCTCTTTCAGGAAGGAGTCCTTGCTCTTGCAGAAACTTACGCAAAGTACGCATATAAACTTCCCGACGGCGAGCTTCTCAAAATATCCCACAGGATAGTAAATAGGAAGATCTACAAATATGCTAAAAATGAATACAGGCAGAAGATACAAAACAAATACAGGCAAATATAAAATGTATAATGCAATGCTCGAACTTGATAAAGAGGACTATGAAATCCTTTATGAGTTATATTTCAATGATACTTCAATTCATCAATTAGCAAGGAATATCGGCGTGTCAAGAGCCACAGTGAGATACAAAAGAGATAAGGCATTAAAGAGACTAAAAAAAGTCATTTTAAAACAAGTGAAACATTAGAGGTTAAAGGAGCTTGAAAAAGATAACTCAAAATACTTTGTTGTTGCCTTGACAAAAATTCTCATTTAACAATAATTGATATTGAAAATGGTCTTGTCTTGTTCAAAAAATTTAGTAAGTGTAGCATCATTTGGCCAAAAGGAGGAATGGCATGAATATTTTAAACAAAGGGATTAACATACAAATTACTTCGTCTATGAACGAGTTATCGGAAATGCAATCTTCTAAAATTTTGGAGAAGTAAATGAATCAAAAAACTATACCAGATAATGCAGTTGAGTTAGTAGCTCTTTATATTAACGAAAGGAGCAATAAAAATTACCCTATTCCTGTAATTGGAAATTCCAATAACCCAGAGACTCCACAAATATTTGAAATAATACCTTTTGATGAGATTGATAAAACAGATAGAAGTTTTTATGCCATAGATGGGAGTTATAATAGTCAGCAATTCTATAATGGTGTTTCAATAGGCATTTATAATGCAGGATATATTTGCTACAAAGGCGGAAAACAAATTAGAATGAACGATACAGATGACCCAATTATATTAGGAAAGGTATATTATCCACAAAATATTCTTGAAACAATGAAGGAACATTTGTTTGCGATTTATGAGGAACTACTTGATTTGCAACCAATGAAAAACTTAATTGAATTTTTTCAAGATTCCTCAGAAAATATTTTCCCATACACAAAAGAGGCTGTTTGTTTAAATTTATCTACTCTTCTTTCCTTTGCTCAAGAAGTTTTAGAGTGGTCATTGGTGTATGAAATAGCAAATCGTGGCGAAATAAGAAAAGGTGATTTTATATTAAGAGATGGAACTCTGCGTTCATTGAACATTAAGCAAAAGTATTTGGTAAAATTAGGAAAATCTTTACATGAAAAAGGGATAATAATTGTAGGAATAACTAAAAATTCACCTATTAAAATGGAGTTATCCTATACTTTGAGACAGGTAGACAGCTATCTTCAAGATCAATTGAAACCAAGATATCCATTCACACAAAAAGACTCAAATAGACAAAAATTATGTTGTTGGTTTGAAGTTCCGGATTCGGTATTAGAAAATTCATATGGAGAATTCTATAGAAATAAAGGACTTACCGGTGGTAGAGGTTTTGGGCTGTTTACTATCGCTCGTTTAGATTATGTGGAAAAATTACAAAATTTTGACTGGCTTGTGGTTGATGTTAATATATTTGATGCCATTCCAGGCATAGAAAACGACAAGAGAGATAAAAATGTAGATAATTTAAGTATGATATTTAATGAACTTACAAGGCTCACGCAAGAACATTATATACTTGGTTATCCGTATCCTTTGGTTGAAGCTCATAATTTTATCTCATTGAAAAAAGATTTTAAAGAAGAGATAATTAAAAGAGTAAAGTTTGCTCTTTACAAAGAGCAAAGAATGGATAATATTGAAATAGAAAATTTATTTTTTGATATTCATGATAAGTTTTAAAACAGGAGGCTCAGTATGTCAGATAAAATTGATTTTGGTGTACTGTATGGGCAGAAGACAACAGAGGATGCTTTATTAATATATTCTTCCTACGAAGACGCAAAAGCAAGCCCAAGTACAGGAGATTTTATTGTACTAACTCCTAAAGATGAGAATGGTAAAAAGTTTTTAGCGAGAGTAGAGGCAGAAATTTATGATGAAGACCCTATTTTTAAGTCCCAGGATAAAACATTAATTGCTGTACACTATGCAAGAATAGCTGAAAGAGAATTATCAGATAGGGACAAACAAAAAATGTTTAGTTATACTTATAAAGTTAGGCTACTTGGGACTTTTATTGATAAAGGCACGTCTATAGAATTCACTACAGCGTCGAGAAAATTGCCAACTGTATCTTATCATGCAAGGCATCTGAAGCAAAACGAAGTAGAACATATTTTGAACATTGGTAATGAAAGTGGAGCGGAAATCGGCTATTTATGCATAGGCGAGGAAGTCTATGAGGATAAAGGAGCTATTCTTTTTGATGTGCAAAAATTAAGAGATAAAAGAACAATGATATTTGCTCAATCTGGCTTTGGCAAAACAAATTTAGTTAAGGTTTTGCTTTACCAAATTATTAGCGATACAAATTATGGAAAACTCGTTTTTGATTTAAATGGAGAGTATTTCCTGAAAGGTCGCAAGACTTACGGGTTGGGGGACATAGACGAACAAAAGATAAAGGATAATTTAATTGTTTACAGTGATAAAAAGCTTCCTGACGAATACAAAGATAGGTTTAATTACAAGGGAAAAGTTTTGATAAATATGCACGAACATTTAACGGTTGGGGACATACTGAATTTTAGTACAGGTTTTTCAGAGGTGATGAAATCGTTTTTATTATACTTAGAAGAAAATGAAGTTAAAGATTTTATTAACAATATTAATGACTATGTTGAAGACCCGCATCAATTACATGAAAGATACCCCGATTTCTGGGGTACAAGTACGAAAGATGATAAAAGCGCTAGAACTACAATTGCCGCAATTAGAAAAAGAATAGCATACTTAATAGAAGAAGGCAAAGGGTTACATTCTTCCTCATCTAAATTAATAGAGGAGGTAATGGACTACTTGAAGCAAGGTAAAACTGTAATTGTTGACCTATCTCTCAGGGATAGCGGTGATGCAAGTATTATATCGACAATTTTAGTCCGCAAACTGTTCGAGCATAATAAAGAAAAATTCACCAGTGATAATCCAAAGGATGTAATTAACACAGTAATCTTTGTTGAAGAAGCTCAAAATGTTCTTTCCGAAGAACTTGTAAAAGCAACCGCAAATCCATTTGTTAAGACTGCGAAAGAGGGAAGGAAGTTTGGAATCGGTATGGTGGCAATAACTCAAAGACCATCGGCAATTTCAGAAGAAATCAGAACGCAAGCGGAAAATTTCTTTGCATTTCATTTAGGAAACAGTGATGATATTAAGGCACTAATAAAATCTAATGTAAATTATGAAGGGGTTATTGAAAATTTTATCCAAAGAGAAACGATTCCTGGCAACTTGTATATGGTATCTTCTGAACAAGCTTTTGCACTACCAATAAGGGTAAAGTTGTTTGAAGAATTAGTGGAGAATAACATATATGAAAGTTCAAAATTCCCTAAATAATACCGGGGTATTACTTCTCGAAAAGCCATCCTTTGACTTAGATAGAATTTACAATGACAATTTAATTGAGCCTCAAGATAGTGAAGAGAGAGTTAAATCGCTATTGGTAAGAGATTTACTCCGTCTTAACTGGAATATAGAAAAATTGAAAGATAAATTAATAGTATCTCCACCAATCTATTACGATAAAGAAATTATAAAACAGTCAATGAACATACCAAGGCAGGAAATTTTGAATAAAAATAGAGAATGGATAGAAAAGCATATCGATTTAGCTAAAAAAAATCTTGCACAGGGAAAGGATATTTTAAAATCAGAAATTTCACCACGAATTGAGGTTTGTAAAACACAAAAACAACATGATCTCTTTAGGATATTTAGATACTATTGGTCGTCTCCTTATAGTGAATATGTAGGAAGAAGGATAAAGTTACTTATAAGGGACGATGGAATAGATGGTAGTCCGGTAATTGGAATTGCAGCTCTGGGTAGTAGTATAATTCATATTCCAGATAGAGATAAATGGATAGGTTGGGATAAAAAAACAAGAACTGATAATATAATTTATACAATGGATGCTTATGTTTTAGGGGCATTGCCTCCATATAATTATTTGTTAGGTGGAAAGCTGCTATCATATCTTATCGCATCAAATGAAGTTAGAGAAATATACAAAGAAAAATATAGATGCAGAACGACAATTATTAGGAGGAGAAAAGCAAATGATTGGGTGTGTATTTTTACAACGAGCCTTTATGGCAATGGCTCACAATATAACCGTTTGAAATTTAAAGATAGATTACTTTATATTCCGATAGGATATACATCTGGTTATGGAACATTACATATCTCAAATGAGACTTTTCTTGCTATGCAACAACTTCTTATGGAAAAAGGCATTATGGTAACAAATAGATTTGGCGATGGACCAAACTGGCGAATGAGAGTCATACGATTAGCATCTGATATTATTGGATTTGATTCTAATATTCTCTTACAGCATTCATTTAAAAGAGGAATATATGCAGTTCCTTTAGCTGAAAATTTTCGCTCCTTTCTATTCGGTAAAACAGATAAACCTATCTACTACAATCTACCAATGCAAGCATTAGTTAAATTTTGGAAAGAAAGATGGTTAAATATGAGGAAGAAAAAAACCAATATTATTGATAAAATATTAAATTTTAATCCGGAAGACTTCAGAATTGATTGAATTTAGATAAAGATTGCACTTCCGATAACACAGCATATACGCTTCGGGCTGATGCCCTCGCCCTTCGGGACATCGCCTTGGCAACATCCTATATGCTAGAAACGTTATACGCAATCTCAAACCTTGCTTTTAAAAGAAAGAATTACAGAGCAAAGATACAAATGAATTAAAGACTGAAGAACCCTCCCACCCACCCTATCAAAGAAAGTTACTACGAACTAACTAAAAGGTTTATATTTATCTCTCTCTTGTACCGAACAAAAGTTCGTATATAATATGAATATGATAGAAGAGGAAAGAAGTAGTCGAAAACCTTAGACTTGAAGATGTTAAGTTCGTAAGAAGAGTAGCAAAGACAATTCTGTAATTTGGTTCAGCGATTTAGTAAAGAATTAAAAATTGATAAAATATATAATGATGGAGAAGATTAAAGAATCTAAAAAACTAGACATTAATTTTAAAAAAACTTGCTCTTGCCCAGAGAGTCATATCAATTGTCTCACCGCTAAAGAGTGGGTTAAGAATCAGGTTGCTGTTTGGGAACTATACTATGAGAAAAGAGACATTAGGGATAAAGACATACACCCGGCAGTATTTCCAATTGCTTTACCTAAAAAGTGCATTGAACTTTTTACACATAAGGGAGAACTTGTTCTTGATCCCTTTGTAGGTATAGGAACTACTCTTATTGCAGCAAGAGATTTAGGAAGAAATGCCGTAGGCTTTGACCTTAATGAAAAATACATTGATTTTACTAACGAAAGACTTAATCAGGCACAATTAAACTTCGGGGAGAATACAAAACAAATCGCAATTTGTGATGATGCAATAAACATTCTAAAGTATCTTGATAAAGAAAAAGTTTCGTTATGCGTTACTTCACCACCTTACTCCAATATGTTAAATCATGAGAGATTAAATAAGAGTATCCGTAGTGACCTAAGACAGAATAAGCACTATAAAAAGGTTCAGCAATATTCAGACAATCCAAGAGATCTTGGAACTATGAAGATTAAAGAATACATAGATGAACTTTCCAAGATTTATAAGAGGATATTGCCACTCTTGAAACCTAAAGCACACTGCGTTATAAATATCAATGATTTATGGGAAGACAATCATCGCTATCCTACGCATACTTATATTATAGAAGCTATGGAAAAAGTCGGATATGAACTTAGAAATATTATTATTTGGGATAAAAGAAACTTAGTAAACAAAGTTGGTATTTTTGGTTGGCCGAGTAATTATATTACTCTTAGCACAACATTTGAGTATATACTCGATTTTTGGAGAAAACCATGAAAACCGAGATTACTTATCAAGAAATGGTAGAAAAACTGAAAGTAATAAAAGCGGCTGAATATATTAAAACTCACAGGACAGGAACTACAGGCATTGGAAAAACGCTGGAGGACCTTTTGGGAATAACTGAGAATAATTTTCCAAGTCCCAATGGAGTTAATACAGAACTTAAATCAACAAGAAAAAACACCTCAAGTATGCTTACTTTGTTTACAAAATCACTCCTTCCTGAAAGAGCAAATTCTGTTTTATTGGAAAGATTTGGTTATGAATCAAGGAGAGGCAATGGAAGAAAAGAATTACATACTACAGTAAATGCTATAGAATATAACCAATTGAAAGGAAAGCCTGGCTTTAAAGTCAATATAGATGAAGAAAGGATAAATCTTATAACCTTAGAAAAAGAGGTTGTAGGTTATTGGGATAAAGAAACATTAAGAACTTCTTTTGAAAGAAAACTCCCAAAGATATTATACGTAAAAGCAGACTCAAGAGGAAAAAGCTGTTATGAAGAATTTTGGTTTAATGAAGCATGGTTATTAAGTGGCTTTGATTTTGACAACTTCGTTCGTCTGTTAAAAGAAAGTGTTGTTCTTGTTGACATACGAATCGGACAATATCCCAATGGTAGGCCGCATGATCATGGCACAGGATTTAGAGTCTTGCCCGATAAATTAGATTTATGCTTCTCTCATCGAGAAAGAATAATGTGAAAATTTATCAAATGAATGTCAATACTTTCCACTTTAAAATTTTTTAGGGTTGTTATTTGTGTTATAATTAACAACGAAGGAGGAAGCAAGCGATAGAAATTTTTTGAAGTAGAAAGAATCCTAATTGGTATATATGAAGCCTTAGTTCATGATACAAATTGGAGATATATGCGACATGCTACTACCTGCAAATGATATATTAGATGTCATGCATATAATTAAAGAGTATGAGGATTGCCAAGAACCAGCGTTAAGAGGGTAAATATAATAGAGTTATACCCATCAGTAGTTTTATGATAGTATGCGGAGGAAAACAATATAAACTAATGAAAAGAAAGTTTGTTTTGTGCCTCGTTGTTGTATTGTATTTGCTAGTTGTCTTGCTTGTAGGATTGGCTCTGAGTGGACATAATTCTCGTGGTTATAAAGTATTAGCGTCAGATAACCTTGTTGAAATTATGGGAAAGCAAATCACTGTTTCAGAGTTAGCTGCAGATAATCTACCTCAATACTTCATCCGCTCGGAAACATCTTCACCTCCACTACTATGGATTTGGTATGAGGCAATACCAACAGAAACTCGCGTGGATATTGTCTATTACTTAGTCTGGGAGGGAGAAATCAATCCAAACCCATTCATTGATAGATTTTATTGGATATTTCGAACTGTTTATTACGGCTATCCCGTTCGCGATATTGAGTATATCCAAGTTGGCATAAGTCGCAGTGACGGTAGTATTGATCGAATTCGATTCGAAACTAGTCTTACTTCAGATTATTACGCTGTTTTCAGTAAACACACGATTGTTCAGTTAGATCGATTATCAGGGAACACATTTCGTGAACTGCTAACAGACAATAAGGGCAGCCTTCTTAATTCTACTCAAGAAATCGAAGTAGCACTGTTGCCAAATGGCTGTCTACCTATGGGGGTATCAACATGGAATCATCTTTCTACATTGCTGACTCCTGGCAATGCGAATTATAGCATTAAATTGTCAGCTCCGCTAAAGTATCTTACCGAATTTGATTATAAATACTATAAATTCGTACGAAAGAGTCAGAGTGATTACCACACAGCGGAGAATCATATTGAAACATCTCTAACTATCTTGGCAGCCTTTATTTTGATAGGTTTGCCGGGATTCGTCATTAGTGTAATTCATAGAAGACGAGTTGAAAGCCAATGATTGATAAAGCCACCTCTCAAATTCGTTGTACATGCCCATATTGTGGCAAAGAACAAACATTGAAGCCTCCTTTAGGGCTTGAGAGTAAATCCTTCCCCATTGAAATCGTGAGTGTACCATATACACGTGACGTTGGTCGTTTTGACAGTAAGAAGGATTGGTCGCGTATCGGAACGGACTTTGCTTCCTATCTAAGGTATGATCGTATAATAGGAATTTTAAGAATTAGTCGACCAGGTATCGATGTTCGCTATAAGGTTGCTGTGTGTAGTAAATGTAGTAGTTTATTTGACATTTATGCTAACTACACTAAAGGTAAAAAAGCATTGCTTGCTGATTTCTGGCCACATCTGTTTGAATTTAATGACCAAGTGGCGGATGACTTTAAATCATATCATGGGCAGTCTTGGACAGTTTGGCTAATTCGTCGACTCGGCAAGTTATTGCATCAAGATGACCTGGCAGCTGTATTGTTAGCATTACTAATAGGTCTACTCAGTTTTATCCCTTGGATGCTCCCAGGTCATACTTCATGGATATCTAATTCCATCAATATAGAGTTAGTAGTTTCTTTGATACTACGTGGTATTGCGGTTATTGGCATAGCTGTGATTCTACTATTAATCAACCGCTATGTATATTTTTGGGATAAGGAGGATGGTTTTTATTCTCTGTTTGATGTCAAATCACGTCGTGGTATTACACATTGGAAAAACTTCTCTTTAAGTCGCATTGTTGGAGTTCAAACAAGACGATTTCCCTCTATAACTCAAGTAGACCTATTTGGTGGGATACTGGCAGTTCTTTCTCTGCTGGTGATCTGGCTATGTTATCGGCAACCAATTATATCAAAATGGGAAATGCTTAACGCAATTTTTGACCTTGGATTTTGGGTTATTGTGATATTTCTTTTTGGTTCAGCAGTGTGGCTAGCAATGAATTCATCACTATACACATTAGAAGGTGCAAAACGAATTCCGCTGAGGCTTGAACCATTGACAGGATTCCCCGAAATAAAGCCATTGCACAGAATAGCATTCTTCTCTTCAGCTATAATGTTTTCATCGTTGATCCTAATACTATTTATAGTAGCAGCTTTGGTTGCAGGGTCGCAACAAATGGTTCCTATAGAAGTGCAATTGGCTATTAAGCAAATGAATTGGCTTCTAGAATGGTCTAGATATGGACTATTTGGGATTTTTGTTATATTCGGATTAACAATAGCATTTCACTCCCGCTGGTTTATAATTATTATTCCAGGAATATACTTGATTCTGACTCTTTCTTTGTCTCAGTCTAATGTATCCATAAGTCTTGGGTCATTCTCGTTTGTCATTAATTACCCCGTGGCTCTCTTTGGTTTGTTTCTGGCGGCTTTACTATATTTTTACTACAAAAATTCTTTTGGTATTATCTCCAGAATTCTTTTAAAATATAAAGCACGTGCCTTGGCAGAAATCGAACAGCAAATTGCAAATGTTCGCAATAATCTATTGAACTCAGATTCTCTTCAAGAAGAATATCTTTATCTTAACAACTTACTTAACCTTCTCAATCTTCATGATAGATTGCAAAAAATACCAGTTGGACGAGGCTTTAGAAATTCCTATGCTATTATAACTCAAAGCTCAGTATTCATATCACTACTCCTTCCAAAATTGATTGATGTTGCTCTTAAATATCTATAAAGATTATAAAAAATTGTGATGATATATATCTTTGCACCAGAAAGATTAGTACAATTGTTAAGAAAAATACTAAGGCTCGAAGTTTTGTCTTATCTATAACTATGGAAGGATAGACACAAGTATAACATTGCATATCTGCAAGAATTAAAGCAACATTTTTTATGTTATACTCCATAAAAATATCAGATACGCAGAACCATTATTATAAAATATTAAAGTATATTCCAAAAAATAATCGTAACATAACAAATAAATGAATTAAAGACTAAAACCCCACCACCCACCATATTAATGAAAGTTACCGTTAGCTATCGAAATTTTATTTCCGTATTGCCTCTTTCATATTCTAAGCGAAATATTTTCCGTTAGCCTTGACAAAGATTTTCGTTTAGCAATAATTAATATTGAAAAGATTTTGTTGTGTTTGCCAAATATGAATGAGGAGTTATCGAGCAAAAGAAGGAATGATCCTACTAAGATAATGCACTTTCCGGGTAGGTAAAAAATAAAAAAGGAGAAAACTACATGGCGAACTTAAATGACGCGCTTTTACTGCTGAAGCAAAAACGGTTCAGCGAGGCGAGGGAAATTCTGGAGGATCTTGCTGAAAAGAATCCTGAAGATGTCGATGTGCTTTACAATCTCGGCATGCTGTACTCTGAGCTTAACAACCCTAAGGCTGCAGTGCGAACATTGAAAAAATGCGTTGAGCTGCAGCCGAAACATTCTAACGCTTTAGTTGCTTTAGGTTTCGCTTATTATAATATGTCGAACTTATTTGATGCAAGAAAATGCTTCATGGAGGCTTTAACAATAGAGCCAGACAACCCATACGCTTTAAGAAATCTCGGCGCGTTATTTGCAAGGAAAAAAGATTTTGGCAAAGCTTTGTACTATTTAAAGAGGGCTCAAGAGATTCTCCCTGACGACGCGCAAATTCTTTACGGCCTTGGTTTGGCATATTCAGAATTAAACGACAACGAAGGCGCTGACAGGGTATTTAAAAAGATTGTCGCTCTTCCTGACGCCCCTGAAGATTTTAAAGAGTTGGCGCGCGCAGAACTTACGAAACTTGCGGTTTCGACTGTTAAAGAAAAAGGTTTCAGAATGGATGTAATGTTCTACTGTCTTTCCGCGTTAAAGATTTTTTCAAAAATAGAAGTCTCTGAGATAAAGAATGTATGCTTTGAAATCGGCTTAAAAGGCCAAAGCGGTTTTGACATAAATGATCCTGCTCCAAAATATCAACTACGAAGTCTGCCCGGCTCTTTTTCCGGCCTTCAATTGCTTTCTTACATGTATACCGGATTCAGGCAGTTTGCGCCTGAACTTAATGTAGGAGCTGACTTCAGCAAGGAATACCAGATGGCTCAGCAGTTGTTTAACTCTGAGGATATCGTATGATTGAAGGGCTCAATGATTCCGTATATGAAATACTTAATCTTGTTGAGACGATAACTAATAAAAGTTTTGATTTTGTCGAAAAACCCGATCTGGATGTTTATGCGGCGATCAGAATTGCCAGAGAGAATATGCCTAAACATATTCTTTATTATAAAACTTCACACTCAGATTTATTGAATCATCTTATTCCGCATGAATGCGGCCACATAATTAGGCTTTTTAAAGCCCCGCCGGAAAAGAGAGTCATGGCTGCCGTTGACAACGAGACAAAGGAAATCGCATTTACCGAAATGCAAAAGGATATTGTTCGTTTAAACGACAAGCTGGGTTTTGATAAAACGGCAGCAATTATTAACATGCAGTATACTGGCATCGTGCGGCAGATTACAAACTATCCGCCTGACATCATGATTGAGAAGTGGATCTATAGGGAATATCCGGCGTTGAGGACTTTTCAGCTGAAGTCGTTTCAAAAACAATTTGACGATGCCGTCGAAGGAACAAAACTAGAAGTTAAGGCTTTGACTCCAGGTAAAATTTATGCTGCATCGAATCTGATGAACTACGCTTTCTTCAGAATATTGGGTAAAATGGTAGGAGAAAATTTCGTCCGGTTGTATGGTTCTTCCATAATCAGCCTCGATGAAGGAAAGGCATTGGCCGGCATTATAGAAAAAGCAGATGCGGACAATTTTGAAACTGACATCAAATTGGTAAATGAATGGACGCTTTTTCTGGATTTGGCAAATTGGTTTAAATGGGTTCCGTTTGAAGCAGTCCCTTCTGATTATTAGTGAAATTATAGGCAAAACGCAAGGAGGCTTAACTAATGGATGATATAAAAGAAATAACCGCGGCATTGCTCAAATTCCGCGACGAAAGGGATTGGAGTCAATTCCACAATCCGAAAGACCTTGCTATAGCGATTAGCATAGAAGCAGGTGAACTGCTTGAGCTTTTTCTGTGGAAACAACCTGAAGAAGCCGATAAGGAGAAAGTTAAAGAAGAAATAGCTGATGTCTTAGTTTTCTCTTTTTTGCTTGCCGAAAAATACGGCTTCGACATTAAGCAGGTAATAATGGACAAAATGGCAGAGAATGGCAAAAAATATCCTGCTGCAAAATCAAAAGGAACTGCTAAAAAGTATAAGGAGTTATAACGCGGTGCGTTTATCAAGAACTCACAGGCCGGATAAATTCGAAAGAATTATATGCATCCTTCGAAGTGGAGGAAGGGATATATAATCAGTTTTTAAAAAAGGAGGGTTATTGTGCAGCTGTATACCGGGATTAGCAGTCAGTTTATTGAACTCGTTGAAAAAAGCCAGATAGAATACATTATTGAGAATAGTTTTAAGAAACAAATTGGATACAGCCCTTCGCCGAGCGAAGTGAATTCATGGAAGAACTCTCTGAAGGCGATGTCTTATGTCATTAAAGATACAGGACTCGATGATCTTGGAGTAATCGTTGAATATATGCTTCCATATTCAAGCAGCAGGCTCGACATTATGCTGACCGGTAAAAATCATTTTGAAAAGCCTAATGCCGTTATTATTGAATTAAAACAATGGGAAAAGGCTTACTACAAAGGAATCAATGACTGCGTTGAGGTATTTCCAAATAATCCTTTACTGCATCCGTCAGCGCAAGCCGGCGGATACGCTGAATATCTGGAAGATGTGCATACTGCTTTTTACGAAAGCGATGAAAACCCTGAACCGGTAAATTTGGAGGCATGCAGTTTCCTGCACAATGCAAGGAGGAATTCATGCGGAGACTTAAACAGCGTTGTTTTTGTCGACATATTGAGCAAGTATCCTATGTTTACTGGGGATATGAGTGATGAACTGGTAAATTTTCTTTCTGAACGAGTAGGAAACGGGGAAGGAGAGGCCGTTCTTGATAAAGTACTGCAAAGCAGTTACAGGCCGAGCAAGAAATTGCTTGAGAATATTTCAAGAATCATTAAAGGCAACCCGGTCTTTCAGCTTCTTGATGAACAAAAAATCGTGTTTAATGCCATCCTGTCGCTGGTAAAGGACCCGAAATTGAGAGAATCAAAAGCAACAGTTATAGTTGTAGGCGGCCCCGGAACCGGGAAAAGCGTAATTGCGGTAAATTTGCTTGCGGAGCTTGCCAAGGAAAACTATAATGTAATGCACTGCACGGGATCTGCAGCTTTTACGACAAACCTGAGAGCCCAGGTAGGCAGTAAAGGGACAAGAATCTTTAGATACTTTAACAGCTTTTCCAAGGTGGATTATAACAATTTTGACGTGCTGATTGCAGATGAGGCTCATAGGATAAGGGAAACCAGCAACGGCAGGTTTACGAGAATAGAAGCCAAATCAGGCAAATCGCAAGTGGAAGAGTTGATAGACGCTGCAAAGATAAGTTTATTCCTGCTTGACTATAACCAGATAGTAAGGCCGGGAGAAATTGGAACTCCCGACCTCATTGAATCAGTAGCAAAATCAAAGGGAATCAAAACTTTTAAGATAAACCTCAATACGCAGTTCAGATGTTCTGGCTCAGAATCTTATATTGCATGGCTTGATTACGTTTTGAACATGGGCGGAAGGTTTGACTTGTCATGGAAGAGCAATGAGGAGTACTTATTTGAGATTGTTGAAAGCCCTGCTGAACTTGAAAAAAAGATTTTAGAAAAGGCGAGTGAAGGAAACACTGCAAGGTTAGTTGCCGGCTTCTGCTGGCCGTGGTCCAATCCGAGAGACGATGGTTCTTTGGCAGAAGACGTGGTTATAGGCACATGGGAGAAGCCTTGGAATAGAAAGAGAAGCAGAAATTCTTACAACCCTGCTAACGATCCTTACACGATATGGGCAACAAAACAAGAAGGACTTACTCAGATCGGGTGCATATATTCTGCTCAGGGTTTCGAGTTTGACTACACCGGAGTAATATTTGGAAACGATGTTATCTGTAACAAAGAGTCAAAGGAATGGGTTGGTTTAAAAGAGAACAGCTGTGACCCTGTCGTCAAGAGATCAAGAAACGATTTTGCAAAATTAATACTGCATACTTATAAGGTACTTTTATCGCGAGGAATGAAAGGTACATACGTGTATTTCCTTGACAAATCAACAAAAGAATATTTCGAGGAAATGCTAACATCCTGATATAAAGAAAGTTACTACAAGCTATCGAAGTTTTATTTTATCCCTTCGTTGTCTCATTCATACTCTGAGCGAAATATTATTGGTTATCCTTGACAAAGATTTTCGTTTGGCAATAATTGATATTGAGAATGTATTTTTACATTTAGGCAGTAATGCATGATTAGACAAAGGGAGGAGTGGCATGAATGTTTTAAACAAAGAGGTATATACCCAAAATACTTCGGATATCATCCTAAATCAGAGGTATATCCGAACTTTGCTTGGATATAAACAAGTTAGGCAACATATTACTTGAGAAAATCCCAATGGAGGTTTAACTTAACATGGAATACTTGTTGGTTTTCATCATTGGTGTAGTTCTTGGAGCGGTCATCGTCTTAATCATTAATTGGTTTCGCCGACGAGAAGCGAAAACAATTGCACAAGAGCTAATTTCACAAACTGAATCTCAAAAAGTCCAAGACTTGGAAGCCCTTATTAACAGGATCAAAGATTCCTTTGGAGCACTTTCCTTAGAGGCTTTGTCAAAGAATACGGGGGAGTTTCTAAAACTTGCTAACGAAACTCTTTCAAAACAAACGCAGATGGGAGAGAAAGAACTTGAAGGGAAGAAAAAACTGATTGACCAGGCACTTGAGGCAATGAAGGTGGACTTACAGGGAGTTCAAAATCTTGTAACTAACTTTGAGAAGGATAGAGAACAGAAGTTCGGTGAACTTGCTAATCAATTAAAATCCACTGCCGAGCAGACTGGAAAACTTCAAGAAACTACCAGTCAATTACAGTCTGCGTTAGCGAGTAGAACGGTTCGTGGGCAATGGGGAGAAAGAATAGCTGAAGATGTATTGAGGTTAACTGGGTTCGTGGAAGGTATCAATTACCGAAAGCAAAAAGTCTTAGAAACAGTGAGTACACGCCCCGACTACACATTTCTTTTGCCTCAAGACCTCAAAGTGAATATGGATGTTAAGTTCCCTTTAGATAATTACTTGCGTTATTTCGAAGCAGAAAGTGAAACCGATAAAAAGACGTACAAAGATCAATTCTTAAAGGATGTCAGAAAGAGAATCAAAGAAGTAACAACCAGAGATTACATAAATCCTGCAGAGAATACAGTGGACTATGTGATAGTATTTATACCGAATGAGCAAGTTTATGCTTTTATCAACGAAAATGATATATCCATATTGGACGAAGCCTTAAAAAACAAGGTGATACTTTGTTCTCCCTTTACTCTGTATGCAATACTTGCTGTAATTAGGCAGGCGGTGGATAACTTCAATTTAGAGAAAACAGCAGATCAAATACTATCTTTGCTTGGCGCGTTCAACAAGCAATGGGCTGCTTTCTTGCATTCACTCAAGAAGATGGGGAAGAAGATTGAGGAGGCCCAGGAGGAATTTAATGCCCTAACTTCAACACGCCGCAAGCAACTTGAAGGTCCGCTTAGGCAAATTGAAGATTTGAGAAAACAAAAAGGAATTCCTGAAGCATCATCAATTGAAGGTGAAACAATCGCTCTAGAAGGCCCGAAGGAAGTGAACGATGAGCAATAAGAAAAAAGGAGTAATACGTCGCCTAACCAAGCGTATCTGGCTTCGTGCCTTCGGCATTCCGCCCAAATTCCTCGCTACGCTCAGAACTTTAGATACACTCGGAACGTTATCGGAAATGGCTAATACGCAAATGAGGTGAAAAGTGGCATCTGTTAGTTTACCTGCTTTGCCGAAAGGAAAGGAGTTTGAAGAATACATTTCTGCCTTTTTTCAGTCAGGTGGAAACTACATTGAAAGAAATATCATTGAAAGAGATATCATTGAAAGAGATATCATTGAAAGAGAAGTTGAAGAGGTTTTGGAATTGGATATTATTACCACAGATTACTGCTTACCTCTACCCAAGATCAAACTTCTTGAAGTAAAATCTGGAAATTGGGGATTTCCAGATTTATTTAAAGTGCAGGGTTGGATGGATTATCTAAATATTTCTGATGGAGTATTCGTTGCTAGTAAAGGAAAAAGCAACATAGATTTTCTCAAAGAAAAAGCCAAGGGTCTAAATATAGATTTAGTGGTAATTCCAGATTTAGATAAGTCTAAAGGAGCATTATCCAAACTTATAAGTAATAGAACTATTGATGATGTGGACATTTCAATCTGGAGATTCTCTTATTGGGTTGAGCGTAATTTATTGAAACTCCTAAACCATAAGAAAAAATCCGATTCAAATAAAAAATGTTTCGAAGCTTTAGAGGACTATTATTTTGAAGTAAATAGCGGAATATTCTTTACTGAGAATATAATCCAAAAAGTAGATAGATTATACTCTACTTTTCAAAAGTTCCCACATATCTCAGCTAAATGTGGAAACGAACTTATAGGAAAAACTTTTGATGATGAATACGATACCTTACCAGACGATGTCTACAAAGATACTTACTATAAATGCAATTACAATGATATTCAGATATCTACATTTATAGAACATCGAGCAAGATTGGCTATATTAAAAAACGCAGTAGATTATCTACTTTATAGAGATGCTGTTGCTGATAAAACCAAAACAAATGATGTGATTAAAAAAACATTGGGGCTCAAGATTTCTTTGCTGGACTCGTTACCAGGTTCATTTAAGAATGCTTTAGAAACTATTAGCAAGCAGAAATATTTTCATCTATATCCTGTTTTTTGGCAATGGTTTATATGGGTATTCGGAGGTTTTATCTTAAAAGATTATGAAGATAAAGAATATGAAATACTATCTCAGAAAACAGAAATCCCTATTGAGGAAATACCAAACGCTTTGGGAGCTTATCAAATATTATTTCCTCAATATGATGGGTGGTTTATGGATTTATCCCCAGCCTCAAATATAAAAATGATGAAAATGTTCCCGGTCCCTTTTATGGGAGTCGGTGCAAACTACAGGAGATTAATTTATACCGAATCGAAAAAATTTGAAGATCTTAAGCTCACTGGGATGCATACCTTAGACGATTTGATTAAATGGAATAATTTAACAGTAAAGGTGTTGCAAAATGACAAATAAGCCACTTCCGATAACACAACATAAAAGATTTGCCGTTCGGGCTCACTCAAATTTTTGCTTCGCAAAAACTTCTTTTATGCTGAAAACTTTATATGCAATCGCAAACCTTGCTTTTAAAAGAAGATTTACGATGTAAAGAGTCAAATAAATTAAAGACTAAACAACCCCTCCCGCCCTATCAAAGAAAGTTAGTACAAGCCGTCTAAAAAAGGAGTTTTAGATGGCTTGAATATTTAATAAAGAGGTTATGCCAATAGGAGCAGTGCAAATGGACTTTTCGCAAACGACGTTCAAAGACCATTTAAGAGCGCACTGCAAACCGGCATATCAAAGACAAAACAAAGATCACTATAAAGACAATTTACTTACATATATGCAGGTGTTTGGCAATGCAAACGGACTTTTCATTCGCAAGCTCATTTCAAAAACCGTT
>Ga0315282_10006350_pt1 | contig 19829 bp, 15 predicted proteins | sample YL17G07_20_MG_FD_203693 | JGI IMG/M metagenome (GOLD analysis project Ga0315282, IMG submission 203693) | Sediment microbial communities from Yellowstone Lake, YNP, Wyoming, USA - YL17G07_20 | ecosystem: Environmental > Aquatic > Freshwater > Lake > Sediment | place: USA: Wyoming | collected... | reverse complement strand
CGCCGGGTCCATCGGCTACGACGAGGTCGTACAGGTGAGGGACTCAAGCGGGCAGATGCGCCTGGGCCGCGTGCTGGAAGTGGGCGAAGGCATGGCGGTGGTGGAAGTCTTTTCCGGCACTACCGGGCTTTCAATTGATGGAACGAATGTACTCTTCCTGGGTGGACCTCTGATCGTCCCGGTGGCGGAAGAAATGCTGGGGCGTGTCTTCGACGGCCTGGGGCGGCCGCTGGATAACGGCCCACAGCCTTTAACCGATCATTATGGCGACGTGAATGGGCAGCCGATTAACCCGACCGCCCGCGTTTACCCGCGCGACTTCATCCAGACAGGCATCTCCGCTATCGACGGCATGAATACCCTGCTGCGCGGCCAGAAACTGCCCCTCTTCTCCGGAGCAGGCATCCCGCACGACCAGCTTGCCGCGCAAATCGTACGCCAGGCCACCCTTGGCGCGCCGGTCGGGCAGTCCCGTCTGCAAAACGAGCAGTTTGCCATCGTCTTCGCCGCCATGGGCGTCAAACACGACGTAGCAGATTTCTTCCGCAACTCGTTTGCCGAAAGCGGCGCCCTGACCCGCGTGGCTATGTTCCTCAACCTGGCTGACGACCCGCCGGTAGAACGCCTGATAACACCCCGGGCCGCCCTGACCCTGGCCGAGTACCTAGCCTTCGAGCGCAACATGCATGTGCTGGTCGTCTTCACTGATATGACCAATTACTGCGAGGCGCTGCGCCAGATTTCGAACATCCGTGGCGAGGTGCCCAGCCGCAAGGGCTACCCCGGCTACCTGTACAGCGACCTGGCTTCCATATATGAGCGCACCGGGCGTATCAAGTCGAGCGAAGGGTCAATCACCCAGATCCCCATTCTTTCCATGCCCAACGACGACATTACCCACCCGGTCCCCGACCTGACCGGTTATATCACCGAGGGCCAAATCGTGCTCGGGCGTGATCTCAGCCAGGCGAGTATATATCCACCAATATCCGTGCTGCCCAGCCTGTCGCGCTTGATGAAAGACGGTATCGGCAAAGGGCGCACCCGAGACGACCATTCGAACCTGGCTGCCCAAATCTACGCGGCTTACGCCCACGTGCAGGACGTGCGCGCCCTGGCCTCCGTCATCGGCGAAGAGGAGCTCAGCGCCGTCGACCAGATCTACGTGCGCTTCGGCCGGGCTTTCGAGCGTGAATTCGTCAACCAGACTCAAACCGAAAATCGCACCATCGAGCGCACCCTGGACATCGGCTGGAAGCTGGTTTCAATGCTGCCGCGCGAAGAGCTGACGCGTGTCAGTCTGGATGAGATCAAGCAGTACTACCACTAGGAAAGTAATGCCACGAATTAGCGTACCGCCGACCCGCAGCAACCTGATCCGCATGAAGAAGGAGCTGCAATTCGCCCGGGAAGGGTATCAAATCCTCGACCGCAAACGTGAAGTGCTGACCACCGAGCTGGTGCGTATGGCGCACGACGCCACCGAGCTGCAAAATGAGATGTGGCGGCTGCAGGACGAGGCCTACGCGGCCCTGGAAAAAGCCCAACTGACCATGGGCCAGGAACACGTGGAATGGGCTGCCCTGGCTGCTCATAAATCGGTGGACGTACAGCTCAAATTCCGCGGCATCATGGGCGTGGCAGTGCCGGTCGTTGAAGCCAGTGGGGCGCCTCCGGAAATGCCCTACAGCCTTGGGGATACCTCTGCCACTTTAGATGAAGCCAACGCCGCCTTCCGCAAGGTGCTGGTGATGATTCCCGAGCTGGCGCGCCTGGTTACGGCAGTCTTCCGCCTGGCCAACGAGCTGCGCAAAACCACCCGGCGCTGCAATGCCCTCCAGCACATCTTCATCCCCGAATATGAAGCTATCGTGGCGTTTATCATCAGCTCGCTGGAAGAACGCGAGCGTGAAGATACTTTCCGGCTGAAACTGCTCAAGAACCGCAGCGCCAAGCCTGTCCCAGGCGAACCTGTGGGTTGACTTCGTCAGAACAAAGCCGCCGCAGCCGAGCTGGCTGCCCCGTACCAGGGCGAGAAGATCGTCCCCAGCACGACCACCCCGGCGATGCACACTATCAGGGCTACCTTCCAGGTGACCGGCATTGCCACGGGCTTACTATCCTCTTCCGAACGGTACAGGTAGACGACCTTCAGCACCACCAGGTAGTAGTATAAGGCAATCATCGAGTTGATGAACCCCAACAGCGCCAACCAGACTAACCCCGACTGGACGGCTGCGCCAAATACCCACACCTTGGCGAAGAATCCGGCAAAAGGCGGGATGCCGCCCAACGAAAGCAGGCATACCAGCAAAGCCAACGCTAATCCAGGCGAGCGGCGACTGAGGCCGGCATAAGCTGAAAGCTCATCCGAGCCGACCGTCTTCCCCACGATGGTGACGATGCCAAAGGCAGCCAGGTTGGTCAGCAAGTAGGCCATCAGGTAATACACCGCGCTGCTGGTGCCGAGGGCAGAATTAGCCGCTACCCCGATCAAGATGTAGCCGGCCTGGGCGATTGAAGAATAAGCCAGCAGGCGCTTGATATTCCGCTGCGCCAGCGCCAGCAGATTGCCCACGAACATACTCACCACCGCCAGGGTGGCGACGATCACCGTAAACGCCTGGGATGGTGAAGGTGACACTGCCTGCGGCGGGAACATGGCGATCATTACCCGCAGCAGCACCGCAAAACCGGCTGCTTTCGAAGTGGTCGAGAGGAAACCGGCTACCGGGGTTGGCGAGCCTTCATAGACGTCCGGGGCCCAAAAATGGAAGGGCACAGCCGATATTTTGAAGCCAAAACCCACCAGCACCAGCATGATCGCCATCACCTGGGCGAACAAGGGCACCTTGCCGGTGAGCAGCAGATTCCCGAGCTGGTAAATCTGCGTAGTGCCGGTGAAGCCATACAGTAAGCTGAAGCCATACAGCATGACTGCCGAGGTCATCGCCCCGAACAGAATATATTTCAAGCCCGATTCGACTGATTTCTGGTCATGGGTGAAGAAGCCAGCCATCACGTACAGCGCGATGGAGGTAGTCTCCACCGCCAGGTAAAGCATGATCAAATCGGCTGCGGAGGCCATCAGGTCCATCCCCAGCGTACTGACCAACATCAGGGCGTAAAATTCGCCATGGTGGGTCAGGTTCTCGGTTTCCGAAGCGAACAGGGCGGTCAGGGCGGCGCCTGCCAGGAAAATCATGCGAAAGATGAACGTTGAATCGTCGAAGCGCAGCATGCCTCCCCAAATCAGCACCGGGCCATTTACCGGCCGCGAAAACGCCACGCTCACGCCAATGATCACCAAAGCACCGGCCGCTGTGATCCAGCCCAACAGGCGCCTGCGCTCGCTGCACCAGACCAGGTCGAGGACCATCACCACCGCCGTCAGGACAAGCAGGCTAATTTCAGGTAAAATTGCCAGGATCATATTTGTGTTATCTCCACTCATGGCTCAGGCACCTCCCAGCAGCGACAGCACGTGGTTGACCCCAGTTTGCACCATGGTCGAAAGCAGGCTCGGGAAAACCCCCAATCCTACCATCGTGGCCACCAGCAAGCCAATGGCAATCTTATCCATTACGGTGATATCTTCAACCCTGAGCAATTCTGAGGGGGTCTCGCCGAAGAAAACCCGCCGGATCACCAGGAAAATGTAAGCTGCCGTAATCAGGATACCCAGGATGGCGATAATGGCTACCCAGGGAGCCGCCCGCCAGGCGCCCATAAACACCGGGAACTCAGCCACGAAGCCCGAGAAACCCGGCATGCCCATCGAAACCAGGCCGCCAACGATAAAACCGATGGCCGCCCAGGGCATCTTCTGGAATAACCCTCCCAGTTTAGGGATATCTCGGGTATGCGCCCGGTCGTAAACCATACCGACGATTGAGAAGAAAAGGGCGGTCATTACCCCGTGCGAGAACATTTGCATGCCCGCACCGAGCAGCCCTTCTTTGGAAAGTGTGGCAAACCCGATCAAAACCAATCCCATGTGCGAAACGGAGGAAAATCCGATGACGTATTTGAAGTCGGTTTGCACCATGGCAATCAAGGCGCCGTAGACCACGTTGACCGTACCCAGGCCAAGAATTAGCCAGGCCCAGTACTGCGCGCCTTGTGGCAGGAGCATGATCGCTACCCGCAAGGCCGCAAACGCGCCGACTTTCATCTCAACTCCCGCCAGGATCATCGAGATAGCCGTCGGGGCGGCCACGTGGCCATCCGGGGCCCAGGAATGGAAGGGGAAAATGCCTCCCAGCACGGCGAAACCGAAGAAGACTACCGGGAACCACATGCGCTGGAATTCGATCGAAAAGCCGGCCTTTTCCAACGCCATCAGATCGAAAGTGTGCGCTCCGGAACCGAAATAGATCGCCAGGGCCCCCAACAGTGAGATCATCGACCCGATGAACAGATAAAGGGTCAGCTTCATGCCCCCGTATTCACGCGTCTTGGGATAACCCCAGTTGATGATCATCAGGTACTTGGGGAAGACTGCCAGCTCGAAGAAGAAGAAAAGCTGGAACAAATCGAGTGAGCAGAAAACGCCAAAGACACTGGTGGCCAGGAAGAGCAAGAAAGCGAAAAACTCGCGCGGCCGTTCCTCCACGTTCCACGAAATCAGCACGCCGCAGAACAAGACAATCCCTGCCAACAGCACCAGCGGCACGCTGATCCCATCGACTCCCATGTGGTAAGAGATGCCCAGGGAGGGCACCCACGGCAGTTCTTCCACGAACTGGTAACCGGCTACCGGTGAATCGTAGCTCAGGTAAAGAATAAAGGACAGCAGTATGGTCAGGCTGGCCGCACCAAGCGCTGTACCACGGATCCATTCTCTGCGTTCAGCCGGAAAGAGCAGGATCGCCAACCCGGCTAACAGTGGAATGAAGATGATCACGCTTAATAATGGAAATTGCATCCCTCACCTCTTAATACCAAAGCATGGCAGCCCGGTTGATCATATCCAGGAGAAAAGTCGGCCACAGGCCAATGACCAGCATCAGCACCATTAAGGGAGCGATCACCACAATTTCGCGCAGATTGATCTCAGCGATGTTCCCCTGCCAATGCTTGTTGACCGGGCCGTGCAGCACCTGCTTGAGCGCCTTCAGCACATACGCCCCGGTAAAGAACAATCCAATCATCGCCAGGCCGGTGGCAAAGGAGAAGACCGGCCAGGCGCCCCGCACCACCAGGAACTCCGACACAAAGCCCCCCAGTCCAGGCAGCCCGAGTGAGCCCAGGGCGGTGAAAACCAGGATGCTGCCATAAATGGGCAGCCGGGCATACAACCCGCCATACTCGGTCAAATTGCGGGTGTGGGTACGTTCATAAATCACCCCAACCAAGAAGAACATGCCCGCCGCCGAAAGCCCATGGTTGAACATCTGTAAAACCGCCCCGTTCACCGCGATGGCGGCGGTAGTTGTATCCTTGAGATTGGCTGCCCAGGCCGCCGCGGCGATGCCCAAGACCACGAAACCCATATGGTTGATGGACGAATAGGCGACCAGTCGCTTGAAATCGGTTTGGCCCCAGGCAGCCAGGGCCCCAAGAATGATGGCCGCCACTGCCAGGCCAGCCAATATACCGGCATAGCGCGCCGATTCTACCGGATAGAGCGGCAGCACCAGGCGCAGGAAGCCGTAGGCGCCCAGCTTCAGCAATACCCCGGCCAGGATCATCGAACCCCCGGTGGGCGCCTCGGTATGCGCATCCGGCAGCCAGGTGTGGAAGGGCCAGATGGGCACTTTTATGGCGAAAGCCACCACGAAGGCCCAGAAAGCGATGGCTTTGATCGTGGGTGTTCCCAGGCCCAAGAAGGTAACTTTGGCAGTCGGCCAGGTCTGGAACAGAGTCTGCATGTCGAAAGTGCCGGTGACCACCCCAATCATCTGGATCGCCAGGAGCAGCCCCAGCGAACCGCCCATGGTATAGAGGATGAACTTGAGTGAGGCATAATTGCGGTTGCTGCTGCCCCATTGGGCAATCAGGAAGTACATCGGCACCAACCCGACCTCCCAAAAGACGAAGAACATCAGCAGGTCGAGGGTCATGAATACTCCCAGCATGCCGGTCTCGAGCAGCAGAAAGAGGATCATGAAGGCTTTGACGCGTTCTTTGATCGAAAAAGACGCCAGGATCGCCAGTGGGATTAGCAGCGTGGTCAGAATAATCATTGGCAGCGAGATGCCATCTACTCCTACCACGTAGGTTGAGCGCAGGGCTGCGTACCAATCAACCTTCTCAACGAATTGAAACCCGGTTTGATCCGGAACGAATTGCAACCACAGCGACAGGGTCAGTAAGAAAGGCACCAGGCTGGCAATCAAGGCCGCCCAGCGGAAGAAGCTGGCCCAGCGCGCCGGGAAAAAGAGCAGCAGCAGCGCCGCAAGCGTGGGAAGGAACAAGATAAGCGTTAGAAGGTGACCAGAATATGGTGCCATCTCTTTTCCTCAGACCAGCACAAAGAAAATGTAGAAAATAATCCCAACCACCACCACAACCAGCATGGTGATCAGCATATACTGCTGGATGCGCCCGGTCTGCACCGGTTTCAGGCCCGCTCCCAGCTTACGCGTGCCGTCAGCAATCCCATTGCCTATACCGTTGACCACCGGAGCATCGAACCAGCCGCGCAGGATGCGCCCAAACCACAGGCCGAAGCGTCCGATGGCGTGCAAAATACCATCGATAATAATCTTATCAATCCATTGATAAGTAAAGGTTTCCGCCAACCAGTAGGCCGGTTTCACGAAAGCCCAGTTGTAAAATTCATCCACGTAGTACTTATTTCTGAGCAAGGAATACACTCCGCCCAACGCCTGCAGCGGATCTTTTTTACCGACCGTCTGGCTACGGTAAACCGCCCAACCCAACAGCAAGCCGCCCAACGATACTACCAGCGAGGTGAAAAGGGGCGCCAGGCTGGCAGCTTCCCCTCCTGAATTGCCGGGGAGCATACTGTTGAGGAAATTGTTGAACCAATCCGGGATCAGCCCGCCCAGCCCGGGAAAATGCGCCGGGATGCCAGCCCAACCTACGCCGATCGCGAAGACTGCCAATAGGATCAACGGGACGGTCATCACTCGCCTCGACTCGTGGGCATGCTCTGCCGCATGTGTCCTCGGCTCGCCCAGGAAGGTCAGCGTGATCTGCCGGGCAGTATAGAAGGCAGTCAGCAAAGCCGCCAGGGCCAGAGCCACAAACACCGCCAGGTATCCGCCGTTGAAAGCCCCGCCCAGGATGGCGTCTTTGGACCAGAATCCAGCCGTAACCAGTGGAAACCCGGAGAGAGCCAGACCGCCGGCGAGGAACGTCCAGAAGGTTACCGGCATCTTGTGCCTCAACCCACCCATATTGAACATGTCCTGGGCATCGATCTCTTCCTCGGTATGCAACACGCCATGCTCCATGCCATGGATCACCGAGCCAGAGCCCAGGAAGAGCAGCGCCTTGAAGAAAGCGTGGGTGAAGAGGTGGAAGGTCGCCGCAGCATAGGCTCCCACTCCCAGGGCCGCAACCATGTAACCAAGTTGCGAAATGGTGGAGTAGGCCAGCACACGCTTGATATCATTTTGCGCCAGGGCAATTGTGGCAGCGAACAGGGCGGTGAAAGCACCGATAAAGCCCATTACTGCCATAGGGGTGGTGGGTGCACCTCCCGGCGCCCAGCCGGCCGAGATCAAGGGGAAGAAACGGATCACCAGGTAAACACCGGCCGAAACCATCGCAGCGGCATGGATCATGGCTGAAACCGGCGTTGGACCCTCCATGGCGTCTGGAAGCCACACATGCAGCGGGAATTGGGCCGATTTGCCAATCGTACCGGCGAAAAGCAGCAGGCCAATGAAGCCGGCCCAGGATAGGCCCAGGATAGGAGAACCCGATGAGGCCAGCTTACCCAGCATAGCCGGGTTGGTCAGGATATCGCGGAAGTTGAGCGTGCCGGTCACCGAATAGAGGGCGACCAGGCCGATCAGCATGAACATATCCCCCAGGCGGGTGGTAATGAAGGCTTTGACCGCCGCATCGCGAGCCACCGGGCGGGCATACCAAAAACCGATCAGCAGGTAAGAACACAGGCCCATGATCTCCCAGCCGATGTAGAGAGTCAGCAGGTTATCGCTGACCACCAGGGTAAACATACCAAAGGCAAAAAGGCTGATAAAGGCAAAGAAGCGCGAGTATAGAGGTTCAATCGTGGGCACTTTTTCCCGTGCGCCGCGCTTTACCCGGGCGAGCATGCCGCGTGGCGGCAAACCAGCCTTATCGTTATCGCCGTCCGGATAACCGAAGTTGTGGTAGCCCACGCTGTAGATAAAAATCATCATCACCGTCCAGGCGACGAAGAACAGCGTGACCGCCGTCAGCGGATCGACCAGCACGCCGATATTCAAGGTATCTTTAGCCATAGGCAGCCAGGCAATCGCAAGGGCAAACGGCTGCTGGCTCAGACCTTGTGTGGTGATAGCCATGACGAAGACCACCATGCTTGCCAGCCAGGCCAGCCCGGCGCCAATCAATGCCAGCCAGTGGCTCAACCCCTTATCCCGGTAAGTGAGCACAGCGATGAAAAGAAATGCCAGCAAAGGCGGGAGCGGGATCAACCAGGTTAAAATCGCAGCCATTATTAAACCTCACCTTGAATAACTCGCCAGAAACGAAAGTTTATGTTCTGTGGGGACGAAAGCCCCCGATTTTTGGGGACGAAAGTCCCCGTTCTGTGGGGACTATAGTCCCCGTTCTGAGGGAAAATCCCAGCCACCTTCTGCAGCCTGCCAGCGCAGAAGGGGAAAAAACTCTACCCCTTCAGGGTATTGACCTCTTCAGCAATAACTGTCTTGCGCCGGCGGTAAACCGAGATGATCAGCGCCAGGCCTACTGCCGTTTCAGCCGCTGCGGCAGTAAACACAATGGCGACGAAGGCCAATCCGGTCATCTGTGGAGCGTACAGATAGCGCCAGAAGGCGATCAGGTTGATATTGACTGCGTTGAGCATCAGCTCGACGCCCATCAAGATGGCCACCATATTCTTACGCGCCAGCATGCCAAACAAGCCCACACAAAACAGGGCTGCCGCGAAGACCAGGTACCAGGATAACGGGATGGTTGGGCTCATTTCTTTCCCCTTCTCCCTTCCGTGCCGAGGTAGATTGCACCCATCAGAGCCGCCAAAAGCAGGATGGAGGCTACCTCAAAGGGAATAACGTAACTATCCGGAGACGTCAGCGCCTGGCCGAACAGGGCGATGTTGTTAGCGTCAGCTGGCAATGCTGGCAGCAGTGTATCAAAACCGCCCCACTGGCTCAAGCCAACCACGATGCCCAAAAACAACACCACCACCCCCACCGCCGGCAGCCACCAGCCTTTGTTAACCTGCGGCCCACTAATTTCCATGACCCCCCGGGTCAGCATGATGGCAAAAATGATCAGGATGGCGATTGCCCCGATGTATACCAGCACCTGCACCACCGCAAAAAAGCTGGCATCCAGCATGGCGAACACGACGGCGACTCCCATCAGCGCCAGGATCAGCCACAGGGCGCTGTGCATCATTCGGCGAGTCGTTACAACCATACCGGCCGCGAACAAAGTCACCACGGCCACGACCAGGAAAACGATATGCATGGGTGTCATCTACAAACTCCCACAAACCAGACTAAGCTGAAACGTCTTTGTGTGACGCAATCTCGTGGCGCCGGCGTGTGACCACCACCGGGCGCCTGCGGTGCGCCGAGAACCAGTTCATTCCCCCCACCATAGCCGCCAGGATCAGGGCATTGGCGGCCAGCAGCACCAGCACGCGTCCCAGGGTAAGGGAATTGGGAAGGATCTTATCTGCCAGGGCAAACACGATTACACTTAATAGCGAGAAAGGCGTCAAGAACTTCCAGTTGAGGTTATTCATCTGGTCGATGCGCAGGCGCGGCAGAGTACCGCGCATCAAAACCACCAGGAAATACACTACGCTGGTTTTAACCAGGTAATAGACGAAACCCAAAATGGGAATTTGCTCTGCTGCGGGTCCGCGCCACCCACCCAGGAAGATGGTGGAAAAGATCAGGGAAATGGTGAAGGCATGCAGGAAATCCGCCACGTAGAACATCCCGAATTTCAAACCAGAATATTCAATATTGAAACCAGAAACGATCTCCGATTCGGCCTCAGTCAGGTCAAATGGCGAACGCCCGACTTCGGCGACGGACGAGATGAAAAAGATGAGAGCCGGCACCGGCGCCAACACGATATACCAGACGTTCTGCGCCTGCACCAGGTCGTTCAATCTCAATGAGCCAGCCAGCATTACCGGCACGAGCAAAACGATCAGCATGGGGATGGAATAAGAGATCAGCAGCGCTACCGCCCGAAATGCGCCCAACAGGGCGTATTTGTTATTTGAACCCCAACCGGCCAGGATTACTGCCAGCTCGCCAATCGAGCCGACAGCAAAGATGAAAAGCAGCCCCACACTCAAATCGGTGCCCATGGTGGTGCGCGTAAACGGCAGCACCGCCCATACCATCAGCACGGCTGCCACCGAAAGGACCGGACCCAACTCGTAAGGGACACGGTCGGCACCCTCGGGAGTGATATGCTCTTTAATGAAAATCTTAAGCATATCTGCCAGGGTCTGGAACAGGCCAAAAGGGCCTACCCGGTTCGGGCCCAGGCGGTCTTGAATACGCCCGATCAATTTTCGTTCCAACCAGATGAGGAAAAGCACCAACAGCATCGCCGCGGTAGCCAGGATGCCTCCCCCGATAATGTAACTGATGAAATGCACCAGCCCGATTGAAAGTCCCCAACCCGCCAGCAAACCGTTCAACCAATCCGTCAGGAAAGGTACCGGGTCGCTTAGAAAATTCATTGTTCACCTCCCGGTTTTAGAGCCATTCCAGGGCGCCCTTGCGCCAGGCGTACAACAGGCCGCCCAGCAAGATCAGGATAAAAATGATCGCCTCGACTACCGCATACAGGCTGAGTTGGTTATAAGCCATGGCCCAGGGATACAAAAAGACCGTTTCGACGTCGAACACCAGGAAGACCAGGGCATACACGTAGTATTGGGCCTTGAACTGGATCCAGGTTTCACCTACGGTCTCCATGCCGCATTCATAAATCGAGTTCTTAATTTTATCTGGTTTCTTGGGTGACAGGATTCCTGCGATGGTTATGGCTGCGGCGGGCAGGAACGCCGATATGATCATGAACATACCGATATACAGCCAGTTATCCGACATATTCGCTCCTTACAAAGAATGATAAGAGCAAAATACCCGTTTCCCTACCCACAATTAAGATACTATTTTAACACAATTCTGGTGAGAACGGTTATTTTTTTACTAACCACGCATCCATTTCCACAACTTCTTTAGAAGGCTTTCAATAAACGGGAATCCAAACACCATGCTGAGGCTCGTCCCAGCCACACCGCCCCAGCGCGCCATTGGGCCGGGCAAGCCTAATACGGATACCGAGTCAATCTGAATTTCCGGCGCCAGTAAGGTCAATTGATCAGGGTTTCCACCATTCTTCGGCACCAGGTTGAGATACAACCACAGCGTACCACGATACTGCCCAAGCTGGTCGGGGCTGATGCTCCAAGAAAAGAAAATTTCCTTGCCAGGACGCATGGGCTGGCTGACCATCCCCTGGGGAGAAATCTGGACACCCGCCAGATCGAGGCGCGCAGCAGCCACCAGGTTGTAGCTGTCATACAGGTCGGGGATATAGACCGCCTCCCCGGTGACCTTATGCCCACCAATCTGGGCCGTGGGGGTTAACTTACCAGTCTGATCGACCAACAGGGTCAGGGTGAGCACATCTGAATCACCCAGGTGGATGCTGGAAGGCCATTCCAGCACCGCCAGGCGGCGTTCTTGCAAAGCCAGCGGACTCAATTGGGTCGGGATGGCCGTCACCTGGGCTGGCAAAGGCGTATCTTGAGCTAATGGGGTATCGGAAGGAGCTGGCTCCCCCGGTTTCAAGGATGCCTCGGTGGCCTCGGGTTCTTGTGTTGGCGCCCCTGCTATGGTCGGCTCAAGCACAAATACGGTGGGCCGGGAGGCTGCTTTGCTCCCCAGAGAACCCACCGAATAAGAAAATACCAGGAAAGCCAGGCAAACGATGAAACCGCAGGCGAATACTATTCCTGATACGATCAGGACGCGCTGGTTCTGCATCTCTACAGCCCCGGAGTAACCTGGATGGTCGGAAACGGCACCACCTGGTGGACGTGCCCGGAAGGCCAAAAGACTGCCACGAGCAGAATCAGCGACACCAACAGTAAAATTAACGCCACCCACAACCGCCAGGAAGGAACAACTTTCATGCAATTAATTATAACGCAAGCTATCCGATAAACACCTCGACCTGGTCCCCATCTTCTTCGTTGACCATCACGTGCAAAGGAGCATCCTTGGTGAGCGCCTGGTCCAGCATCGCCAGCACCTCGCCCATATGCTGTTTGTTGAAATCATCGGGCATCCAGCGCCCAAACGTGCGCAGCACCCAGGCTCCGAAACTGATCGGCAGCGGCAAGCTGATATTGATGTTGTGTGGCCTGCCACCTTTGCCGCCGACTTCGTGGACGCGCACGTGCAGCCAGCGCGCCGTCCGGCTGCGGGCGGCCGCGGCAGTGATCAATACTCCCACTCCAAAGGGAATCCAGGATAACCAGAATCCCCAACCCAGGCCGGCGCTGAGATAACCAAGATACATCCAATAGGCCCCCAACAAGGTCAGGATCACCCCTATGCCAAAGGGCAAGAGCCACCACTTTTGCCAGAAGTTGAAGCGTGACTGTTCCAGGTCTGTGAGCTGCGGCAATTGGCCCGCCTGAGGAGCCGCTGGAGGTGGGATGATTTCAACTTCAGGCGCAGGCGGGACAGGCTCTAGCGCGGCCGGAAGCGGTTCGTCTGGGGGCAGCCCCATTTCCAACTCTTCCAGCAGGCGCGATCCATCTTCAGTGGATAATTTACCGCTCTCCACTTTACGCAGTATTTCAAGGCGTCGCTCGTATAAAGTCATGCCTTCCTCCAATCTTAGCCTTCCAGCGCCCGCAGCAGCTTCTCGGCTTCTTCGACGCTGATCTTTTTCTCCTGGAGCATCTGCAGGATCAGCATACGCTCTTCAGAGCTGACCTTTGGCCGAGGCGGTTCAGGGTTCACCTTGGGTGTAAAAGGTCCCATGGGTGGCATGGTCTGGATAGGAGGAATAGGCGGGAAATTCCCCATGCGGTGCATAGCCGCGTGCACGCGTTCTTCGGCCCGGCGAGCAGCTCTTTCACCGTGCCGTGTGGCGCGGCGGGTGATCGCTTCGATATCTGGCCAGTGCCTGGAAGGTGAGCGAGGTTCCTGGCGCTCTTCTTCGAGCTCTTTCCAGTGGTTCTCCAGGTCGTCAACGCGGTCTTCTAGGTTGTCTTTGTCCCATACTTCATCCGTAACCAGCACGTCTCCGCCGGCATCCACGGTCACAGGGATGCCACCGCTGCCAAGCGTAGCGCCGTAAGCCCATTTTTCCACTTCTTCATCTTTATCACCCACGTGGATTTCAATATCGTCTCCGCCGCTTTCCAGATCCAGAGTCGCCGAAGCGTCCATGGGCAGGTGAAGCCGGATATCTCCGCCGGCGCGCAGACTCACCGGGGCATTTAGCTCGGTGACCTGCAAAGTAATATCCCCGCCAGCGCGCAGGGTCACCGCCCCCGAAACTACCTCGAAGTCGGCGTCCCCGCCGATATGTTCAAAAGATAAAGGCCCACTGACTTGCAGGCCGCTGCAATCACCGCCAAAGCGCTGCCCGGCCAGGCGCCCGTTGACCTGGTAAACCAGGCAGTCCCCACCCACCTGGCCAATTTCCACGTCTACAGCGCCTTCAACCGACAGGTCGCCACCCACCTTCTGGATTTCAAGCTTGCCTTTGATTCCTCGCACGAAAGCATCTCCGCCAGCCTTGTCGATGCGAACAGCTATACTTTCCGGCAGCGTCAGTTCGCAATCTTCCAGGCAGATCACCTGCAGCGCTTCGCCATCCTGGCTGATGCGCAGGTTATGGATGTCGCTGGTGAGCAGTCGCGCCTCGGCCTGATCCCAGCCCAACAAGGACAGGTCACCGTGCGCTTTGACCACGACTAAATTCTTACCAGTTAATGCGATGGTTTGCTCTTCCATTTTATGCTCCTTTTAAGTAAATGGCCAAAAACAATTCTTTAAGACGAGCGTAACAACAATTATCTTAAGTAATGATAGCACTTTCTTTTGATTTGTCAAGACATTAGTTAATATTATTAATTATTAGCGGAATTATATTAAATTGACAATTATTAATATTAAAAAGCCTACACGCATATCGGCGCAATCCTTATTTCAAGATACTTATTTCTCCCCAGGCGGGAGGTTCCCGCCCTTCTGGGTTTCATCCAAATCAACATTATGCTAGAATTCCCCCAGCAAGAGGCCGTTCCAATACTGACAGGCTTCCGTTAATCCATCACCTGGAAAGTTATCGAGGAGGACTTTATGGCTCATTATCCGGTCGAACCTTTCCGCATCAAAATGGTTGAACCCATCCGATTAATTTCACCTGAAGAACGGCAAGTTGCCATGCGGCAAGCCGGTTACAATCTTTTTTCCCTGCGGGCAGAAGACGTTTTCGTGGACCTTCTGACTGATTCTGGCACCGGGGCGATGAGCCAGGCACAATGGGCCGCCATCATGCAGGGCGACGAATCCTATGCTGGAGCGCGCTCCTATTACCGACTGGCCGACTCCATGCAGAAAATCTTTGGATTTGACTATTTCGTACCTACCCACCAGGGCCGCGCCGCTGAAAATATCCTTTGCGCCCTGTTGGTCAAACCCGGCATGTCCGTACCCTCCAACATGCACTTCGACACCACGGATGCCAACATCCGGGCGCGCGGCGGGCGCCCGGCTAACCTGGTGGCCGATGCCGCTTTCGATCCCACTCTCCAGCACCCCTTCAAGGGCAACCTGGACGTCGCCAAGCTGCGCGCATTCATCCAGAAAACCGGCGTGCACAATATTCCTTTTGGAGCGATTACCATTACCAACAACGCCGGCGGTGGGCAGCCCGTGTCGCTGGAAAATATCCGCGCCGTGGCTGCCACCTACCGGGAGTTCAAAATCCCCTGCTTTATCGACGCCTGCCGTTTTGCCGAGAACGCCTATTTCATTAAATTGCGTGAACCGGGGTACGCTGGAAAAAGTACCCTGGAAATCGTCCACGAAATTTTCTCCCTGGCAGATGGCGCCTGGATGAGCGCCAAGAAAGACGCCCTGGTCAACATCGGCGGTTTCCTGGCTATGCGCGATCCCGACCTGTATCAGAAAGTCTGCAACGAGCTGATCCTGCGCGAGGGCTTTCCAACTTACGGAGGGCTGGCAGGCAGGGACCTGGATGCCATCGCTACTGGCCTGTGGGAAGGTCTGGATGAAAATTACCTGGCTTACCGGATCGGGCAGACCGGCTACCTGGGCGAGCGCCTGCTTGAAGCGGGCATCCCGATTATCGAACCCCCTGGCGGGCACGCCATATACCTGGATGCAGGCCGCCTGTTACCGCACATCCCGCACGGCCAATATCCCGGCCAGGCCCTGGGCGCCGAGCTTTATCTCGAAGGCGGAGTACGCGGGGTTGAAATTGGATCGGTCATGTTCGCTTACCCCGATCCGGAAAGCGGAGAAATGGTCTACCCGCAGCTTGAGCTGGTGCGCCTGGCGATCCCGCGCCGGGTTTACACCCAGGCCCACCTGGATTATGTAGCCGAATCCTTGATCCGCCTGGCTAACAAAGCCCAATCACTGCGCGGCTACCGCATCACCTATGCTCCGCCCTTGCTGCGACACTTCACCGCCCGTTTTGAACCGCTATAGAGGTGTTCTGAAGGATTTATATCTTTCACTATCTTCCTGGTTTTTAGACCGGATACAAATCGAATAAATCGATCCAATTACCACACAAAGGGGTTTAAGTAATTAGAATAGCCGCCATTTGATGAGGAAGATCAAATGGGAGATGGACTGTACAAGACCATTCGTCTGGCAGGTACTCCTTTTCGGTTCCAAATTTCCGGAATGGATAACATCCGCGTGCACAACCCGGCTATCTTTGCTTCCAACCATGTGGGCTCCACCGGGCCAATCGCCATTACCACCTCGCTCCCGCTGCACCTCTATCCCTGGGCGGTCGGCGACATGATGGATTTCAACCGCGCCGCGGTCTATCTCTACAACGATTTTGTTCACCCTACCTGGAAGTTGGATGGTCGTTTTGGAATGCTGATTTCTTACCTGGTGTCGCGCATTTCAGTCAGGCTGCTAATGGGATTGGGGGCGATTCCGGTTGATACCAGCCTGGGTTTGTCTTCCGAGTACTTTTATAAAAGCCTGGCCTATCTAAAGGAAGGTAAAGACCTGCTCATCTTTCCTGAAAATACCAAAAAAGCCATCGATCCACAAACTGGCTTCCACTCTTTCAGCAGTGGATTCTGCTGGCTGGGAGAAATGTGCCGGAGAGCCACCGGTGGCAGACTGCCGATTTATCCTATGGCAGTTAACCCACAGTACAGACACATCGCCATCGGCAAATCGGTCTACTTTGAGCTTACCGGAAACCGCCGTGAAGACATGAACGACTTCAGAAATAGGCTGTACGGGTTGGTTTCCGGTTTATACCTGTCGATAAAAGCCAGCCACGATGAAATGGTTGAAAAACCTTTTGAATGGCTTGAAGCAGACGACAGCGATTTAAAAACAGGCTGGACCGAAAAGGAAGATGAGATTCATCTTCGATAGTAAGGTCAACGGCCTCAACCAACAGTTAAACGCTTACCAATAAATCATTCAAGGTTTTTAGCCTCTTCCCACAGCACGTCCATTTCTGCCAGGGTCATCTCCTGCAGGCTGCGGCCCTGCTGGCGGGCGCGCTGCTCCAGGTGGGTAAAGCGTTTACGCCAGCGCAGGTTAGTGGCGCGCAAGGCTGTTTCAGCATCCACCTTGTACCAGCGCACAAAATTCACCAGGGCAAATAGCAGGTCGCCCAGCTCTTTTTCGCGCTCCTCGCCCGAGGGGGCGCGGCGGACTTCTTCTAATTCCTCAAAAACCTTGTCGATCACAGGTTGGATATCGTTCCAATCAAAACCGACCCGGGCGGCCCGGTCCTGGAATTCCTGCGCCTGTGAAAGCGCCGGTAGAGAGCGCGGCAGCCCATCCAAGACGCCTTTGACGTGTTCCTGGCCATTGGCTTTGCGTTCAGCGGCTTTCAGCTTTTCCCAATTCTGCAGCACGCCAGATACGCCATCTACCTTAAAATCGCCAAAAACGTGCGGGTGGCGGCGGACAATCTTGTGGTTGATCCCCTGCAGGATATCCGCCATGGTAAATTCCCCATTCTCGCTAGCGATCTGGGCGTGCAGGACGACCTGGAGGATCAGGTCGCCAAATTCCTCGACCATGCCAGCCGGATCGCCGGCGTCCAGGGCTTCAAGGGCTTCGTAGGTCTCCTCGAGCAGGTTGGAGCGCAGCGACGCATGGGTCTGTTCGCGGTCCCATGGGCAGCCATTCGGGGCGCGCAAGTGAGCTACGATCTCCTGGAAAGCCTCCAGTGAGGTATCTGCGCCAAGCGGGGGTACATAAAGCGTCGAAAGCAGACCCAGGTGAGGGCTGCGGTCAATTTCATAGAGCGCGAGATTCTCGATCAACTGATGCGGTGTGCCGGCGGCGTGCACCAGGCAAACAGAGTGTTCATCCGGATAAACTACGTTCAAGGTCAATTTGACCTCCGAGGCTACCTGGCGGGAATAGATTTGCGCCACCAGCCCCGGCAAGGAAGGTGGAAAAGACGGATGGTGCGCCATGCCCAGTTCGAGCGCATCCACCAGCGCCATCTGGGGAAATGGATCCAGCCCCAGGGCGGTAAAGGTCGGCTCAAGAAAACTGATTCCTTCAATCACCTGCACCGGCAACCCAATCTGGCGAGCGCGACGCGCTATTTCTGGGCTGGTAGCTTCCGCCACGTACGGGTGCCCGGGTACGGCGTAGGTTACTCCCTCAGGTCGCTGGCCCAGTTCCAGCACCTTTTCCACCATTTGGGCATAAACGCTTTCAAAACTTTCTGCGTCTTTATACAGTTTGTCGAACGAATGTACTTTAAGATTACGTGGGAAACCGGCGACTGTCGGATGCTGGTTGGTGCGCAAGAATATTTCACTGATCTGGTTAAGCCAATCCCAGGCCTGGCGGGTAAGCTGCCCTGGGGCGCCCGGGCCAAGCCCCAGGAGGATGATCCCCGGTTGTCCCTGGTATCCCGATCGGGATAATTCACTATTTTTCGAATCCATTATGTCTGCCCTCAATTACCAAGCTTCTTAAAAACTGCCCGAAAGAAATTTCCTGTCTCATTGGGATTTTTAACCCTGGAAGGTCCCCAGATTTTAGGGTATGAGCGTGCTACGCACGCTCATACCCTAAAATCTGGTAGATCACCACCGTTATTCCCAAAGAACCAATTTCTTCGCATTGTATCACTAATGGCCCAGGCGAGGCGCGAGGATCTTTGGGATTTCCCGTGGAAAATTCAGCCCCGCGATTTCCAGTGCGCCAGGCGCAAATCCAACATTTTCGGGTTTATAATCCATACCTGTGCCATAAAATCCCTCACAGTATTTCAACAACCCAGGAAAAATGAAAATCTTTTACAGAATTCTTAAGTCAGCGATTCTACCCCCTGTACTATTTACCCTTTTCCCCATCCTGGCGCTGTGGGCCTACAATTTCGAAGTCATGCAGCCGATCGAGGTGGTGGTTCCTGTAATTCTTGCGCTTATTGGAACCCTGGTTCTGCTGCTGATTCTTCGGTTTTTGTTGAAAAGCTGGCTAAAGGCCGGCCTGTTGAGTACCCTGGTGATCCTGTTATTTTTCACTTACGGGCATATATTTAATTTGGTTTCCAATCTTCCGGAGATCGGAGATCAGCTTGGACGCCACCGTTTTCTGGGCCCATTTTGGTTCATTTTATTGAGCGTGGGTGGGTTCCTGATCCTGAAATACGGTAAAAAAGCCGGAGATTTACCTTTTTTCTTAAACTGCACTGGCCTGGCGCTGCTGGTCCTGACCGGCAGCCAGCTCATCTATGCCCAATTTCTGGATACCGAAGTGGAATTGCCCCACAATGTGGCTGCCTTACAAGATAAGAACACTTTTGACCCGGCCAGGATAGCAAACAAGCAGAATCTGCCAGACATATACCTGATCGTCCTGGACAGCTATCCCCGCCACGACGCCCTCCTGAATGGTCTGAAAATTGACAACACACCTTTCTTGAAAGAACTTACCGGCCTTGGGTTTGTCATCCCAACCTGTGATATGTCCAATTATGACAATACCATTTTATCCATGCCATCTACATTGAATATGCACTATATGGAAGATTACTTTCCAAATTTCGATCCGAACGCCACGTCATATGATCACGCCTATCAGAAAAATATAATCCGCCACAGCCTGGTTAGAAAAAATCTCACCGAGTTGGGGTATAAAACAATCTCATTTGAAACTGAATACGACTGGGTCGAAATCCAAGATGCAGATATCTACTATGCAATTCAAACCCGGGGGGCATTCATTCAAGCCCTTCTAAACACCACCGAATTTGACTCAGTATTAAGTGACACGAGCGCCCTGAGATTATTGACGAATGCTGAAGAAGTTTCGCCATGGGTTAAGAAACAGGCGAATATATTTAACGACTTGACCAGCAAATTTATAGGAATGATCGGCATCCACCCCCCCGGAAGA
>Ga0315282_10006348_pt1 | contig 19830 bp, 21 predicted proteins | sample YL17G07_20_MG_FD_203693 | JGI IMG/M metagenome (GOLD analysis project Ga0315282, IMG submission 203693) | Sediment microbial communities from Yellowstone Lake, YNP, Wyoming, USA - YL17G07_20 | ecosystem: Environmental > Aquatic > Freshwater > Lake > Sediment | place: USA: Wyoming | collected... | reverse complement strand
TGGTGCGGGGGGTGGGATTCGAACCCACGGAGGCCTTCGCCAGAGGATCTTAAGTCCTCCCCCTTGTCTTAGGCTGTTTCTGACCCGCCTATTTAGACCTGGCTCGGGTACCCCCGCATCAGCCACTAGTTGATAACGGTGCACAGTTAAAGTTTTTTTATAGTCAACATTAAATTAAAATCCACATGCTACATACTGTTCTGGTTGAACAACAGCACGGGCGAGTAGCTCAGTACGGATAGAGCACCAGCCTCCTAAGTTGGTGGTCGTGGGTTCAAATCCCACCCCGCCCGCCTACAACAAACCCCGAATTCCCAGTTTTTGCTCAAGGAGTGTTGGTAGCTAGAAGAAAGGGGTGGGCGGCAGAGGGTTCGTTTCACGTAAAAAAGAGCTAACAATAGCCTGTTGTTACTTGCCCAAAACTGGTGTTTGCTTGTTTTTGTCAAATACTTCATAGGCTACCTGTAAACACACTGATACGTCTTTTATGAATGGTTCGTCAGTGAATCTATAGCGTATGTTGCAGACTTCACTTTTGGGCATCATGCTATCTGAAAGTTTATCAATTTGGATAGTAACCTATCTGAAACGTAGTAGAAATCAAACATAGACTTGGAAATGTTACCGAGTACATCTGCCCATACTAATAGACTTTCAGCATGCTCTTGCAGCGCTTACGGTCATGAAGCAGAACGAGCTTATTTTAGTAGGCGTGCATGCTTTTGTTTCGGAGAAAGGTTTAAGAGTTTTGTAAACAGTGTTGTTTACAGTGGGTTGTACGGCTCAGGTTCAGCTTAGACTTCCTCAGAAAATGCTTGAGGAGATAGATCAGTGGGTAGCCGATGGGCGGTTTAAGAGTCGAAGCGACGCTATAAAATCCATAATAGCCTTCTATGAAGAACGCGAAAAGACATGCGAGTTCTTCAACATGCTGATGAAACGCAGTAAGGAGGCGAAGGATCATCCTGAATCCCTCATCCGTTTTGAGGAATAGTGGTGGCTTTCACCGTCCTTCTACATCTAAGAGCATCTAAAGAACTAGAAAAGGTCGAGAACCAGATAAGATTCAGGATACTGGAAAGACTGAAAGAACTCCGCCATAACCCAGAGAAAATCGGTAAAATGCTAAGGCATTCCAACTTCTGGAGTCTGAGGATAAGAGATTACCGGGCCATCTATGAGATAGACAAAAGCAAAAACCAAGTTGTGATACTGCTTATCGGGCATAGAAGCAAAGTATACGATGATTTCTCAAAGATGCTGTAGACCTAAATCCGCTACTCAGAAGGAACAGACGGCGGTTCCAAAGCTTAACTCAGATAAAGCAATTCAAAGAAGAATCAGAAAAAGAGGGAATCGCGGGAGATATCCCCATCGAGCAGTCATTATTTATGAAGACTTCGGCCTCTATAACGGGGGCTGAAGCAGGAAGTTGAAACTCATACTACACGAAAAATGCAAAAAACCCAACATTCTACAAGGAATGTGAACATGTTTAGCTAGACTCCATCAGTCAGTCTGATCCGCTTTCAATTTTCATAGACATAGTGTCACAAAAATCAGCCAAAACAAGCCGATTTAGTGAAACAGACGCGCAAGACTTGAGATCTGACTGCAGAAAAGTTTAAATAGGCTGCTCCGCTGAACCATCTTACTTTTCGTAAGGGGAAATTTCAAATTTGCAGAGATTAGGCCTAATCCTTCACATGAGCCCAAACCGCAACATTATCGTAAGGCTAGAGAACATTCCTAGAATTGGCGAAACGGTTGTTGATGAAAACCTGAAATCAATCGGGAGAGTTTTTGATATACTTGGCCCTGTGGCTTCACCATACGCAGTGATAAAGCCTGTCATTCAAAACGCCGAGAATTACATAAACAGGATGTTGTACGTAGTCCCCTCAAAAAGGAGAAAGGAGTAGAAAATGAGTATGGATGATAATGAAGGGGCACGCGCAGACTCAGATTCCGCGTCGCTAGCGCAAAGTCATGAGCCTGCCAAGATTCAGTGCTGCCCTGAATGTGGAAGCACGAGGATTATGCGTGATTATGAATGCGCTGAACTCGTCTGCATGAACTGCGGGTTTGTACTTGCGGCAAAGATGACTGACAGAGGGCCAGAGTGGAGGGCTTTCGACGATGAACAGAGAAGCAAGAGGACAAGAGTCGGTGCACCATTGACCTACACCATTCATGACAAAGGCTTATCGACAATGATCGATTGGCACGACAGAGACATTTACGGAAAGAGTTTGTCACCAGGCCAGAAAGCTCAAGTGTATCGACTGAGAAAATGGCAGCGCCGCATAAGAGTTTCAGATGCGACAGAAAGAAACTTGGCTTTCGCGCTTTCTGAGATCACAAAGATCGCCAATAACCTGAACCTTCCCAAAAGCATTCTTGAAACAGCCTCAGTCATCTACCGAAAAGCTGTGAAAGAACGGCTTATACGAGGAAGGTCAATTCAAGGAGTGACAGCAGCCGCGATATACTTAGCCTGCAGACAGTGCGGCCTTGCTAGGACGCTGGAAGAAATCGCACAATCGTCAACTGTGAACAAAAAAGAAGTTGGCCGAAGCTACCGTTTTCTAATCAAAGAACTAAACTATTCAATTCCGCCGATTAGACCAAGCCAGTACATAACCAAGTTTTCAAACCAGTTGACGATGCAGGGAAAAGTTGAGGAAATAGCTCACAAAATCCTCGCAGTTGCGAAGGAGCTTAAGCTCACTTCAGGTCGCGGACCCACAGGCATAGCTGCTGCAGCAAGCTACATTGCTTCAGTGTTGACAGGTGAAAGAAAAACACAAAGGGAAATAGCTGAAATCGCGCAGGTCACCGAAGTCACGATTAGGAACCGCTACAAGGAACTCGTAGAGCGGTTAACCTTCCAGATGACACTCTAGGATCCCTTCTTTCTTTTTTTTCAGCTATACAAACGTCTTCTCCAGTACAAGATGAGACTCCGCAGACACTTCTGCAAAACACATTTTAGTCCAGACATCTGATGATTAGATGAGGAAGGAGAACTGGTTGGTCAACTGTCCTAGATGTGGGACTGCGGTTGAGGTACCGGTCAAGACGTGGGCTATTCCTTCAAGGAAACCGCTAAGAGAAGGTGAAGAGCCTAGACTCGCCGGGATATTTGAATGCCCAAAGTGCGGAGTACGGTTCAGAGCTGCTGTCATGGTAAGAGAGAAAATTGAGGAGACAGCAAATATTAAGAACATGGTTGAAAGGATCAAAGGCATCAAAGGGGAGCTTGTGCAAACCCTAATCAACCTGCGCGAGAAAATAAAGACTCTGGAGACTGAACGCGCTAACCTGATGGTTGAAATAGAAAAGCTAAGAAGGGTCGCTGAGGCAAGGGTCACTGCCCTTGAAAATGAAGTGAGCACACTAAGAAACGACGCGAAATCTCTGCGAGACCTTTTGGGATGCCAAGAAGAAGAGAAATGAGGAAGGGTAAGCCTCTAGCCTACACTCAGGTTTATGCTTTAGCCGTGCCGGCAGCATGAGTCAAGTACTTGCTGTAGTATTCCTGAGCTTTCGCTACAGCTTTTTCAGGGTTTTTCAAAATCAAGTACTTCGCACCTGTGACTTTTTCTGCAGAGCCATAGTATTCTGCGACTTTCTTCGCGTTTCCTTCATACAGCGATAATCCTCCAGCTACTTGATACCACATTCTAGCACTGGTGAAGTCTTTGTCTTTCTCAAATCTCTTCGCGTTGTCAGCAGCCTGTTTTACTGTCGTTTCGATTTTACGGGGGTCTAGGAACATCACTGGAAGCAATGCTTCATACGTTTCCTTGTCATCCGCGCACAATTGCTCAAGTTCAGTCAAAGTCTTCGGTTTGTTCATGTTCTTTTTATCTTTTTTCTTGCCAAACATGTTCGATGATGCCTCCTCTGATCTATGGGCAATTCGAATTTGTGCTACTATAATAAACAGTTAATCTTAAAGGTTTGTCTATGCTCTTACCTAGGTCATGCCGTACAAGTTCACATTCGACCTTTCGAAGATACCCCGCTTCTTCTTCGTCGAGATTGCCAAGATTGGATACCAAGGAGCCATGCATGAAAGGGTCGGAAGAACTTTGCAGCATGTCATCAAGAAGTTCAAGATACAAGAAGCAACAGGCCTCAACCTGTCTGATACGATAACTCTGCTTCAAGACCTCATCGACATGCAGGCTGTGAACCTGATAGCAAGAGAAAAATTCGTGAAAACAAAAAGAAGAGCCTTGTTCCTGCCGCATTGCTCAAGGAAATATATGGACAAGAGGTGTAAGGCATCCTTTGATCCTGCTGTTCCCACATATATTTGTGCTCACTGCTCTCGTGACTGCCCAGTTGGAGAGGCAGTTCTGTTCGCTGAGAAAAAAGGGTACGACGTGTACATTGTTCCTGGCGGATCATGCATACCGAGGATTTTGAAAGCGAAAAACTATGAGGGAGTTGTGGGCGTAGCCTGCGGAGAAGAAGTGAAAGCAGGTATGGGGCTGTTGAAATCAATGGATGTTTGTGGGCAGAGCGTTCCTCTGATAAAGAACGGATGCGCAAACACAGCTTTTAACCGTGAAACGCTGTTCAAAACCCTTTAGCGGTTGGGTGAACACTACTTCACTATTTCTCTCTTTTTCCAGCGCAAGTTTTTGCTATGGCACTTTCTGCACTTCACAGCAGTCGCAGCGTTCCGTGCACCGCATTGCCTGCATATTTTATGGTAAAGTCGGTGTTTCTGTGCCAAAGTCTTCTTCAGCGGGTCCAATATCGGCATTTGTATGGCCTCTTTTTAGTGGCTATGACTCAGATGAGCCAGTGTCAAATATACTTTTTGCACGTTCAAGATAGTTACTTTTTCCTAGATGCCAGACGTTTCGCCAGTATCTCTGCGACGTCGCCTGGTTTTTCAGCGACGTCCACGCCTGCCTTTCTGAATGCTTCGATCTTGTTTTCTGCTGTGCCGGCCTTGCCCATGACTATCGCGCCTGCATGTCCCATGCGCTTCCCAGGCGGAGCAGAACGCCCGGCGATGAAGGCCACTACGGGTTTCGAGTATTTTCTGGCTATGATGTGTTGAGCTGCAAGCTCCTCGAGGTTCCCGCCTATTTCTCCTATCAGGACTACTGCTTTCGTCTGCGGGTCTGCCTCAAACATGTTTAGCGCGTCTATGAAATTGAGTCCTGTTATTGGGTCTCCTCCAATGCCTAAGCAGGTCGACTGCCCTAGCTGTTTTCTTGATAGGCCAGCGGCTATTTCGTAAGTCAGGGTCCCGCTCCGTGAGATGAGCCCGACACTGCCAGACCTAAAGATGTGTGAAGGCATTATCCCAAGTTTGCATGCGTCAGGGGTTATTATGCCTGGAGTGTTAGGGCCGATGATTGTGGCGTTGACTTGTCTAGCGTATGCCATGACGTTGATGGAGTCTTTCACTGGGATATGCTCGGTTATTATTACTATTGTCTTGATCCCGTTTTCCATAGACTCCAGTGCTGCGTCTGCAGCGAATGGAGCTGGTACGAAGATTATGGATGCGTTTGGTGAATACTTCGCCATGGCCTCTTCAACAGTGTCATATACGGGAACACCGGTGAAGCTGGTTCCGCCTTTTCCTGGTGTTACGCCTGCGACTATCTTGGTACCATAATCCAGCATCAGCCTAGCGTGGAAACTTCCCTGTGAACCTGTTATGTTCTGGACGATCGCCTTTGTGTTCTTGCCGACTAGTATTCCCAAGTCAGTTGCCTCCTTCTCTGGCGATTTGAACAACTCGTTGGGCTGCTTCTTCCATGCTTTCGAGCACGTGGATGCCTGCGTTCGTCAGTATTCTCCTTCCTTCTTCTTCATTGGTGCCTACTAATCGGATTACCATGGGTTTCGTGACTCCGACTTTTTGTTTTGCCTCCAGTATACCTTTCGCGACCTCGTCACATCGTGTGATTCCGCCAAGTATGTTTATGAATAGTGCTTTCACCTTTGGGTCTGAGAGTACTATTCTGAGAGCTAAAGCTGTTTTTTCAGACGGGGCTCCTCCACCGACATCCAAAAAGTTTGCCGGTTTTCCGCCATAGTATTGAATCGTGTCTAGTGTTGCCATTACGAGGCCTGCGCCGTTGCCTATCACGCCTATGTTTCCGTCTAGTTTTACGTATGCTAGGTCATTCTTCATGGCTTCGAGTTCCTGTGGGCCAAGGTCGCTCTCTCCTTCTAAAAGTTTCTTCTTGTATTCTGGATGGCGAAACAGGGCGTTGTCATCAATTATTATGCGCGCGTCTGCAGTCATGAATTTTCCGTCAGACGTTTCTGCCAGAGGGTTCATCTCGATGAGCTCTGCGTCATAATCAACGCATACGCCATACAGCCTTTCGAAAATCCTGCCAAGTTCAGAGATTTGCGGTCCAGAATAGCCAATCTTCTTAGCGATCTGCCTAGCCTGAAATGCTGGAAGCCCAAGATGTGGGTCGATCGGGCTCTTTACAACTTTTTCAGGAGTTTTGGAGGCTACTTCTTCGATCTCCATCCCCCCTACTCCCGAAGCGATCGTGACGTACTCCTGATTGAATCTGTCCGTGGTTATGCCGAAGTAGAGTTCTTTCTTTACTTGTATTCGTTCTTCTATCCATACGCTCCTTACGGGGACGTCCTTTATTCGCATACTAAGGACTTTTTCCGCCGCTTTCTCCACTTCTTCGACAGAGTCGGCGAAAAGAATCCCTCCTGCTTTTCCTCTGCCTGCTACGAGCACCTGCGCCTTCACGGCGACGGGGAGTTTCAACTTGGCAGCCACTTCACAGGCCTGTTTAGCGGTTGACGCCAGTCCGCCTTGAGGAACAGGGATTCCATATTTTGACAATATGTTTTTTGCTTCGTATTCGAAGAGTTTCATCAAGCCTTTCTCCCTATCTCAGGGTTTCTATTGCAATGTAGGATTTGGTGTCTTGTATACCGTCAATAGAAGATAGCTTTTTTAATGCTTCGTCAAGTTTTTCTCTTTCGACCATCACAAGCGCGTCGACGTCTCCCGCGATTCGAAAAGCTCTTTGGACGGAGAGCTCCTTGATTTTGTCGTAGGCGTAGCTCCTTTTGAGGGGTGAAACTTTGATAAGTATGAAGGCGGGGGTTGAAGATATTCCGAGGGCAGTGAGCCCTTTTTCTGTCACATCTATGAAGCCTCTGCCGGTGCGTATGTAGTTGAGGTCTCTGAGCTTCCTGAGGTGAACGTTCAGTGCTTGTCTACTGATGCCAAGCTTGCTTGCTAGCTCGTCTTGTTTCAAATGCAGGGTGTACGTGCTTGTGGACTTGCCTCTCTCATGAAGCATTCGTAACAGTTGGAGTGAACGTCTTGTAAGTACCTCCAATTTCCAGCCAACAACCTTGTAGTTTGTTAAACAGAATCTTTACAATAGTATGGCTCTTATAAGCATTTAGCACATACAACCGACGCGAGGATAATGACTTTTTGATACTAAAGCTTCTGCCAACTATTGATTGAAACCGATATGTATTTATTTACGAAGAAGGAAGGTTATCGAGCCTACAGAAAAAACCAAAACTGGGAGTGAGGCGGTACAAGTGTCAGAAAACAATGCAGTGTTGATCGGAAACAAGCCAGTAATGAATTATGTACTGGCATGCATAACCCTCTTTCACGGCGGAGCAAAAGAAGTGAATGTTAAAGCACGAGGGAGATCAATAAGTCGAGCAGTCGACGTCGTCGAAGTCGTTAGACGCAGATTCCAAACGGACGTGAAAATCAAAAAGGTTGGCATTGGAACACAACAGATGGCACCCAGAGAAGAGGGTGGCTCGCCTTCAAACGTTAGCACAATCGAGATTTGGCTTGAACGTTGAAAACGTTCCCCATAAGCCCGCAATGCTCCGCCGCCCCTCCTTTGTTCGCGGAGGGCGATTTTGCAGTTGAAGATGAACCTTTGCAGCTTCTGTCTAAAGAGCGGCATACTGTGCCAAAAGTGTCTAGCTAAGGTAGAATCTGGAGAGGTAAGCAAGTTGGACCTGAAAATCGCCCGCATGCTGCTCAGTCTGGAGGATAAGTACCCTTCACTTCAGAACGTCTATTTTCATAATGCCATAGAAACGGACAGAACTTTGGCAGTAGTTGTAGGCCCTGGTGATGTGCCCCGCCTTCTAGGTTACGGTGGAAGAATAATGAAAGCCTTGGGTGATGAAACGGGCAAGAATATAAGGGTTCTGGAGCATGGTGTGGACGACAGAAAGTTTTTGGAAGATCTGTTTGCGCCTGTAAGCATTACGACTATCAACACTATTTGGTTACCTGATGGAAGCACAGAGACCCGAGTCATCTTGAAAAGAAGACGTGGAACGCGCTCATCTTTTGATGTAAACGCTTTGAAAGAGATCGCCAGCAAAGTCCGCAACATAACTTTGCGGGTGGAGTTTGCTGACTAATCTGGCCGGTGGCAACATTATGAAGATAGACCCTATCGGCGATTGGCACAGGACGCATTATTCTGCTGAAGTCAAACCTGAAATGGATGGTCAAGAGGTTACACTCTTCGGCTGGGTTCAAGAAGTCCGAGATTTAGGGGCATTAAGATTCATCATATTACAGGATAGGGAAGGAACCGTTCAGATCACCGTCTTGCGGAAGAAAGCAACGGCCGAACTGCTTTCGAAGACCGACATCCTGCAGAGGCGGTACAGCATAGGTGTAAGAGGCATAATAAAGAAGACCGGTAAAACGCCCAGAGGTATCGAAGTCCTGCCGAAGGAGATAAGAATTTTCAACACGGCTGAAACGTTGCCGATAGATATATGTGACAAGACTTTTGCGAACCTAGAAGCCTGCTTGGATGCACGCGCTCTAGACTTATGCAAAGAAAAGAACATAGCAGTGTTCAAGATCCAGCACACAGCCGTCGAAGCGATTCGAAGTTTCTTGTTTGCCAAAGGATTCTTGGAAGTGCACACACCACGCATAATTGCCTCAGCCACTGAGGGCGGAGCTGAACTTTTTCCTGTGAACTATTTTGACAGGAAAGCGTACCTTGCCCAGAGTCCGCAACTGTACAAAGAAGAACTTGTCATGAGCCTTGAGAAGGTCTTCGAAATCGGGCCATTCTTCAGAGCTGAAGAATCACATACGCGCCGCCACTTAAGCGAGTTTGTGTCGATTGACGTTGAAGAAGCCTTTGCAAATGCTGAAGACGTAATGCAGCTGCTTGAGCAAGTGATACAGCACGTCTGCAGAAACGTCGGGGAAAAATGTCAGAAAGAATTGGCGACTCTGGAATACAAGGTCAAGGTTCCTCAGATTCCGTTCAAACGTTTGACCTATTCGCAGATTCTAGAGGATTTAAGAGGTGAAGATGCCGAGATTCCGTGGGGAGAGGACATACCTACGCCGGCCTTCAGAAAGATTGGCAAGATTCACCCATATTTCTACTTCATTGTTGACTGGCCGACGAAGTCCAAAGCCTTCTACATAAAACCGCGCGACGAAAACCCTGAGATCTCTGAAGGGTTCGACCTGATGTGGCGTTGGATTGAACTTGTGTCGGGCGGAACAAGAATCGCTTCCAAAAAGCTTCTCATGGAACGTTTGAAGGAGAAGGGCTTGAACCCGGAATCTTTCAAACATCACCTTCAGGCTTTTGATTATGGAATGCCACCTCATGCAGGCTGGGCCATCGGGCTGGAAAGGTTGACTATGATGTTAACGGGCAAGAAGAACATAAGAGAAGTTACGCTTTATCCAAGAGACAAATTCCGATTAACGCCGTAGACATGCATGCTCAATGGAAGTTGTAAGGAGTGTATTAGCACTCTTTTTGTAAAAGTCAACATGGTTTTTTAGTTAAGTCTGAGAAGATAGAAGTTGCACCACCAAAGCAAGCACTGACTACGACACCACGAATAGACTACTGCACTAAGTGCGGAACAAAAAACCCGGAAGGTCCCCTTTTCTGTCCAAAATATGGCCAAAAAGTTGAGATGCACACTTCTGACAATCCAAACGAAACAGCCTCTGACTGACATAAGTTTGTGGGAGATCCCTCACAAATGTTAGTAAAATGCCTTAGCCCATGGTAGCGTTGGAAGTCACCCTTGGTATAGTGCCTTTTCGGGAGAAGCCTCTATGTCCATTGGATATAGTTAAAAATGTCCTAAAAACTGATAAATACTCGACATGCAATTGCCCAAGCATGGGAGACGAGTTAAAGATAGCATGCGGCGTGTTCGCCGCAATAAGCTTCGAAAACAGGCCTGTTTTCCCCTATATCTATTGGGGTCTGAGGGCTCAGAATCATAGAGGGCACCAATCGCACGGTTTCTTGACGTACAACAACGGGAAGTTTCATGTCCATCGAAGTCTAGACCTAGTGCCCAAGATCAAGACAAGCGCGATCCAAGAATGGTTTGGAAGACTTCCAGGAAACATAGGCGTAGGGAACGTGAGGTACACGACCTCTGGAAAGTCAGATGAACGTTCTCTGATAAAAGGAACACAGCCTGTGACTGCTTCCAAGAATGGTTTGAAACTGGCTGTGTCCTTCAACGGCAACGTGGTGAACACGTTTCAGCTCAAGAGAGAGATTAGTCGAAAGTTTCCAGGGTTTTCGTACGAATGCGATTCAGACTTGATCTGCCACAAGCTTCTGATTGAGTTGCTCAAAGAGAAAGACGTGGTTTCGGCAGTCAAGAGATGCATGCTGGAAGTCGATGGGGCCTTCTCTGTAGCTTGTATAACTCAGGACGGCGAGTTCTTCGCTTTCAAAGACCCGCATGGAATAAGGCCTTTGTGCGCTGGTCACCATACGGAGAGCTTGACCTATGCTTTTTCGTCAGAGACCGTCAGTTTGGACATAAATGGGTTTGAATGGGATTTTGAACTGGAGCCAGGCGAACTTGTGACGGTTACGAAAGACGGCTTTAAAAGACAGAAGCTCGTAGACGGGGAAAGGAAGGCGTTCTGCGCTTTTGAGTTCGCGTATTTTGCTAGGCCAGACTCACATTTTGACGGCAAATATGTTTATGAAGTGCGTGAGGATTTCGGCAGAAATCTAGTTAACGAGAATCCCGAGCTGGTGAAGAACGCAGATATTATTCTGTCAGTACCTGAGACAGGCGACGACTCGGCGCTAGGGGTTCATGAAGCTTCAGGGTTGAGATGGGAAAGAGCCTCGAGAAGACACAGGTACGTCACTGAGAGAGCTTTTCTCCTATTGAGCAAGGAACGGCCGTTGACTATAGACAGAAAAATCAACATACTGGCTTCGAAAGTTCGTGGAAAGAGAATCATCGTGACTGAAGACAGCATAGTCAGAGGGGACACGACAAAGGTCATAGTCGAGAAGTTGCGCAGGATGGGCGCCAAAAAAGTTTACGTTTTCGTAACGTTTCCGCGAATAGTCGGTCCATGTTTATACGGTATAGACATGTCAACGTACGGTCAGCTGATAGGCTCCAAACATACTCCTGAGGAAATTGCTGAAATCATAGGTGCAGATGCTGTGTGCTTTCAGTCGCTCAAAGGTCTCGTAGGAGCAACTGGTTTCACTGAGGATCAACTGTGTACGGCATGTGTGACTGGAAAATATCCCACGCCGCTAGCGCAAAAGATAACCGATCAAATGAAGAAGAGGTTCCAGGAAGGCTACGAGGAAACGGGAAGGCTGTACGAAATAGAAGAAGCGCTCCCGAAAGCGTAGAGATAAAGCAAATTAGCCTTAAGTTCATTCCTGTATTCGGTGTGAGAACTAATGGAGAAAGTGGGGATACTTGTAGTCTCATATGGGTCGAGAGAAGCAGCAATGGTGGATGCTTTTGCACATAGCCAAAAGTACAGGACAGAGATTTACGTTGCAGATAAGCAACTTAACCCGTTCAATTTGAAGAAAGCAGTCAAGCATGCAGTCATACCAGACTTGAACGTCGACGTCATATGCAAGTTTGCTGAAGCGAACAAGAACAGGATCAGGTTCGGTATAGTCGGTCCAGAAAAGCCGATAATCGAGGGCGTACGGGACGTTGTTGAAAAAAGAACTGGCATACCGATGATCTGTCCTACTAAGGAGTATGCAATAGAAGAGAGTAAAGTCCAGCAGAGGCTGTTGTTTGAGAAGATCGTGCCTGAAGCCAACCCGCGCTTCAAAATCTTCGACCCTAAGAGGTACAAGAGCAGGGTCAGCGTCAAAAAGGCAGTTTACAGCTGGCTTGATGAACTTGAAGATAGAGCAGTTGTGAAGCCTGACAAGCCGACGGCAGGGAAGGGCGTGGGCGTGTGGGGAGACCATTTCACTACCCGAGAACAGCTCTTTGAGCATTTCCTCTCGAACTATGAGTATGGCACGGTGATTGTTGAGGAGAAGGTTGAAGGCGAAGAATCAAGTTTTCAGGCCTTCTGCGATGGGAAACACTTGTTGCCCTTGCCTGACACTAGAGACTACAAACGTGCATTCGACGATGATAAGGGCCCGAACACGGGCGGCATGGGCTCTTACAAAGACACAGGAGACATCCTGCCCTTCCTAAACAGCACAGACAGAGAAAGAGAACTCGAGATTGTCGACAGGATCTTTGAAAACTGGAAGAGACGGGACTCGTCAGCCTTACGGGGCATCCCGCTGTACTTGGCTTTCATGCACACAAAGGACGGCGTAAGAATTCTCGAGAACAACAGCAGGCCAGGAGACCCGGAAATCATCAACATCTTGCCGATATTGAAGGACGATTTTGTGGATGTCTGTTTCAGAATGTTAGAGGGGAACCTGACCAAGTTGGATGTAAGAAAGGCTGCGACAGTGGTCACTTACAAGGTGCCGCCGAACTATGGCGGGTACGCTGACATGTTCCCAGCCCTCGTTAACAGGAAAGAAAACGGAGGACCCGTAGACTTGACGGGAGCATACAAGCTGCACAAAAAATATGGTCAGGACATTCGCGTGTACCCAGGGTCCATGGAACAGCGGGACGGTGCAACGTACGCGCTCAAGTCCAGAGCAGTATGCGTTGTCGGTGTAGGCAACAGCATAGAGGAAGCGAGGAGCATATCTCTAGAGGGCATAGAAGCCATTCGAGGCGGAGGCCTCTGGAACAGAACAGACATAGCCTCAGAGCAGCATGTCAGAAAAAGCACTTTACACATGAAAGAGTTGAGGCGTAACCGGTGAAAAGGGTTTTCGTTTCAGACTGCGAAGGTCCGATCTCAAAGAACGACAATGCCTTTGAAATGACATGCCATTTTGTTCCTTGCGGAGACAAACTGTTCAAAATCATAAGCAGGTATGACGACGTACTCGCCGATGTTGTCAGAAAACCCAACTATGAGGCAGGAACCACTCTGAAACTCATCTTGCCATTTCTAAAGGCATATCACGTTAATGATGGAAAAATGCAGGACTTCTCTACTCAAAGCCTGATTTTGATCTCGAACGTGCAGAAGACTCTGAACCATATTGAAAGGCTAGCGCCTGCGTTCATGGTCAGCACGAGCTACGAGCATTATGTAAGAACGCTGTGCCGCACGATTGGGTTTCCATTTGAAAACACGTATTGCACGAGGCTCAGTATCGACAAGTATGGAATAACCGACACCGAAAGGAAGGAATTACAGTTGCTCGCAGGCGAGATTTCGCGGATGCCGATGTTTGACATTCCACAAGCGGCCAAATCCCTGCAAGATTTGCCAGAGAAAGCCAGAGCAGCGACACGCAGATTGGACGAGATCTTCTGGAGGCAGATAGCATCCATGCAGGTTGGCAGGGTTTTTGCTGAAGTGAGCATAGTCGGTGGTACTGGAAAGGTCGAGGCCGTGAGAGACATTGTTCACAAGCAGGGGATCAGGCTGAGTGAAGTTATGTACGTTGGTGACAGCATAACTGACGAGGAAACTTTCAAGCTTGTACGAGGAGGCGGTGGGTTAACGGTGTCGTTCAACGGCAACAAGTACGCGGTTCAGAATGCCGAGGTTGCCGTGCTGTGTGAGGACAGCACCGTGACCGGAATACTGGCAGAAGCGTTCCTTAAGCATGGGAGACAGAAGACACTTGACCTCGTAGAACACTGGAAGCGTGAGGCTCTGCTGAAAAGTTGCGAAGATAACGATTTTTTAAGTCTGTTTTTCAGGTTGTATCCGGGAGAATTGCCCAAAGTTAAAATAGTAACAAAGGAAAATATGGAAATCCTAATGAAAGAGAGCACCTGCTTCAGGAAAAAGGTGAGAGGAGAAGCTGTGGGGAGGCTGGGTTAGATGGTCAGAAGAGCAGTGATTGAGGATACTTATGCAGAAGCGTTTGAGGGATTATATTGCCGGGTCGTCATCACAGCAGATGATGCGGGCACCCTTTGTGAAGCTGCAAAAGACGCCGTCGCCACGCCTTCAATTGTGATTGGCAGAGTCGAAGGCGGAATCGAGAGGTGGCTGAGCGAAAAGGAGACTCCTGACAAGCGCAGAGGTGCACTCCTGCAGTTCTGGGGGGGAATTGACCCTAAGAAGCCTTTGTCGGACTCGTTGAAGAAGTTAGAGGTTGAACTCTCGTATAGGATCCGCCAAGACATTCTCGTCAAACCCTTTACAGCCGTCTTTGACGCGTTGCCGGAGGCGAAGGGTAAGCTGGACATGATGGAACGCGTCGGGCATTGTGGTGACGGTTACGAATGGACTGAGAAGCATTTTGGAAGAAATGTGATAGTTGTGCCGATAATGGTGCCTGACTTTATGGTTGAGCGTTACGTTGGCTATGCTCAGGGGATAATGGGTGCCAACTTTTGGATAATGTGCAAGACAAAAGAGGCCCTCAGAGAGGCGGGAAAAAGGGCGCTAGAAGCAATTCATGGCGTCAAAGGGGTAATAACCCCGTTTGATGTTTGTTCTGCAGGCTCGAAAACTGAGACGCATTATCCGTGGATTGGGCCTACTACGAACCATGAATTTTGTCCATCATTGAAAAAGAAGCTGGGCAAAGCATCAATGGTGCCTGAAGGCGTTAACTACATCCCTGAAATAGTGATCAATGGCGTTTCGATGGAAGCAGTACGGGAAGCGATGAGAGTAGGAATAGAAGCAGTCTTGCAGGTCAAAGGAGTGGCAAAGGTTTCAGCAGGCAACTATGGTGGAAAATTGGGAGAGCATAAGGTTTACTTGCGTGAGCTGTTCAAATGACTGGTTTCGATGTTGTAGGGTTCGGAGCGCTGAACGTCGACAAACTTTTCAAAGTGAACAAGATTGCTGCTGCAGATGAAGAAAGCTCCATAACTGAATACGAGGAGGCTGCTGGCGGTTCGGCGGGAAATACGATAGTGGGTCTCGCAAGACTTGGCTGTAGAGTCGGTTTTCTAGGAAAAATTGCGGGTGACGCTGAAGGAAGAATGCTCATTGAGGGGTTCAGCAGGGAGGGCGTGGACACTACAGGAATAGCAGTGGCAAAAAAAGGAAGAAGTGGCACCGTAATGGGCTTCATAGACCCGAAGGGCGAAAGAGCATTGTATGTGAACCCGGGAGTAAACGACAGCATAGAGCTTGACGAATCATCGATAGCCTATGCCTCCCACTCCAAATTTCTTCATCTCACATCGTTTGTAGGAGAAAAATCATTTAATGCCCAGATAGAACTCGTCAGGAAAGTTTCCAGAAGCACAAGGATAGGCCTTGACCCCGGTGCTCTATACGCGAGAAAAGGGTTCGCTGCCCTTAGACCACTCGTCAAGGCGGCATATGTAGTGCTGCCAAACGTGGGCGAGCTTGAGGCCTTAACGGGAAAGGTTGATTACAGGAAGGGTGCGGGTGCTCTTCTCAATGAAGGCGTTCACGTGGTGGCTGTAAAACTGGGCAGTGAAGGCTGCTACGTCACCAGTAGAGAAGAGAGTTGTCTGATAGAACCCTTGAAGGTACGAGTCGTCGACACGACAGGGGCTGGCGATGCTTTCAACGCTGGGTTCATCTACGGGTTGATCAACAGGAAAAGTCTAAGTGATTGCGGCCGGCTAGGCAATTTCGTCGCGTCAAGATGCATAATGAAAATGGGTGCCAGAACAGCGTTGCCAACACTTGCAGACCTGAAGAGGAACTGTTTGGCATAGCCTTTGAAGCTGTAGGTTTAACCTTTCTTTTCTAGATGCGTTACTAGGCTTTCGAAAATCAGTTTTCCGTCCCCGTACTGGGGCATTCGCTGCTGTCGTGTCCAGTCGGGTTGTTGCCACCAGTAGAAAGCTCTCTCAGGGTGCGGCATCAAGCCGAACACTGTCCCTTCTAGGTTGCATATTCCTGCTATGTCATGGAAAGAGCCGTTCGGGTTTGAGGGATAGCTGCCTTCTGCGTATTCTCCGTCTTCGTGGCAGTAACGAAAAACTAGCTGGTCATTCTCATAAAGCCTGTCTAAGTATCGCCTTTCTTTCTCTTTCGCGAACATGAACCTTCCTTCGCCGTGCGCTACGGGTATTCGCAGAACTGCTCCTTTTTTGATTTGCCTGACGAAGACGCATTTACCCTTGTTTTCATTTTTTATGCTGACCCACCTGCAGTTGTAGCCTGCTGGGACGTTTGTGGCTAATGTAGCTTCAGGGTAGGGTGTTATTCCTTCAAACCCTGGAAGCAGACCTGCTTCAACGAGCACTTGGAAGCCGTTGCATATTCCCAAGATGGGACGGTTTTCCTCAACGAAAGTTTTCAAGTCTTTGCCTATTTTTGCTTGGATAGATTTGGCCCATAGCGCCCCTGCGCGAACATAGTCACCGTAGGAAAAGCCGCCTGGGAATACAAGTGCGTCATAGTTGAGTAGGTTTCGATGTTTGACTATTTCGTTTATGTGACGGGTCTCTGCCTTGACGCCCAGTTCTTGGAAAGAGCGTTTTGTTTCGGCGTCGCAGTTGGTTCCGCCCACTCGTAGGATGCAGACTCTTATCTCTCCACGTTTCATGCTTAAGCCTCGCTTTTTAAGGTGCGTTTCCAGCTTGCGGCTAGCTCTTTGACTGGGATGTCGACGACTGTTTTGGCGTTGAGGCCACGGATACGCAGTTGAGGTGTTTTGGTAACCTTGCCTATTTCAGAGCAAGCTTTGCCTTTGGCTAATGTTTCGAACTGGTATCTCGCTTTTGCAGCGACTTCTATCAGGAAGCGACTGTTCGATTCAGAGAACAGGATAGAATCGTTTCTTTCGACGTATTGTGCCGGAATTTTTCGCAAGTCAATTTCAGCACCATGGTTGCCTGCAAGGGCCATTTCCGCGGCTGCCACGGCCAGACCTCCTTCAGACAAATCGTGACAGGATTTGATGAAGCCTGAATCGATCGCTTTCGTAATCATCAGGAACGTTTTTCTTGCTTCTTTTTTCCTTACTTTTGGGACGTTCCTTCCTAGGGTCCCTTTTAGTTTGTAGTATTCTGAGCCTCCTAGCTCATTGTACGTTGTGCCAACGATGTAGATGGGGTTTTCAGAGGTTTTGAGTTCCATAGAAACTGCTGAGCGAACGTCAGGCAGAATGCCAAGAGCCGTTATTAGCAGTGTGGGTGTCACAGGCCCGAGCGGCGACTCGTTGTAAAGGCTGTCCTTTCCTGAGATGAACGGTGTTTTGAACGCTACTCCAAAGTCGTAGCAGGCTTGGCATGCTTTCACGAGGCTTCCCAGTCTTTCTGGTCTTTCTGGGTTGCCCCATGTAAAGTTGTCGAGTAATGCGATTCGCCTTCCCCCGACGGCCGTGTTGTTTCTTATAGCTTCGTCTATTGCTGAAGCAGCCATCCAGTAGGTGTCTATTTTTCCATACGTCGGGTTCATTCCTGAGGAGATGACGATGCCCTTCCACGAATTGTCCAGCGGTTTGAGCACTGATGCGTCGTTTGGACCAGCGTATTTGCCCTGCAACGGTTTAAGCACGGTGTTTCCTTTCACTTCATGGTCGTACGTGCGGACGATGCTTTCCTTGCTTGCCACGTTCGGTGAAGACAAGACTTGCAAGAGTGTACTGTTCAGGTCTCTCGGTTCTGGAAAATCGGGTTCAACGTTTTCAACTGGCGTGTAGACTGCGGGTTTCGTGGTTTTTGGTGGTTCAAAGAGGAAGGAAACGGCTATTCTGGCAACTTCTTCCTTGTTATAGTTAAGAGTCAGAATCTTGTTGGAAGTCAGCTTTCCGATTGCGACTGCTTCTACATCTTCCTTCTCGAAGATCTGCAGGGCTCGGTCAAGATTTTTGGGTGGTACCGTTAGAAGCATTCGTTCTTGAGACTCTGAAACATAGATCTCCCAGGGAGCTAAGCCCTTATGTTTGACAGGCACTTTGTCGAGGTGTACGATGGCTCCGCAGTCAAATTTGCTTGCTGTTTCGCCTACCGCAGAGGACAACCCGCCGCCGCCCAAGTCGGTGATTGATGAGGCCAGTTCACTGTCGCGTATTTCGACTATGGCTCTTTTCACTTTTTCTTCTTCGATCGGGTTGGCAATTTGAACGGCTGGTCTGGAGACTTCTTCCGATTTCTCGGTGAGTTCAGCAGAAGCGAACGTGACGCCGTGGATGCCGTCGCGGCCTGTTTTTCCGCCTGCGAGTACGAGTGCGTCGTTTGGTTTACCGTTTCTCTTGAACTTGTCGAGTGGCAATATGCCAATGCATCCGCAGTAGACGATGACGTTTCCAGTGTAAGTTTCGTCGAAGTATATTGCTCCGTTTACTGTCGGTATTCCCATGTTGTTTCCGTAGCTTCCGATGCCTGTTACGATTCCCCTGTAGACGTATTTCGGGTGTTTCACGCCGGGCGGAAGTTTTTCGTATTCAAAATCTTGAGGGCCGAAGCCAAGGACATCAGTGCAGGCGATAGGGTCTGCCCAGACCCCGAGTATGTCTCTGATTACCCCGCCGACGCCCGTGGCGGCTCCTCCGAAAGGCTCTATCGCAGATGGGTGGTTGTGTGTTTCAACTTTTACGGCGACTCCGTAGCCTCTGTCAAAAGTGACTATACCCGCGTTTTCTTCGAAAACTGAGAAACACCATTTTGGGTTGATTTTTCGAGTGACTTTTTCTATGTATGTTTTGAAGAGGCTGCGGATTGTTTCGCCGTTGAATCTTATTTTTCCCTTGAAGGTCTTGTGGTAGCAATGTTCTGACCATGTTTGTCCTATGGTCTGAAGTTCTACGTCTGTTGGGTTTCTTCCCTCTTTTGTAAAGTATTCCTTGACCTTCCTCATTTCTTGAAGGTTCAGTACTATGCCTAACTCGCGGCTTATTTCGAGAAGCTGCTCATCATCTGCTCCGAGGACTCTTGCTTCGAACAGTGAAAAGGGGGTTTTTCTACGTTGGTAGAGGTCCTCACTCATTTTTGTTCCTCGATCTTGACGGCGTAATTGTCTTTTGTTGGGTTGGCTAGAAGTCTTCTGCACATTTCGTCTGCTTTTGTTTTTGCCTCTCTTTTTGAGGTGGCGTCAAGAATGACGATGTACTCTTTGCTTACATTGACAGCCTCAACCCTGTAGCCGAGTTCTTTCAGCAAGTTTCTCGTGGCTTCACCTTCGGGGTCGCTGTGACCTGGCTTGAGACTAACTTCAATTTTAAGGCAGTATCTCATGGTTTAGACTTGAGTCTGAGCGGATTTAAACGCTTTTATTATCGTCAGGGCAAACTGCTACTTAAGAATGATTTTCCTGTTTTTGTAAAGAATCCTTATTCCTTCAGTGTCTCTGATTTGTCCTATCTTTTCGGCGCACCCGCCGGCCTTGTTCAAGATTTCTATGGCCTTTTCTGCTGCTGCCTTTTCAACGATGATGGCGAAACCCCATCCCATGTTGAAGGTTCTGAACATTTCCTCGTCGGTTATCGTGCCCCCAAGGTGTTTTGCGGTTTCCTGTATCAGGGTGAAAATCGGTTG
>Ga0315282_10006347_pt1 | contig 19833 bp, 15 predicted proteins | sample YL17G07_20_MG_FD_203693 | JGI IMG/M metagenome (GOLD analysis project Ga0315282, IMG submission 203693) | Sediment microbial communities from Yellowstone Lake, YNP, Wyoming, USA - YL17G07_20 | ecosystem: Environmental > Aquatic > Freshwater > Lake > Sediment | place: USA: Wyoming | collected... | reverse complement strand
ACTTTACTGAGGCAAACGCAAAAGCGCGTTTGCCTCAATAAATATGCCTGACCCTCGGTTTTTCGGACAGCCTCTACGCCGGTAATGCTGCTACAGTCTCGAATTCGACGACTGTTTCAGCCGCAGCGAGCCGGCCCAGAACCTGCGTGTTTACGTGAGCGGGCAGCTCTCGGACCTGCCACGCAAGAGCATCGAGCCGATGGCCGACCGGGCCGGCGTGCCGCCGCGGACGTTGCAGCAGTTCCTCTCCCTTGCGGCATGGGACGACCAGTTGATGGCCGATCGGCTGGCCGAGATCGCGGCCCGCAAAGTCCTGGACCCAAGCGAGATCAAGTACTTCGTCTCCAACGCGCCCGCGGGCACGCCGCTGGAGGTGCTGCTGGCGGTGGCCTTCCAGCGCTACCACGTCGAGCGGTGCTTCGAGGACGAAAAGGGCGAACTGGGCATGGACCACTTCGAGGTGCGCAACTGGCGGTCGCTGCGGCGGCACCTGATCCTGACGGCGGTCAGCCACCTTTTCCTGGCGAAGGTGCATCAGAAGTGGCGGGGGGAAAAATCCGGCCCTGACGGTCTGCCAACTCCGCCAGGCGGCCGGGGCGCTGGTGCATTCGCTGTGGCTGACCGGCCAGGTTCGCACGCGATTCCTGGAGAAGGAAGCCGCGATCATCTCCGAGACCCAGCAACGCAACGAGAAGTCCCAACGCAGCCATGTGAAAGCCCGCAAGCGGCGGTTGCGTAAACTGGGCGTCAAACTGTCGTCGTTACGTTGCTGCATAATGAACCAAGTGGCGTTGTAGTACTAGGAGCATTGTCAATTCTGCCAAGACCACCGAAGTCCCAAAGTTCGACGCTCCCTTTTCGCGCGTGGTCCACTCCGCCGATTGCCAGCATCTGGCCCTGTGGCGTCATCGCGAAACCGTTCCATCGCCTGCGCTGCGGGGAGTCGTCAGTTCGGATTTCGCGCATTACTTTCCCGGTCTCTGTCTCGGAAAACTGGATGGCTTGCCGGTGCGGTCGAGGTACTGGGCGATGGTGGACTCTGCGACGTCCTGGCCAAGGAGCCGCAGCTCGGCTTGGATGCGCGGCACGCCCCAGATGGGGTTCTCCCGGGACAGGCGGCGGATGAGGTCGCGGATCTCACGCTTGATCTTGGGGCGACCCGTCTTGCGGCGGCGGGATTTCCATCGCCAGTAGAGACGGAAGCCCTGCCGATGCCACTGGATGACGGTCTCGGGCTTGACGATGAGCAGCGCGGCTCGCCAGCCGTTCCAGAGCCTGGACAGCCAGGTCCAGAAGATGCGGTCGCGTGACCGCAGGGCGGGGCGCTTGACGGACCGTTCGAGGACGGCGAGTTGCTGGCGCAGGGCCAGGTTTTCCATGGCCAGGGCAGCCCGGTTGGCCAACAGGGCCCGAGACGGAATGCCGATCATCTTTATCACGCCCACAGTGAGGCCGTCCCTTGCGGTTGGAGGGGCTCAATCGTAGCGGCGAAGAGCATGGCAGACAAGAGACGTAAGGGCTTGTAGAATAAGGTAGACGGAATATTCGGGAGGGACAGGTGGATACGACGGGACCGAAGCGTCTGACCCAGTCGCACGGCATGCCCGAGCCGGACTGGCTGCGGGTGGCCCGCGGCGACAGCAAGTGGACGGCCTGGTCGAACTTCAGCAGCACCGGTCCCTACATGGAGATGCTGCTCCTGGCCAACGTGGCCACGCAGTTCAGCGAGGAACTGGAGTACGACCCCCTGGAGGGCAAGATCGTCAACAACGCGGAGGCGGACGCGCTACTGCGCCGGCCCTACCGCGACGGCTGGTCGCTCTGACCATTCACCACGGCCATTCAGAAGGAGATTGCTGATGCCAACCAGGCGGTGTCTGCTCTGGCTCTGTGCCGTCGTTCTTGTCGGCAGCGTTGCGGCGACCGCGGGGCAGCCCGCGGCCGGGCTGTGGGCGCAGTTCCGCGGCCCGAACGGATGGGGCACCAGCGCCGAGAAGGGACTGCCCGCCACGTGGGGGCCACAGGAGAACATCGCGTGGAAGGCCGAACTGCCCGGCCCCGGCGCCTCGACGCCCATCATACTGGGCGACCGCATCTTCCTCACCTGCTACAGCGGCTACGGCGTGCCGGGCCAGCCGAAGGGCGAGGTGAACCGGCTCGTACGCCACGTCGTCTGCCTGGGCCGCAACGACGGCAAGGTCCTCTGGAACAAACCCGTCGCCGCCAAGATGCCCGAAGAGACGGCCATCCGCGAGGATCATGGTTACGCGACGAACTCGCCGGTCACCGACGGCGAGCGGCTGTACGTCTTCCTCGGCAAGTCGGGCGTCGTCGCCTTCGACCTCGAGGGCAAGCAACTGTGGCAGGCCAGTGTCGGGGCGAAGACCAGCGGCTGGGGCACGGCCGCCTCGCCTGTCCTCCATGGCGACCTGGTGATCGTCAACGCCAGCGTCGAGAGTGAATCGCTCGTCGCCCTTGACAAGCAGACAGGCAAGGAGACGTGGCGCGCCGGCGGCATCAAGGAGTCGTGGAACACCCCCATCCTGGTGGCCGCGGCCGGCAAGGTGGAACTCGTCGTGGCCATCTTCGGCAAGGTGCTCGGCTTCGACCCCGCCACCGGCGAGGCCCTGTGGTCCTGCGCGACCGACATCGGCTGGTATATGGTGCCCAGCCTCGTGGCCGGCGACGGCGTGGTCTACTGCATCGGCGGGCGCGGCACGGGCGGCTCGCTGGCCATCCGTTGCGGCGGCCGCGGCGACGTCACCGCGTTGCACCGCCTATGGACCCTGAAGAAGGGCTCGAACGTCTCGTCGCCCATCCTACATGACGGGCACGTCTACTGGGCTCACGAGAACGGGGGGATCGCTTACTGCGTGGAGGCGAAGACCGGCCGGGTGGTCTACGCGGAGCGGCTCGAGCGAGCGGGCCAGGTCTACGCCTCGCCCGTGCTGGCCGACGGCAGGCTGTACTATACCTCGCGCGGCGGCCGCACGTTCGTCGTGGCGGCTAAGCCGCAGTTCGAGTTGCTCGCGACGAACGAGTTGGGGCGTGTGGGCACGTTCAACGCCAGCCCGGCTGTGGCCGGCGGGTGCCTGTTCCTGCGCGCGGACCAGTGGCTGTTCTGCATTGGCGCGGCAAGGTAGCCGCTGGGCCAGGCGTCATCATTCCGGAGCCCTCGTCCTCATCCCCGTCCGGTGCCCCTGTAAGCGTAGGCAGGAATCAGGGATGTCGTCGCAGTGGTGTTGGAACCGCCCGGATCGCCAATGCGACACGTGGATGGACGCCAACAACTGTCTCACGGTTCTTTCGACGTAAAAGGTGCACCACCAGCGCGGTGAGCGGGCCAGCGGGGCGAGACAGATGTAGGATCCGGTGTCCGCAGTCCAGGAGGCCTTGCCGTCCGCCGGGTTCAGGCAGTATATGGTTCCCAGGCGGCTGCCGATGAAGACCTTCTCCTCGGCGACCAGCGGCGCGGTCGTGAAGCCGCCCGGCCCATCCACCGACCATTTCCTCCGACCGGTCTGGGTGTCCAGACCATGAATACCGTCGAGACTCGGCACGATGACCGTGCCCGAGACACAGGCCAGCGTGTTGTTGATGCAGCCCAGGCCCTCCGTGCGCTGCGGCGTGCAGGCCATCTGCGGCCAGTCGCCCGCCCAGGCTGGGACTCCTGCGAGGACCAAGAGTACCGCGAGCCCGAGGGTTCTCATGCGACTCCTCCTGCTGTCCGTCTAGAACCGACGCAGGAACACGTCCTTGAACTGCACCCGCATCGGCGGGCCGACGTGGACCTGAAGGCCCAGCCATCCGCGGGCCAGCCGCTTCGGGTCCTTGTCGTCCAACTCGCACATCGGCGTCCCGTTGATCGCCAGCGCGACGCGGCCGCCCTTGGCGACAACCGTGTAGTCGTTCCACTCGTTCGGCTTGACGAGATCCAGGAGCTTCTTGGCATCCCCGAGCGATCCGACGACCTCGCGTTTCCCGTTCGCGTCGATAGTCACCTTCTCTCCGCGCTCGGCAAGCACTTCGCGAAGCGTGTACTCCATGATGACGCCGGTCCAGCGGCCGGTCGAGTCGAAGTCGGCCTGCGTGCCGACGAGGGCCTCGCCCTTCGTCTCGTTGGCCGGGCGCTTGCGGGCCCGGTAGTAGATGCCGGAGTTCCCGCCCTGGAGCCTGAACTTCAGCCGCAACTCGAAGTCCTCGATCTCGTCCTTCCAGACCAGGAAACTGTTCTCCTTGACGGTCACGTCGGCCGTCGTCTGGCCGGTGATCGCGCCGTCCTTGACAGACCAGATGCGCGGGTCGCCGTCCCAGCCGGCGAGGTCGCGGCCGTTGAAGAGGCTGACGAAGCCCTCGAGACCGGGCACGGGCTCGGTGCCGGGGATGTCGCGGGCGGGGGGCTTGTCGCCCTGCGGGGCGATGGGGGCCTCCAGATCGCCGGCGGCGAACTGGATGGCATCGCAGTAGGCCTGCATCGTGCGCGGGTCGGTATAGATCTCCATCCGGTGGCCGAACGACGTGACGTAAACCCGCCCCTTGCCGTAGGACTTGACGTACGCCAGGACGTGATCGTTGTCCTTGCGGTTGATCCACTTGACGCCCATGTTCGTCGTCGCCGGGTCGAGCGAGAACAGCACGCGCACCTTGCCGCGCTCGAACGGCGGGCCGTACTCGTAGATCTCGTCAGCGACGCGGAAGTCCTTGCCGCCGAACGCCGCGACCAGGGGGCTTCTCGGGTCCTCGACGGTCACGCCGATCTCCTCGTTCCACGGATGGCCGATGAACGTCGCGCCCATCATCTCGCGGAACTCGGGCCAGTTCTTGTTGCCGGCCACGCCGAAGTGGACGACCACGATCCCGCCGCCGTTGCGGACGTAGTTCAGGAACGTCTCCCTGAGCAGTTGCTCGGCTCCGGCCTTGTCCGCACCGCGCTTGCGGAATGCCTCCTTGGCCAGGTCCGCGTCGGTCGGCGCGATCCATTCGCCGGCGGTGTTGTTCAGGACGATGGCGTCGAACGAGCGGATGCTGTCCGGCAGGAGCAGGGCCAAGTCGTCGCTGACGACCGGCTCGTAGGCGCCGCTCTTCTTCCCGATGGCGACGAACGCGGCCGAGCCGTACGGCACGCAGTAGCCCTTGTGCGGGTCCAGCGACCGGCCGTCGGGCGGGTTCATGATGTGCGGCGGGCTGATGAAGACCAGCACGCGGCGCGGCTTGGCCGGCTTGACCCGCGGCTTGTCGGGCGCGGCCTTCTCGATCGGGCGGAGATGGTGGGCCGGGATCTCATCGGCCGCCCGGGCGGCCGAGCTCCACAGCAGGGCCGCAGCAATTGGCAGGGCGACGATCATTCGTGCGTTCATGGTGGCTCTCCATCGCATAGGGTTCTAGAGGGACCAGCCGGCGCGGTACTCGCTGGTAAGCAGGCCATCCGCCCTGGGGTTGTTGGTAATCTTGCCGGCCAGCGGATCGTATTCGAGCGTGCCTTCGATCTGCGTGGCTACGTTGCCTAACTGTAGGAACTCGTTGAGCGGTCCGGCGTAGTCGTAGTTGGCCCAGGCAGGCTTGCCGCCCTTGGCGGCGTTGAGGAAGTCCTGCTCGTGGCCGGCCGAGGACTCAACCTTCTCCGGGCGGTCTCGCTGGATGTCCTTGAACTTCTCGGCGGGCAAGAACGTGAAGGTGGCGTTGTGGCCGGTCGAGTAGATCTTGCCCTCCGTGCCGACGAGGATACAGCCGGCGAAGTCGGTCCACTTCTTCGGCCCGTTGTCGCCCCAGTCGAGCGGCCGGCCCATCACTTCCTCCAGATTCCCGCGCCCGGCCGGATCGTAGCCGTTGACCCAATGGAAGGAGATCGCCGGAAGATCGCCCCGCGCGGGCAGATCCCATCGCACACGCTCGTAACGCGGATAGCCGACGGCGTTGATCTCCTGCGGCCAGGCCTGGACCTTGATGATGGGACGGCGCCCGGCATCGGCGTACCAGAGGGAATCGACCTTCAGCGCCCGGAAGGCCAGGTTGGCCGAGTGCGATGCCCAGTTGCCCAGGTTGCTGGTGCCGAAGTCCCGCCAGGCACTCCAGCCGAGCCATCGGCCGTTGAACGGGCGCATTCGGGCAGGGCCCAGCCACAGGTCCCAGTTCAGATACGGCGGAACTTTCTGGTCCTCGGCTGGCGCCGCCTTGTGCCCGGCCGAGCCGCCCTCGCACCAGACGTACACTTCCCTGATCTGCCCAATCGTGCCGCCCTGGATGAGCTCCAGGGCCCTGCGGTACGGCCCGGCGGCGGTGCCCTGGTTGCCCATCGACGTGGCCACCTTCTGCTTGCCGGCCAGTTCGCGCAGCACGCGCGACTCGTGCACGGTCCGCGTCAGGGGTTTCTCCGAGTAGACGTGCTTGCCGTGGTGCATCGCCGCCGCCGAGGCCACCGCGTGCGTGTGGTCCGGCGTGGCAATGACCACGGCGTCGATCTGCTTGTCCATCTTGTCCAGCATCACGCGGAAGTCCTCGAACTTCGGCACGTCCGGGAACTGCCGGTACTTGATGCCTGCCTTGGTCTGGTTGACATCGCACATGGCCACGATGTTGCTCGTCCGCGAGAAGCCGTCGATGAGTTCCTGCCCCCGCCCGCCGCAGCCAACGTGGGCAAGGCTCATCTTCGAGTTGGCCTCCGCGCTCCAGACCGAACGGCTGTTACCGAGGATCAGCAGACCCGCGCCACCAGCGACCACGCCCTGAAGGAAACGTCTTCGGTTCATCCGTTGTGCCATGTCATGTCCCTCCCCGTTACTCCAGTCGAAGTAGCCCGCCCAACGCGTCCTCGGTCTCACCTCGCCGCCTCGAGGCAGGCGCAGAGGTTGTCGATGTAGTACAGGTCGCCGCGGTAGAAGGCCGGCACGTCCAAGTGCTTGACCAGATCCTGGTATGGCTCCTTCAGGATCATGGCCTTGGCCTGGAAGAGTGCATGGTAGTCAAACAGCGTGCTGAAGGTGTTCTCGCCGTCCCCCTGCTCGGCCTTGGCTACGAACCAATACGGCAGGACCTCCTCGTTATAGTGGCGGCAGGCTTCCTCCGCCTTCTCCAGCGCGTTGGCGCGCAGATGCGCGGCCAACTCCGGCACGAGGAACATGAAGTTCCGGGACACGGTAAGGGGCACGGTGGCACCATCTCCTATGTTGAAGACCCCGTCATACTTCTTCTCAGAGACGGGTCGGTCCTTGGTGAACTTGGCCGCGCGCAGCGCTAGCAGCCGGTCCATCTCCGCCTCGGCGTGGTAGTAGTAAATCTGGTTGCCCCCGGCCGCCAGGGCGTGCGGCTCGTCGTGCGCGCTGTGGACCAGCGTCCCGATCAGGGGTGTATCCATCTTCCAAGCGAGAATCCCACCCCGCGAGGTCCAGGGGGAGGCTTTGACCCCGCCTGCCATCTGGTACAACAATCCGTCGCCGCCCACAATGGGTGGAAAACGATTGCCGCTGTGCGTCCCATGCCGCAACATGGGCGCGCATTCAGGCTTGCCGTCCCCGTCGAAGTCGTAGGTCACTTCTTTGCCCGTGTCCCGCCGCAGCATGAAATAGGTCCGCCGCCACGGCTTGGCTTCAAAGTACTCGGTCACCGGGCCGTTGCCTTCCAGGCTCTTCCGGCTCAGGTCGAGGGTCGGCGTCTCCGTTGCGGAGGGCCAAGGGAACGCGTCCTTGTCCGTGGCCAAGGCCCCCGCATAGCCTTTCTGCTTCTCGTTGCTGCCGTAGATGTCCTTGTCGTCCAGGCAAAGGAGGCCTCCCAGCGTGGAAGGTTCCCCTCCTCCCCGGTAGCCGTGGCAGCCAACGAAGATGACGGGGTCCTGGTAGAGGGTGGGCCAGTAGGAGTGGAAGCCCAGGCCGGGCAGTTTCTCCGACTTCCAGACCTGCTTACCTGTCTTCGCGTCCACCGTGTAGGCGTGCATGTCATTGGCGGCGAAGTACAGAACACCATCCTTGTACGCCGGCGAGAAAAGGATCGGCTGACGGAGTTCGGTCTCGAACTGCCACAGGATCTTACCTGTTTTCGCGTCCAGGCAATAGAAGGCGCCGTCGCGGTTGCCGGCGTAGAGTTTGCCGTCGGTAACCACGGGGTTGGTATTGAAGCCTGCGCCGGCTGGCTCCGATAGCCAAAGGGCCCTGCCGGTCTTCGCGTCCACCGCATGGACGCGCCGGTCGAAGCAGCCGACATGGGCCACGCTGTCAACGACGGTCGGGGAGTGGCCGAGCGGCAACGCGGTCGGGTAGACCCAGCGCTCGTCGCCGGTTGCCGCGTCGAACGCATACAGACCGCGTGTGGTGGCGACATAGAGCAGGCCGTCGGCCGCGATGATCTGTACCTTCTGCCAAATGAAGGGATCGAACGGCCTGTACCACTCGAGCTTGAGGTGGCCGGGGACCTCGGTCTGGTTCTCCGGACCGCTTGGGACCCAACTGGTGCGTTCGGGGTTCGCCCCGGCCATGCGCCAGCCGTCCTGATAGCGCTGGTTGCTCCCGCCGTTCAGCGTGCTTTCGCCACCGAGGAGATGCGGAGGCCATTGAGCAAGGAGCACGACGAAGCCGATGGCCCAATCCAGGCTGAACCGTCTCCGCACGCGTGCCATTTCCCCCGCCTTTCTCTTCACGACCGTGGCAAGGTTCACGACCCGCGCCGGTCCTTCCGCGATGCCGACTGTCCCGTTCGTGTGGAACGTGATGTCGTACGGCCCTGCGGCCACATCCGCCAGAGACCTCCTACAAACGATCCTGTGGCCGTCGAGCATAGCACGATGCCGGCGGCCTCGTCGACCGCAATCCCGCCGCCGCAGCGCTGTCGGCCCGGCCCCCTCCGGGGGGCGTTACTTGCCGGGTGAGGCGCCCTCCTCGTACCGGCCCGTGGCAGCGTCGATCCTCCAACTCGCCAACCACTTCAGGACCGGTTCGCCGTCCTTCCAGAGGAGCGGCAGGAAGATGTTGCGGCCAGCGCCCTTGCCGGTCCACTGGCTGTAGCGGTCGCCGACGTACACCCAGGTGGTCGTCTCGCTTCCGCTCACGGGGATGACGAAGTCATGCTGCGTGTTGAACGAGTCGGGGGACGCCGGATCGGTGGGCAGGACCTTCAGCTCCGACCACGGGCCGGCGAGCGACGGGGCGGTCGCGTACTTCGTCGCTGTCGACTTCCAGCCCTCCAGGCCCGATGAGAACCAGTAGTATGTCCCGTCGACCTTGACGATGTGCGAGGCCTCGCGCGACGACTGATCCCTCGGGACGACGGCGGTGTTCCCGTTGACGTTGTCGAACCCCTCGAACACCTTCTTCTCGACGTCCAGGTAATCCGGCGTGAGCTTGAAGATGGCCAGGCTCTGGTTCAGGTACTTCCGGCCGCCGATATCCTTGTCCATCGTGCAGACCAAGTAGGCGTCGTCGCCCTCCTGGTACACGGACTGGTCGCCGGTCGTGCGGCTGCCTTCCGGGTAGCGATAGGCCGCCAGCTCGTACTTGCCGCCGATGGTGCCGCAGCGGGCGAACCCGACCTTGTGCCGTTTCCACTGGGACGAGTCGGCCTCGAAGAGGATCACGTAGGAGCCGGTCTTCCGGTTGGGCAGAAGCGCCGGTCGGCCCGCCCAGCCGCAGATCGCAAAGGGGCCCTCCTGGCTCATCAGGTCGTTCTCGAACTTCCAATCCGCCAAGTTGGCCGACGAGTAGAGCTTAACGTGCCAGGGCCGGTTCGGCGCGGTTTCATAGCCTACCCAGTAGAAGGTGCCTTCCTGCCGCACCATGTGACCCCCGTTGCACCAGATCTCCCGGCCCGACGTATCGCGCCAGACGGCATCATTGCGGATGATCCCGTCGCCAGCGCCGGTGGTCGCACTGAACAGCCAGAGCGCGGAGGCGATCGCGATCGGTCCTCCCCTTGCGCCATAGAGGTTCCCCACAGACACGACTCTCATGATCCTACCTCTCCCTCCCCCCGTTCTACTTCAGCCGATACGCGTCGATACGCCCTTTCCCGGTCAGGAAGGTGTAGACGTAAAGCACCTTCTCTTCCTCGTCGAAAGAGGAGCCGGTAATGTAGTTGGGCAGCGAAGGCCGGGCGTCTTTCCCGCCGGGCGGGTCCACGTTGGTTCTTGAGCGGGGCAGGATCGCGAGCCCTTTCCGCCCCTGGGCCGCCTCGCCCAGGTCCTTGGGATCGTAGAAGTACCAGCAGTTCGCCCTGCCCGGAGCGTAACCCGATCCGTAGTCGTAGCCGACCCTCCCGATCTGGAGATTGACGAACGCGATGAAGGCGTGCTTCTTCGGCGTCTCGATGAAGATGCCATTTCGCACGAGGTCGCCGGCCCCGCAGTATCCCTTGGTGGGGCTATCCGGCTGCTTGCCCAGCCAACTATCCCGGCCGGCGTCATTGGTGGCGATGAAGCAGCGGCCGTCCCTCGGCGCGCTCTCCCCTTTGTAATAGCCGAGCAAGCCGGTCGCCTCCACTGCGCCCTGCCTGGGATCGGGATCGGTGATGACGGAAAGGGACGGGCCATGGCTGTCGGCATAGGTGCCGCTGTAGCCGGTGCCAAAACCCAAGGCCAGCGTCTTGCCGCCGGTGTACTTCGTCGCGAATGGCTGGGGCAGCCGGATCACGCCGCCCCAGTACCACTTGTACATGCCGGGGGTCACGGTCCACGGCCCGAGGTGCGTGATGGTGCCGTCCTCGTCGAGTCTCGACGCGCCCAGCACGGGCGGAGGATTGCCGCACCAATAGCCGTCCCACCAGGTCCAGTACAGGGTCTTCCTGTCCTCGTCCCAACAGAAGCCGCCGTTGGCCCAGACGCTCTCGTGCTGGTTCGACAGTTTCTCCTTGGGCACCTTGATTTCCAGCCTGCCCCAGACCTTCTTGACCTCCGCGACCTTGAGCGCAGCGGGGCCGTGCGTCTCGTCCATCTTGACCAGCGGCGGAATCTCCATCTCGACGAGGCTGGTCTTGGGGTGCGTGTAGTTGAAGAACAATCGCTTCGTGCCGTCCTTCATCTTGCGCAGGGCCAGACCGCTGTGCGAGAAGGGCAGATCGTGCCCTTCGCGGTCCGGGATCCTGAAGGAGCCGACGTACTCGAAATCGTCAAATGTGAGCACCTGTTTTCCCGAGGGGTCCTGGGGCGGGGGCACCGAGGAGGGTTCCGCGGGCCGCTGCCCGACCTGGATCGCCAACCGCGGAGTGGCCTCGCCGAACAGGGCCACTCGGCCGGCATATCCCTCGCCTTCGAACTTCCCCGGTCGCCATTGAAAGACGTACTCGCCCGGCGTGGCCGGCGCCATGAGCCAGGAGTGGTAGGTGAAGTCCTTGCCCGGCGGGACGTTGGTCCCCTGGCCTTGGGTGATGAAAAAGGTCCCCCAGGTCTCATTGTCGGCCGGCTCCTGGGATCGCAGCACCGTATGCTTCTCGTTCTCCGGTCCCCAGCCCTGGGCGCCGGTGTTTCTCACGGTGATCTCGACGAAGAACACCTCCCCCGTAAGCAGATTCTTCGGGACCTCGGTCATCTTGACGAACATGGCGTCGTAGCCCGCCGGTTTCTCGACCGCGGCACAGGGCGAGGCCAATGGAACGAGAAACACAAGTGTCAGCAAACCGGCACGGAAGCGCTTCATGAGGTAGGTCCCCTATGGTTGAGTGTGCAAAGGGGGAACGTGGCGCAGGGCTGCCCCCTTCGACGGAGCCATGCCGTGTCCGTGTCTCATTGGCACCAGCACACGGACCTCCCCGTTGTTGAACCCACCCAGGGACCGCCTGGTTCCGCCGGCCGGTGCCGATCCCTTCCGACTGGAAAGGACAGCATGTTGTCCTGCGATTCGAGGGGGTGAACTACCATGCCCGCGTGTGGGTCAACGGGCAGGAGGTGGGCGCGCACGAGGATGGCTTCCTGCGGTTCGAGATGCCGGTCCACGGCGTCCTGCGGTTCGGGGCCGAGAACCTGGTGGCGGCGCGCGTGGACAACTTCGCCCGCCCCGGCGAGGCGCCGGGCTTGCAGGTGGGCTGGCGGCCCTACGGGGGAATCCTGCGGGAGGTCTCCTTGATCGCCCGCAACCCGGTGCACATGGCGCACGTCCGGGTGGCGGGGGCCCCGGAGGCGGGCGGCGGCAAGTTCGCGCTCGTCGCCACGGTCAGGAATACCGGGCGACAGGCCGCCAGGTGCCGGATCGAGGTGGAGGTGCGCGACGCGGACAGGCGGAGCGTCGGCCGGTTCCAGTCCGACGAGCGGCCGGTTCCGGCAGGGGCGGCCGAGGAACTTCGCCTCGAGGCGGTCGTGCCGGCGGCCCTGAGTTGGGCGCTGCGACGGCCGGCGCTCTACACGGCCGCGGTCGCCCTTCGGGCGGACGGGCAGGCCGTCGACTCGGCGGAGGAACGGTTCGGCTTCCGGAGGATCGAGACCCGCGGCGATCAGTTGCTCCTCAACGGCGAGCCCATCTACCTCGTGGGCTTTAACCGCCACGAGGATTCCCCCCGCACGAACATGGGCACGGACCTCCAGACCGCCCGCCGCGACCTGGAGCACATGAAGGCGGCGGGGGCCAACTGGGTCCGCCTGTGCCACTATCCGCACCATCCGGGGGAACTGGCCCTGTGCGACGAGCTGGGCCTGCTCGTGATGGCCGAGATCCCGCTATGGCAGTGGGCCGGCCTGGCCGAAGGCGAAGCCCCTTGCCTCAACAAGCTGGCCGCGGCCAAGCGCCAGCTCGCGGCCATGATCGAGCCGGATGCCAATCACCCGTCCATCATCCTCTGGAGCGTCGGGAACGAGACGCACGAGAAACGCCCCGAGGTGGCGGAGGGCAACCGCGAGCTCATCGCGCTGGCCAAGCGGCTGGACCCTACCCGGCTGGCCACCCACGTGTCCAGCTTCTGGCAGAGCTTCGGCAAAGGCGACTTCCAGGCCGACGACGTCCTGTGCGTGAACTGGTACCCCTCGCTGGAGCATCTCATTGCGGACGATCCGTGGGGCAGCCGGGGCCGGAGCACCGCGCGGCCGAAGGACCTGGATTTCGCCTTCGGACGGGAGGCCTGGCGGAAGGAACTCGCGGACCTCCACCGCCGCTGCCCGGGCCGGCCGATCCTTATCACCGAGTTCGGCTACCCGGCGATTCCGGGCGTCCATGACTCCGCGGTCGGAGAGGACGTGCAGGCCTCGGTGATCGCCTCGGAGTTCGAGGCCTTCCAAGAGCCCTACATCTGCGGCGCGACGATCTGGTGCTATGCGGCCCACCCCTGGCCGCACAACATCTACATGAAGCACCTGTCGATGAGCCCCTTCGGCGTGGTGACGCGGGGCCGGAAGGAGATGGAGGCCTTCCACACAGCCCGCAAGCTCTTTGCCGACAGGAGAGGCCCGGTTGCGCCGGCACCGGCGAAGGAATAGCCTGAATCGCCTGTGTCATGCAGACGTAGGACGGTGCATGCGACACCTGTGTGCACGGAACCCGTGTGAGCACCACCCCAGTCGCATAGCAGCGGAGCGATGGGCTGCGCCCAACTCCCCTCCCGATGCCCAGACGAAAGGCAAGAGGAGCCCGCGTCACCGCCGCGGGTCACAGAGAGAGCCTGCCGCTGGGTTGATGGCAGCGACTGTTAACCGAAAACGTCCGGTTCCGCATCGGCAGCATTCGCCCTGCCATCCACCCGTATGTGACTCGAACCCCCCCATACGCACCACCAGTCATAACGACTCTCTGTTTCGGAAATGGGGTTAAGTGCCTGTGATGTTTGGAGTTACGGCGTTCGAGACTCATGCGGTGGGGGTCGAAAGCGAATGTCGCAAAAGCGAAACTGAGGCCGCCGGTTAACAAACCAGGCGGTTTCGGCCGTCTCGCGGAGCGAGCATGGCCGAAACTGCCTGTTGAACGAAGCCGCTCGCGGGGCGCGGCGGGGGGCTGGCGGCTATGGAGTTGTCATGCTCGCAAGGGCATGAAGGGATAGGCGGCACAGGGGCGTGGCATGGGTCGGGCCCGTGGCACAGGGGCCTTGGAACGCCAGAGGACGGTGCGACCGGACGCGACGAGACCTGGCGGCCAGAGCGCATGCCTTGGCGGCGCAGGGCGTCGGCGAGGCGGGGCCGTGGGAACCCGCGGCCCGCCCGCGCGGCGCTCCGGACGTTTCATCATGGCGTTGCATGACCGAGTATTCATGGGTTATGAGGAATCCATTCGTGGCGCCGGGGCATCTCCATCCGCCGACGCAGATGCGAGGCACGCCGTTGGGGCTGCGGTCAGGGGGCGCCGAATCAGGAGACCCTGGCAGCAGGGGCATAGGCGGGGGTCCTGGCCGGTCCAGGCCAGCACGCGGTCCTGCCAGGTGGGGGCGAGAAGCAACGGTGGCGGCTCCTTCGCCGGCGTCGCGGTAATCCTTGTATCGGAAGGCAACGATTCCATCTTGCAGGGAGAGTAGACGGCTGTTGGAGATGGCCACCCGGTGGCTGTAGCGTCCGAGGTACCGGAAGACCTGCTCCGTGCCGCCGAACGGGGGCTTGGCGTAGACGATCCAGTCCTGGCGGTACAGCCGGTCGCGCAGGGCGGCGAAGACGCGCCGGTCGGCCAGGTGGGCCGTGCTCCCGGCGAAGGCGAGCCCGCCCTCCTTGTACAGGGCGTTCAGGGCCGCGAGAAACTTGCCGCGAAAGAGCCGCCCCACCCCCTTGACCGGCAAGAGATAATCCTCGCGGGTGGGCACCCACCGCTGGCCGTCGGGCGAGAGGCCGCCGGCGGTCACCACGCAGTGCAGGTGCGGATGAAAGAGGAGGTTCTGGCCCCAGGTGTGCAGGATGGCGGTCAGGCCGACCTGGGCGCCCAGGCGTTTGGGATCGTTCGCCAGTTCCAGGAGCGTCCGGGAGGCGGCGGCGAAGAGCAGGTTGTAGAGGGCCGCTCGGTTCCGCAGCATCAAGGGATTGATCTGGTCGGGCAACGTGAAGACGACGTGAAAATGCGTGACCGGCAGGACCCGGTCCAGCCGGGCCTCGATCCACTGCTCGCGCTGGGTGGCCTGACACTTCGGGCAGTGCCTGTCCCGGCACGAGTTGTAGGAGATTCGCACAAAGCCACACTGGGTGCAGGCGTCCACGTGCTCCCAGCACGGCCGCCACATGGTCGAGGCTCAGGGGGACGGGCAGCCGTCGCCGGTGCTTGGGAAAGGGAAGTCGCTCCACCTCCAGGGGCCGGCCGAGCGTGACCTTGTACAGGAACTTGACGGCCGCCAGACACTGCCGGTACGTCTCGTACGACACCAACTCCACCTGCATCAGGTGCAGGAGCCACCCGCGGACCTCCTCGGCCCCTAGTTCCGTCGGCGGCCGCCCGTAGTGGGCGACAAACTTCCGGGCGTACAGCAGGTACACCTTGCGGGTCGCCGGGCTGACGTTCCGAAGCTTCAGGTCTTCTTCCATTCGATCGCGCAGCCTGCCCATCGTCGGTCTCCTTGAAAAGGGTTCGTGCGTCCAAGGAGACCAGCATAGAGGGCGTTCAGTCAAAGGGACACGCGCGGAACGTCATCATACTCCGGTCATCTGAAGGGCTTCCGACAAACAAGCTGCCGCGCAGCGGCTTCGTTCAACAGCGGAGAGAGCGCCGGCCGGGGGCGACGAGCTGGCACCAGCCTTGTCTTGGCCAGTTGGGGCACCCACGGGTCCATGCCGGAGGTCGGGCAGGTTTTTCCACCCCCTCGTGCTGATGCTCGCCAGCCTGGGCAAATCCGAACTGGCCCGGCAGGTCCAGTACCTGAAGGCCGAGAACGAAATCCTCCGCGCCAAACTCCCCAAGCGGATGACCGTGACGCCGACGGAACGCCGCCGGCTGCTGAGACTGGGCCGCAAGATTGGCCCGGCCCTCGAGCACCTCATCACCATCGTCACGTACCGGACGTTCCTCAGGTGGTCGGCGGGGGACAAGGCCGGCCGCACGTCAGGCAAGCGCGGGCGCCCCCGGACCGACGAGGAAATCCGCGAAATCATCATCCGCCTGGCCGAGGAGAACGGATGGGGATACACCCGCATCCTGGGGGAACTCAAGAAACTCGGCATCCGCAGGGTCTGCCGGTCCACGGTCATCAACATCCTGAAGGCCGTCGGCCTCGACCCCGGCCCCCAGCGCGGCGAGGGCAGTTGGGACGAGTTCCTGAAGATTCACGCCAAGACCTTGTGGGCGTGCGACTTCCTCTCGAAGAAGGTCTGGACGAAGTGGGGCCTCGCGGAGTTCTTCGTCCTGTTCTTCGTCCACGTAGGCAGCCGGCGGGTGTTCGTCTCCGGCATGACAACACACCCGGACGCGCCGTGGGTGGCGCAGCAGGCCCGGAACTTCTGCATGCACCTGGCTGAGCGGGGCGAAGAGGCAAGTTACCTTATCCACGACCGGGACACGAAGTTCACGGGCCAGTTCGACGCCTTGATCGAATCGGCCGGGACGACCGTCAAGGAGCCCACCGCCAAGAGTCCGAACATGAATGCGTTCGCCGAACGTTGGGCACAGACGGTCCAGGTGGAGTGCCTGGACCATTTCGTGGTGCTGGGTGAGGACCACCTGCGGTACATCGTGGGGGAATACGTGGCCTACTTCAACACGGAGCGGCCCCACCAGGCGATGGACAACGCTGTGCTGACAGGGCATGAAGCGCTGGCGCCTGCCGAGGGCGAAATCCTCTGCCGCGAACGCCTGGGCGGGCTGCTCAGGCACTACTATCGCCAGGCGGCTTGAGAGCCTGGTCACGCAGCCGCCGGGCGCGAAGGGCATCCAGCGCCTCAAGGACCGGCTCGATCTTGATGGCCGTCTTGTAAACGACGACGTTCTCGCCCGGCTCGGCGCCCTCCCGCAGCGACCGCTCCGGTACCGCCAGCAGGATGTGGTGGCCGCGGAACTGTCGGAGCGTCTCGCGCTTCTTCGCCAGGTACTCAGGCGTCCAGAAGCCGACGATCTCGAAGAACGCCATCGTGCCGTCCTCGTGGCGGAATACGAAGTCGGGGACAAAGACCGTCTGGCCGTCGGCCAGCACTTCCGACTCCCGCTCCAGGCGCCAGCCGTCGCGCTCAGGGCCGAACTTCGTGGCGAAGCCTTCTTCCACCGTCGAGTCAAACTCATCGGGCGGCGGTAGGGCGCTCGTGTAGCGGTCCCTGTCCGAGAGGACCAGGACGGCCCGCGTCTTCCAGGGCGTCTGAAGCGTGGCAGTCATCTTCCACCCCTTGCACGCCAGAAGCGCCGGCAGGAACCGCGCAAAGTTGACGCCGTAACGGCGCGTTTCGCGCAGGACCGACGCCGGCCCCGAAAAGTCGATGACGCACTCCGACGGTCCGGCGCGGCGAATGTCATGCAGCAGCCTCGCAAGTTTCGCGTACCGAAGGATCGTCTTCAGGTCCTGCGTGGCCGTCACGGTCATCCGCTCGGCCGCATACAGGCACGCTTGGAGTTGAGCGACGTTGTAGCGCGACAGAAGCGCCACGGCGTCGGGATAGCCCTGGAACGAATTCAGCCGCTGAAAGGCCATGACGTCGGCGTACAGCCGCCGGTCGATATCGTCCCACGCCATGCCGACCTCGGCCGCGATGGCGGCCTTTGTTTCGGCCTCTTCATGCTCGAATAAGCGATCCTTCTGGCGGACAAGCGGGTGCAGCGGTGCGGCCGCCGTGAACACCCGCAGGCGCAGTTTGGCGGCCTCGCCCTTGGGATCATCTTGATACGTGCTCGCGTCGTCGAGCAACTTGCAAAAGGCGCGGATGCGCCGGACGGGGCAATCCGGTTCGTCGGCGAAGAGGGCCTCGACTTGGCGGTGCAGCGTGCGGCGCTCGCGGCCGATGCCGCTCCGGTAAACGGCCAGCATCCGCTCGGCGAAGGCCACGTAGTGGGCGTGGCCCTTGCGCTCCAGCCGGTCGGGTACGGCCCGTCCGCAGTCATATTCGACGATGGCGTGTTCGCTCGTAAGCATCGCTGCGGCGGCGCGTACGGCTCCGCTCGATCTCCTTGATGGTCTCGCAGACGACCTCATAAAGGACCGCCTGCACGTTGCCCGTGCGGCGAAGGATGCGGCCCAGCCGCTGCTTAGCCTGCCGCGTGGACGCCTGGCCGCCGATGACCACGGCGACCTTCGCCTCCGGCACGTCCACGCCCTCGTCAAGCACGCGGTTGGCCACGATGACGGGGAAGCGGCCCTCCGAGAAACCGTCAAGCACAGCCAGCCGCTCGCGCTTGCGGGTGTGCGAGAGGATGGTCGGCACGAGAAACCGCCGCGAGACCTCCATCGCCATCGCGTTCGAGCCGGCAAAGACGATTGCCCGCTGGCCCGTGTGCAGGCGGAAGAGGTCCTCCAGGACGCGGAGTTTCTCGGCCGCGCGGTCCTCGATGGATTGCTTAAGGAAGTACGCCTTCTGGGCCTGGCGTGCGGCGGGGTCGGCGCCCGACTCGGCGCAAAGGTCCTTCCAGCCGTAGCCCGGCGCGCCGCGGCGGCGAAGGGCGATGAAGTGGCGAATCTGGCGGCTGCACGCATCATAGGTGGCCTGTTCATCCGGCTGGAGGGCCACCGGCACGCGGACCACGTCGAACTCGGCCAGCGTCCGGCCGCGCGCCTCCTGAAACGGCATCGCGTACACGACCGGCCCGACCAGGTGGTCGAGGTCCACGTGCCGGCCGTCCCAGCGCTCGGGCGTGGCCGTCAGGCCAAGCCGCATCGGCGCGGCACACATCATCGCCGCCTCGCGCCGGCACGGTCCCGGCAGGTGGTGCTCCTCGTCGAAGACCACCAGGCCGAACCGCGCGCCGATCTCGCCCATGTGGATGTAGGCGCTGTCGTAGGTGGTCACCGTGACCGGCTGAAGGTTGTAGAGGTTGTCACCGACGATGCCGGCGTCGTAGCCCAGGCCGGAGAGGATGCGCCGGTGCCACTGGTACATGAGGTCGCGGATGGGGGCGACGACGAGCGTGGCCGCGCCCGTCTCGGCCATCGCAGCCAGGGCGACCTCGGTCTTGCCCGTGCCGGTGGGCATGATGACCTGGCCGCGCCGGGACGCCTCCCGCCATGCCGCCAGAGCCTCTGCCTGCTCGGGCCGAAGCGACGGCAGACCGACCTTCGGCCATCGTACAGGAGGCGGATCGGGAACCTCATTCCGCCACGCGGTGCCAAACCGCCCGGACAAGGTGTTGCGTGCGGCAGCATAGTGCAGAGCATCGGCCCGCCACGCGCCCACGCGGCCGTCCCACGTCCAGATGCCGGGCGCGAAGATGCCGCGCACCTCCTGGGGGCTGACGCCCGAAAAAAGCAGCGTCCCCCGGTCGAAGGACAATCGCGGCAGCGTGTTCGCAGGTTGCATCGGCACGGACACGATTATAGGATAAGCGATTGTCTTCGGCTATAATCCCCGGTCAAACGAGGGAACGAAACGTGGCCGGCCACAAGGGAAGCGGCCGGAGCCTTTATCGGACAGTGGGAAGTATCCCAGTGAGGTGCTCCCCATGCGCTGGACAGGTTTGGGGCTGAAATAAGATGGTCTTTTTTGTACCGTCGGCCCCAGATGGGACAGAAGGGAACGGGGTCCACGGGGGAACCCCGCCCCCTCCTGCCGCCTTGTAGGGTGCCGTTATCCTCTTCTTTTCCGTCAGCCCTGCGAGCATAAAACGGTTCGCTCCGCGCGGGCCAAGCCGAGGTACACCGCCTGCGGCGTCTGGTAGTCCAGGGCTTGGTGCAGACGCTCGCCGTTGTAGAAGTCGAAGTACGCCCCGAGGCCCGTCACCGCCGCCGGCACGCCCGCGTAGTCCTTCAGGTACACCTCCTCGTACTTGACGGACCGCCACAGGCGTTCCACGAACACGTTGTCCAACGCCCGCCCGCGGCCGTCCATGCTGATCGCCA
>Ga0315282_10006346_pt1 | contig 19836 bp, 13 predicted proteins | sample YL17G07_20_MG_FD_203693 | JGI IMG/M metagenome (GOLD analysis project Ga0315282, IMG submission 203693) | Sediment microbial communities from Yellowstone Lake, YNP, Wyoming, USA - YL17G07_20 | ecosystem: Environmental > Aquatic > Freshwater > Lake > Sediment | place: USA: Wyoming | collected... | reverse complement strand
AATCCCAAATCACAAATCCCAAATCTCAAATCCCAAATCACTACTGTCCGGTTAAGGTTTCCGCAATATGCAGCAAAGGCCCATTTTATAAGGTCAGAATGCATCTCATGTCTGTTTTCGATTTGAAAACCGAATTTACCATGGCAGACAGAACTTGTGATTTTCCCAGGAAACTCGCAGGTGCTTCCCTGGCAACCTCGCCGAACGGGCTGAAAACAAGATCATATTCGTCCAGGTGCATATGGGCGATTTGCTGGGGTTTATGCCTATTTCCAGCATTTAGCACAGAGCGGTTCGCATAAGTCATTGTTGTTACGTACTATATAACCGGACACTAGTGATCTGAAATCTGAAATCTGAAATCTGAAATTTGAAATCTGATCGCGGTTTTACCGCGATCATAGTTTCTCCAGCGGCCCGAGCGCCACGAGCATCGTTTTGCCGAAATCGTGCTTTCGGGCGACTTCGACGACCTGCCGGGCGGTGACGGCGAAGAGCGTCTCTATCTGGTCGGCCAGAGGGACGTATTCCTTGCGGTAGACCCAGTCGTAGCCCACGACGGTGAACCTGCCCATCGGCACTTCGCCCTTGAGCGTGGCGCCGGAGGCGATCTTGTTTTTCGCGGCCAGCAGTTCGGCCTCGGCCGGTCCGTCGGCCTGGAACTGGGCCATCTCGCGGCGGGCGATCTCGACGACTCGGGCGGCCTGGTCGCTGTCGCAGGACAGGAACGTCATGAACGCCCCGGTCCCGTCGAGCGAGTCGTAGACCATCGAGGCCTCATCGGCCAGGGCCACGTCCACCAGGGCGTAGTAGAGCCTGCTGCCGGTCACGTCGCCCAGCAGCGTGGCGGCGAGCATGGCGGCGTAGCGGTCGTCGTCCTGGCTGGCGGGGGCCGGCGAGGCCAGCGCGACCTGCTGGCGTGCGACGTTGGGGTCCGTGACGATCCTCTGCCCTTGCCGATGGGCCGGCGCCGCGGTGTCGCGCCCGGCCTCATCCGACGGCCAGTGCCCGCACATCCGCGATGCCTTGGCGACCAGGGCGTCGAAATCGACGTTGCCCACGCCGACGAGCGTGAGGTTGTTCGCGGCGTAGCGGCGGCTGAAATACGCCAGCATCTGCTCCCGCGTAAGGGCGCCGACCGACCGGCTTGTGCCCAGGACGCTGTGGCTCAGAGGGTGCGGGCGGAAGTACTCCGCCAGCAACATCTCGTAGACGCGGTATCGCGGCATGTCCTCGTAGCGGGCGATCTCGTCGAGTATGACGTTCTTCTCGAGGTCGAAGTCCTCCTTCCGCAGGCTGGGCCGGAGGATGTCGCAAAGCAGGTCCAGCAGTGCGTCCTGGTACTCCGGCAGGACCGCGCCGTAGAAGACGGTGTTCTCCTCGGAGGTGAAGGCGTTGTAGTTGGCGCCCATGGAGTCGAACTCGCGGTTGACCTCCAGCGAACCCCGCCTGGGCGTGCCCTTGAAGATCATGTGCTCCAGGAAATGGCTTACGCCCGCGACCTCGGGCGCCTCGTCGCGCGCGCCCGTGCGGACGAAGAACCCCGCCGCCATCGAGGCCGCAGTTTGGCGGGACTCGGCGATGATCGTCAGACCGTTGTCCAGTCGTGTGTGATTGAGCTTCATGGCATTCCCATCGCCGGCCCGCCAGGCCGACGGTTATTGATCATTGATCGAGTATTCCCGTATCGACGGGCTTTGGCCCGATGACCAGGACGGTGACGTCCCTGGCCGGCCAGGCGCGCACGTGGTCGATGATCTCGTCGGCCGTCGTCGCGTCGATGGCGTCGGACAGCTCGCCCAGGCCGCGGACCCGCCCGAGGTGGTAGAAGTCGCTGGCCATCGCGTTGGCGCGGGCGCCGGTGGACTCGCCCTGCATGATAAGGGCGCTCTTGAGCTGCGTTCTGGCGCGGGCGACCTCGTCGGCTTCGATCCCCTCGGCCAGGTGGCGGATCTCGCCGACGGTCATGTCGAACGTCTGCTGGGCAAGTTCCGGGCGCGTGCCGGCGTACGCGAACACGCCCGCGTGGCCCTTGAGGCTGTGGTAGCTGGCCGAGACGTGGTAGACAAGTGCCCGCTTCTCGCGAAGCTCCGTGTGCAGCCTGGCCGCGGCCCCGCCGGAAAGCACCATGCCCGCCAGACGGGCGGCGTAGTACTGCTCGTGGCTGATGGTGACCGTGGGATACGCCAGGCCGATATGCGCCTGTGCGGATTCCTTGGCCACGTGCTCGATTCCGCCCAGCGGCGGCTGGACCACGGGGGTCGGGCACGGTTCGCCCCGCCAGTCGCCAAGCAGATCCTCCGCCCGGTCGCAGACGGCGGGCCAGTCGATGTCGCCGGCCACCGCGAGGATGGTCCCCGCCGGGCAGAAGCGCCGGCGGAACAACTCCCGCAGTGCCGGCGGCGTGGCGGCCGCGAGGCTCCCGGGCGTGCCGTAGCCGCTTGCACCCAGCGGGCGGGGGTAGAACCGCTCGCGGAGCATCAGGTTGCACTTGTGGGCCGGCTCGTCCTGGAGGCTCTCGAGGTCCTGCTCGACCAGGGCGCGGCACGGCTCGAACGTCTCATCGGCCAGCCGGGGGCGGAGAAGGAGGTCGGCGTAGAGCCCGAGCACGGCATGGAGGTTCCGCGAGAGCTGCGCGGCCGAGTAAATGATGTGGTCGCTGCGGACCGTCTCGCCGTGCTGACAGCCCAGGCCGTCCAGGGCGTCGTTGAACTGGCGGGTGTTTCGCTCGCCGGCCCCGCGCAGGGACCATTCGCAGAGGATCGAGGCGGCGCCTTCAAGACCCGCCGGGTCGTGCGCGGCCCCGGCCGGGACAACCAGCGTCATCGCCGCCGAGGACACCTGCTCCATTCTCTGGCCCAGCAGCCTCAGGCCGTTGGCAAGCCGCTTGTCAAAGAATCTCTCGGATCGTTCGGATCGTTCGGACACCTTCATCGCGCCTCCGGCGCCTTGCGCCAAGGAAAGTTAAAAGTAAGGTGGTGTATTGTAGGCATTCGCGCCGGCAAGGCAACCGGGAAACGGCCAAGCGGGTGATGCCAGTTGCGGGGGGTTCGTAGTGTCGCCGTAAGGCGATTCTTTGGGAAGCCCCTCACGGGGCCACTACAAGCGGGCCTGCCTTCCTTCCTGGGAGCCCGAAGGGCTCAAACCTGTCCTTCGGGGACAGTACAGCCCAGTTCGAAGGACCTCTTCGGGGGGCAACGCCGTGGCTGTGCGCGTGCCTTCTGGAACAAACCCTGTAAGGGCGGAACAAGAAGCCCGCAGCCACAGCAGTTACACCCTTTCAGGGCTCTTTTGTGATTCCGCCCGATACCCAGGGCGGCGCTGCGCTGTGCCCTGGGCTGGATCCGCCTGTGGCGGGTTGACAGCCTTTCAGGCTGAAGAGCCCTGACTTATACGCATCCCGATTAGTTCTCGGGCCATAGAACGGCCGCGGCGCAGGGGACTGGCTCCGTAGTCCCGATCCCGATGGACATCGGGATCGGGACGAAGGTGCCTGTCCCCAATGGCCCTAAGATATGGCGTAACTGGCTGAAAATACACGAATAAAAACAGGCCTGCCTTGTCGATGAGCTTGGTGGTCCATCCATCACTCGTAGGCAAGGAGGCCTGCCATGATATCTATCGTCACTTCTCCAAATTCGCAACAGGAATTCCGCCGCAACATTCAGCTCCAAGCCGTGGACGATCATCTCAACGATGACGAGAACCACAACATCTGTCGCGGCCTCGGTCTCCAATGAGCCTGTGAAAGAATCATGATTTCCGGAAGCCACTCATTTGAGGTCTGGGCAGGCATGTCTGCCTGTCTTTCACGCCGCGAAAGGCGGCCGGAACCCGCATTCTTCCGCGCCCGAGCGCCGCTCCGCGTTCGGGACCTCAGCATGTGCCCTCATTGGGGCCTCTTTTCTCCTTCTTTTGCCTCATCCAGCCACCACAGCCACCTGCCGGCGCAGAGTGGCCGCGCGAATAAGGTTGTGCGCCAATGCGAACCACAGCACGACCGCCTTGACCTTCTCCAGTCCTCGTACAAGGAACTGCTGCATCCCTCGGTTCCGCGCCATCGCGTTGGTCCATTCAGCCGTCGACGCACGCTCCTTGTAAATCTCCTTTGCCTCCGGCGTCGAGATCCGCTGACGCCATCGGGCCACCGCGTCCGTGTCACCAGGCTTACGCTCGTAGCAGTCCTTCCCGTCCTTCCGCGATTTGGCCACCGGGGCATAGACAATCGTTGGCGGCTCGGCAGTGCTGGCCGAGTCGATGTCCTCACGGGATGCGAATCCTCCGTCCACCAGCATCTCGCCCGGCGGCTGGCCGTATCGGTCCTTGTGCTGCTCGATCATCGGGGCCATCAGCCCCTTGTCCCCTCCGACGTTGCCGACATCCACACCCGTGATCATTCGGCTCTCCGTGTCGGTCGCAAGTTGCACGTTCACTGCCGGGCGCATGCCGCCGTCACCCATCTTCATGAATCGTGCCTGAGGATCGGTCGTGGAGGCCCGGGCCATATCCTTCTTGTCCGGACTCTTGGCCTGCTCGACTTTGGAAAACTCCTGTTGGGCGCGGGCGATTCGCTCCTGACGCTCCCGACAGGCACGCTCGCGAGCCGCCCCCACACCGTCCAGCGTCGCCTGCAGCCACAAGGCCATGAGGATTCGCGGATCAATGGGGTCGCGGCCGGCGCGGCCTTCCACCGCCCGGATGGAATCGTACAGGCACGTCAGGTCCAGGCCTTCGACGTACTCCCACACCACGCGGGCCTGATGATCCTCGGCCAGCAGGGAGTCCAGCGAGGACGTATTCATCCTCACCTGAAGGCGGTCTGGCCGCTGGACTCGCGGCGCCCCAGGCGCCTCAGGTGCCGGCTCGGCAGGCGTGGGTATTTCGAACAATGTTGGCCGGCCCGATCCCTGGTCCGACCCCGACGAAGAGTTGGAGGCTTCCTTGCTCATGCTTCCTTATTACTATCCCGCAATGGATTCTTCCAGAAGTCTCGCCTCAATTCGAGGCGAAAACGAAAAATTCACAGGCTCATTGCTAATAACTTCCGTTTTGTATCCCCTGCATCCCCTGCATCCCCGCAAGATGAATTGTCGGAAAGCCTCGGCGGCAGTCGGGAAGTGGAGCCAAGCCGCGAGCGGCCGCCAAAGTCTGGACTTGCGGCGGCGGATCGGGTAATCTCCCGGCGTTTTGCGGAAATGGACCGTACCTCGTAAACACCAGGCAATGAAGGGACAAACGAGAGCGAAACATGGCTACCAAGACAATCGCGGACATCGACGTCAAGGGCAAACGAGTTCTGATGCGGGTGGACTTCAACGTGCCGCTGGCCGACGGCAAGGTCGCCGACGACAACCGCATCGTCGCGGCCCTGCCGTCGATCAAGAAGGCCATCGCCGGCGGCGCGAAGGTGATCCTGATGAGCCACCTTGGCCGGCCCGAGGGCAAGGGATATGAGGCCGAGTACAGCATCAAGCCCGCGGCCGAGAGGCTGGCTGAACTGCTGGGCAAGCCCGTAAAGCTCGGCCCGAAGGAAGTTGTCGGCCCGGCGGCTGAGAAGATGGCCGCCGCCATGAAGAGCGGCGAGGTCATGATGCTGGAGAACGTGCGTTTCGTCGCCGGCGAGACGATCACCGACAAGGCCAAGAAGAACCCCGACGGCAAGCTTACGGCCGATCAGCAGGCCAGGCTCGACGCCTTCGTCGCGGCCCTGGCGGGCCTGGGCGACGTGTACGTCAACGACGCCTTCGGCACCTGCCACCGCAAGCACGCCAGCATGTACGGTGCGGCCAAGGCCATCCAGGCCAAGGGCGGCCCGGCCGTCGCGGGGTTCCTGGTCGAGAAGGAGATCAGATACCTCGCCGAGGCCGTCGCCAGGCCGGCCAGGCCTTTCACCGCCATACTGGGCGGGGTCAAGGTGTCCGACAAGATCAAGCTGATCTCCAGCCTGCTTGGCAAGGTGGACAACATCCTCATCGGCGGGGCGATGGCGTACACGCTTCTGTCGGCAAAGGGCGTGAAGATCGGCAAGAGCCTCGTCGAGGCCGACCAGGTGGAGGAGATGAAGAAGCTGCTTGACAAGGCCGGCGGGAAGATCCACCTGCCTTGCGACCACATCGGGGCGACGGAGTTTGCCAGCGACGCCGCCAAGGCCGTCGCCGACGTGAACATCCCCGACGACCTGATGGGCATGGACATCGGCCCGAAGACCATCGCGGCGTTCGGCAAGGTCGTCGCCGCCAGCAAGACCATCGTGTGGAACGGACCGATGGGCGTTTTTGAGCGCCCCGCGTACGCCAAGGGCACCAAGGCGATCGCCGAGGCCGTCGCCAAGGCAACCGACGGCGGCGCGATCAGCGTGATCGGCGGCGGTGACTCCGCGGCGGCGGTCGAACAGATGGGCTTGGCAGAACGGATGACTCACGTGTCCACCGGCGGCGGGGCGTCCCTGACGTACCTCGAAGGCAAACCCATGCCCGCTATCGAGGTGCTGGACAAGGCGTGATTCCAAAACAAGAACCAAATAACAAGCACCAAGGTCCAAACAAGGACCAAACGGCAAAACGGCAAATTCCAAATAACGACCAAGAGGCAGGCCCAAGGTTGAAGCGAGGACCAAGCTGCCAGCAGGCAGGAACCATGGCACCCGGCGTTCGAACTACGGTGCCACACCCAAGCGTAGCAGCGCGAAGCTTGGGGGTGTCCTGAATAGTACCCCCAAGCGAATCCGCCACGGCGGACTTGGGTGTGGCACCAAGCCCATCAGGCGACGTGTGCCGCGCGCCGCAAGGGCAGGCTCGTCGGCCTTCGGCCGGTGGGCCCGCTTGCTGCGCTTGGAGAATCGGGGGACGATCACAACGGTCACAATAATCCTTGCCTGCCGAGCGGCCGATACGTATAATATATCGCAGTGACTACGTATAGGAGAGCCGACCATGACCAAGCTGACTTTGAGCGTCGATGAGGCGGTTGTCGAGAAGGCCAAGCAGATTGCCGACGCCAACAACACCAGCGTCTCGGCCATGTTCAGCCGGTTCGTGCAGTCGATGGCCGCCGGCGAGGCGGGTCCGGCCAGGCCAGGCCCGCTTACGCGGAAGCTCAGCGGAATCGTACACCTGCCGCCGGACAAGGACTACAAGGAACTGCTCGCCGAGGCTCTTGCGGACAAGTACGGGGCCGGCAAATGAAGGTGTTCGTCGATACCAACATCCTTCTGGACGTGCTCGGCCGGCGGGAGCCTTTCTACGCTGACTCAGCAAGGATGTGGACCCTCGCCGAGACCGGCCAGGTCGAGGGCTTCGCATCCGCGCCCAGTTTGCCGACACTCTTCTACCGGCTGCGCCGAACCATGGGGCAGAAGGCTGCGCGGAGGGCTGTCGGCATCCTGCGCGACATTTTCAGCCTTGTGCCCCTGGACCAGCAGATCACCAACCAGGCCATCGACGCCGACATCGAGGACTTCGAGGACGCCATCCAGTTCTTCAGCGCCCTGCGCTGCGGGGCAGCCGCGTTGATCACGCGAAATACCAAGGACTTCCCCGGCGGGGACGTCGCGATCCAAACCCCGGCCGAGTTCCTGGCCACGCATTTCGGGCAATAGGACGGGACATGTTGTTCCGGGTTCCCGGTTCCGCCTTTCCTGCTCGCTGAAGCGAGCAGGCCTCGGGGCACCTGGTTTCAGGTTCCGGGTTCCCGGTTCCGCCTTTCCTGCTCGCTGAAGCGAGCAGGCCTCGGGGCACCGCTTCTCTCACGCCGCCCCGACGGGTTCGGCGTTGCTGGTGATGTGTTGTTCGGCGTCCTCGAAGCGGACGCTGATGCGCTTCGAGACGCCCGGCTCCTGCATCGTCACGCCGTAGAGCACGTCGGCCATCGCCATCGTGCGCTTGGCGTGCGAGATCACCAGGAACTGGCTGGTGCTGATGAACTCGGCGATGAGCCTGGAGAAGCGTTCGGTGTTCTGCTCGTCCAGGGCGGCGTCCACCTCGTCCAGCAGGCAGAAGGGGCTTGGCCGGCACTTGAAAATGCTGAACATCAGCGACAGGGCCGTCATGGTCTTCTCGCCACCGGACAGCAGGCTCAGCGTGCGGGTCTCCTTGCCCGGCGGGCGGGCGGTGATCTCGATGCCGCTGTCCAGCACGTCCTCGGGGGTGATCAACTGGATGTCGGCCTTGCCGCCGCCGAAGAGCTTGCGGAACAGGACCTGGAAGTGCCCGCGGACCTCCTGGAAGGTCCTGAGGAACATCTCCCGGCTTTCCCGGTTGATCCGCTGGATGAGGTTCTGGAGCTGTTGGTGCGACTCGTTGATGTCCTTGATCTGCCCGGCAAGGAACTCGTGCCGTTTCTCCAGTTCGTCCTGCTCGGCGATGGCGTCGAGGTTGACGTTGCCCAGCCGCTCGATCTTCTCCCGCAGTTGGCGGATGTCGTTTTCCACCGCCTGCCAGTCGCGCCGGTCGTCGTGCCGGTATTTTTCGGACAGCACGAGCAGGTCCATGCCCATTTCCTCGGCCGCGCGGGAGATGAGGTTCTCGATCCTCACGTCGACCTCGCCGAGTTCGATCTTGATCTGGTTGACCAGTTCGGTCGCGGCGGCGTGTTCCTTTCTCCTCTCTGCCAGGAGCGTCCTGATCTCGTCGAGCTTCTGGTTGAGCCCGAAGCGTGACTGCTCGACCTCGTCGAACTCCGTGCTGAGGGCCTGCTGCTGGGCATAGAGGGCGTCGACTTCCCGCGCGGTCTTCTCGATGGCCTCGGCGGCGTCGTCCTTTCGCCGGCGGTTGAGTTCGATCTGTTTGCGGTCGTTGTCCAGGTCGTGCCTGAGCGCCTCGGCCGAGCGTGCGGCGGCGTCCATCGCCTCTCGTGCGGAGCGTTTCTTCTCCTCGACGGCGGCCAGGGCGACCTTCATTTCCGTGAGTTGGTCCGCCACTTCCTGCTGGCGGAGGCGCGCGTCCTCGATTTCCTTTTCCAGCCGGGCGATCTCTTCCTGCCGGCGGCGGTTGAGGTCTTCGAGCTGCTCGGCCTTTTGGCGGGCGTCGTGTTCGGCCCGGACCGTCGATTCGATTTCGGCGGCAAGTGCCTCGAGGTCGCCGGCGACGATCGGCTGCTCCCGCCGCAGCGATTCGACCTGCGCGTCGAGTTGCGAGATGCGGCTTTGGCACTGGACGCGCTCGGTGTTGGCCTCGTAGATGGCCGTGCGAAGGCCCTGCTGGAGCTCGTCGAGGTGCCGCATCTCCCCGCGGGCCGAGGCGCAGCGGCCTTCGAGCTGTTCGATGGCCTCGTCGAGCTTCGTCAGGGCGGCCTGGAGCTCGGCAAGTTCGCTTCGGCGGGTGATGACTCCTGCTGCCCGCCCGGCGGCGCCGAACCGAACCCGCCCGTCGGCTTCGAGCACTTCCCCCGCGGCCGTGACGAAGCGGCAGCCGGCGCCGAGCTCTTCGGCGGCCCGCCTGGCGTCGTCGAGGGTATCTACGGCGAGCGTTCGGCCCAGCAGCCGCCACATCAGCGGCGCCAGGTCGGCATCGCAGCGGACGTGGTCTATGACTCGCCCGATGACGGCGGGGCAGAGGCGGGCGTCGAGGTCGTCGCGGAGCGGCTGGAGCCTGTCGAGGCAGAGGACCTCGACGGATGAGTTCTTGCCGAGTATTTCGCGGAAGGCCGGGGCCTCGGCGGCGAGTTGTTCGAACGAATCGGCCAGGAGGTGCTGATCGGCCCCGGCGAGGGCGGCCTCGACGAGTGCGGCCTGGGCCAGGTCGGTCTCGATCATGTCGCCGATCATGCCGCGGACGGACGTGATTTTTCCGGCCCGGCGCGCCTCGACGACGTGCCGCACGCCGGCCTGGACGCCTTCGAGGCGGTCCTGCATCTCGCGGAGGGCCTGGACGCGGCTCTGTATGCCGCTGCGTTTCTCGCGGGCGTCGGAGAGGTCGTGGCTGAGATGCTGCTCGCCGTCGTGGGCGCGCCTGGAGGCGTCGCGCGTCTCATCGAGCCGGCGGGTCGATTCGCCAAGGACGTCCATCACGTCCTGAAGCTTCGCCTCGAACTGGGCCTTTTCGGTGAGCGCCGCGGTCAGGGCGTCCTGGATTTCCGCGGCCCGGCCGGTGAGGCGGTGCCGCTGGCCGTGGAGGTTTTCGCGGCGTATGCCCAGGCCGCTGATCTCGTTGTGAAGCTGGGCGGTCCGGCGGAAGAGGTCGATGGTGCCGGCCTTCTCGCCCTCGAGTTGCGCCTGGAGACGCGTCCGCTGGAGTTCGCCGGCGGCGCAGAGTTCGCGGGCGGCCTTGTGGCGGTTATCGAGGTCGCTGCCGCTTTGCTGGAGCTGGCGGAGCCGTATTTCGCACTCGGCCCGCTGCCCCAGGGCGGCCTCGATCTTGGCCTCGAGCTCCTCGCAGCGGCCGAGGGCCGAGAGGACCTGCTCGTCGAGTTCCTTGAGCCTGGCCGTCAGCATGTCGCCTCGCTGCTGGCAGGTGGTGATCTGCCCGCCGAGGGAAGCTACCCTGCCTTGCAGGTCGCGGGCGGCGCGTTCGAGGTCGACGGCCTCGACCTCGCTGGCGCTTCTCGCGGCCTCGAGCTGGTCTATCCTGGCCGTGACGGACGAGAGGCTGTCCGTGGCGGCGTCCAGCCTGGCTGACAGGCTGCCGCGGCCGGCGCTTAGGGTGTGGTACTGCGCCAAGAAGTGCAGCGACCGCATTTCCTTTAGCTGCTCGCAGTATGTCTGGTAGTTCCTGGCCTTGCCGGCCTGGTACTTTATGGAGCGGAGGCGTTTCTCGACTTCCTGGAGGATGTCGTTTAGGCGCAGGAGGTTCTGCTCGACGCGTTCGAGCTTGCGCATCGCCTCTTTCTTGCGGGCCTTGTACTTGCTGATTCCGGCGGCCTCGTCGAAGATCGAGCGTCGCTCGTCCTGGCTGGCTTGGAGGAAGACCTCGACCTTGCCCTGTTCGATGAGGCTGTAGGCGTCGATGCCCACGCCGGTGTCCATGAACATCTCCTTGATGTCCCGAAGCCGGCAGGGGGCCTTGTTGATGAGGTACTCGCTCTGGCCGGAGCGGTAGAGCCGACGGGTGACGCTTACGGTGTCGGTGGTGATGGACTGGCCGTCGTTCTTGAGGTCGATCTGGAGGACGCCCCGGGTGTTGTCGAACACCAGCGTCGCCTCGGCCATGCCGCACGGTTTGCGGGTGGCCGAACCGTTGAAGATGACGTCCATCATCTCCAGGCCGCGAAGGCTCTTGGCCGACTGCGAGCCGAGGACCCACTTGAAGGCGTCGACAACGTTGCTCTTGCCGCAGCCGTTTGGGCCGACCACGCAGGTGACCCCGGCGTCGAACTCGAACTCGGTCCGGTCGGCGAAGCTCTTGAAACCGGAAACGATAAGTTTTTTGAGTTTCATGTCTCAGCGTCTTCCGTAACGCACAACAAACCGATGCGCCGTCCCTGGCCAACGGGTTTTTCAATGACCGATGACGTACAAGATATAGAGTCCGAGCGCCTCACTGGCCCGGCATGTCGGGCCTGCCGACGGTCGCGGCGCCTTGATAGATTGTCTCTCGCCCGGGCAGATGTTGCAAGACGAATTTGGCCGGTATGCACTTGTTTACCTCGCACATCCGGTAGAGGACCGCCACCACCTGCCCGTAGGTCAGGTCCAGGCCCATTATTCGCCGCTGTGCGTCGCGCTGGGCGGGGTTTCCCAGAGTCCGCACGAGCGACCGCACGGAGAAGTCCGTGTAGAACGGCTCGCTTATGCCGCCCGTCCGCGGGATGCTCCTGAAGAGCATGAGTTGCGGCTGTTTGACCGTCGAGAGACCGGCTCGCTGGATTGGCGTGAGATTGGCCAGGTCCACACGGTTGCCGTTGGCGTCGACGTCGACCTCCTTGTCAGCCATCGTCACGAGGCTGTTGGTCGGGTCGAATGGGCTTGGCATGTCGAAGAACGCGCTGCTTGCCGCCCGCATGTCCCGCCCGAACAGGGCGATCCTCTTGTGCCCGGACCGGGTGGCGTAGATGACGTAGCCGCGGTCGCTCTTTACAAGGTGCAGATCGAACTCGCCCACCGTCTCCCGCTGGATTAGCGCGGTGTCTTCCAGGTCCACCAGGGCCTCGTACGCCGCGATTCGGACCAGGTCGCTGGCGTCGTCGATCAGTTCGCGAAGGGCGCTGAGCGAGCGGAAGAACTTGCGGTGCCTGCCGAGCTCGCGAATGGCTGGAACCTGGAACGGCGAGCCGGTCGTGCGGGCGATCCGGGTAAGCACGTCCCCGGCCGAATCGTCGTGCAGGCGCATGCCCGCCCGAGCCGAGTAGAACGAGGCCGCGGGGTTGCGGGAAGCGTAATACCGGCGGCAACTGTTGACCACCTGGGTTCCCATTGCCTCCCAGATCAGCGACAGGCCGTCGGCGTTGGCGCCGGGCTTTTCGATTTCCCGGCCGACCATCACGGCGCGGGCTTCCCATCGCCCCGGCTCGGTCTGAAGCGGCAGGTGCATGACAAGATCGAGGAAGTGTTCGTAGTCGTCCAGGTAGGCGGCCGGGATCTCCAACTCGACGGTCGACGGGTTCCTCGCGTTGGCTATGGGCCGCCCGCCTGCGCTGAACCGGGTGTTGATGCACTTCTGGATGGCGTCGCAGCGGGCGTAGTCGTTCTCGCGCATGATCAGCCGGATCGGGCGGGCCTCGGTGACGGTTCCGCCCCCGATGACGCGGCCCTCGCGCAGGCGAACGGCGTCCTTTGGGTTGGCCGGGTTGAGGAATGGGTTGACGAAGACCGAGCCCTCGGCCATGGCCCATGCCCTGGCGCCTGAGGTCGGCGGCTGGGCCTCGCCGGAGGCAACGTACATCGGGAACGGATAGAGTATCCCGCCGTCAAGGCTTCGCGTGCCGGTCCGAACAAGGGCCGAGACGCTGACGTCGAAGTTCCAGCCCTTGGGCGCGCCCGGCGGGATGAAGGCGACCATGCGGACCACGGCCGTGTCAGGGTCGGCGATGATGGTCGAGGGAGTCACGCCGCCGGTATCGGCGATCGCCGAGCCGACGTTCTGCTTGAGCATGTAGTCGACGAGGTACTTCTTGATCTGCGGCGGCGCGTCCGGCGAGCCGTTCTTGCCCAGCCCGACGACCAGAGCGTGCCCGTCAATCAGCAGGCTTCCGCCGCCGACGAGTCCGGCGTACTCGGCCACAGTGCCTTCGATCTCGGGCGGGATGCTCGCGGGTTCGGTTGTGGCGGCGGCCTTGGTCGAGCCGAAGGTCCGGGCCTGCCACTCCTGCCAGTCCTTCTGCCACTTCTCCGAGCACCCAGCGGCGGCCAGCACGCACATGGCCAATGCCCCCGCAACGATCACGCGCACTGCTTGTCCAGGCATTGTGACTCCTGCTCAGTAATTGGTAGCCAGTAGCCAGTAGTCGAGGCTGTCCGATAATCCTTGCCCCGGCAGGGGCGGACGAAATCTCCTTCGCCCCTGCCGGGGCGAAGAGAAGATGCACGCTACTCTCTCCACGGGTTGCGCAAAGCCTGAAGGCTTCGCTTCACCCGTGGCTACAGACCTCTGGCCTTCCGGGGCCAGGGCTTCAGCATCTATCCAACCTGGACTGAATTATCGGACAGCCTCAGTAGTCCGCCGCAGGCGGATACCCGGTAGCCGGCAGTTATTGGCCAGGAGTCCGCCGCGGCGGACAGCCGAGGCAGTCCGATAATTCAGTTCACTGCGTGCCGTGGTCAGCGGAATCTCGGCGTCGCTCCGACGTCCTCGATGTCCGTCCGCTTCGCCGCGGGCGCCGGTGCCGGCGTGGTCGCGCCGCTGCCGGTCCTGGGCCGTGTCGTGGGTCCGGCGGCGGGGACGCCGGCTGCCTTCCTGGCCTCTTCCGTCAACGCGGGCAGGAGCAACTGCTGGCCGGCTTTCATCCCGGTGGCGTCAACCTTCGGATTGGCCTGGGCTATGACCTTCCAGTAGATCCCGTTGCCGTAATGCTTCTTGGCGATGCCCCAGAGGCCTGTTGTGTCTTCCTTGGTGACCGTGTAGACCTCCTGGTCCGGGCCCGGAGTCAGGGGCGCCGCGGGCGCCGCGGCCGGCGTCGTGGCCCCGCCGGTGGGGGTCGTCGCGGCCGACTTCTCAGGCAGCACGAGTTTGTCGCCAGGCTGGAGGCTGTTGCTGTTGACGTTGGGGTTGGCCTTGGCGATCAGGTAGTAGTACTTGCCGTCGCCGTATTTCTTCTGGGCGATTGCCCAGAAACCCGAGTCGCCTTTCTGGACCACGTAGAGCTTCTGGCCCGAGGGCGAGATCTCCATCCCGCCGTGCGTCGTCGCGACCATGCCCGGGCTCGTCGGCTCGACGGGCTTGGCCGGGATCACCAGCTTCTGCCCCGGCCGCAGGGAGTTGGAAGACACGTTGGGGTTGGCCTTGGCGATCAGGTAGTAGTACTTGCCGTCGCCGTATTTCTTCTCGGCGATTGCCCAGAACCCGCTGTCGCCCTTCTGGACCTCGTAGGTCCCTTCCACCGCCGGGCTGGGGATCGGCGTAATGGCCGGCGGCGTATCGCGGATCGACGGGACGATGGGCGCCGGCGTAATGGCCGGGGGCGTCTCGCGGATCGACGGGACCACGGGCGCCGGCGTAATGGCCGGCGGCGCCTCGCGGATCGACGGGACCACGGGCGCCGGCGTAATGGCCGGCGGCGTCTCGCGGATCGACGGGAGCACGTGCGCCGGCTCAACGACCGGCGGCGTCTCGCGGATCGACGGGATCGCGGGCGCCGGCGTAATGGCCGGCGGCGTCTCGCGGATCGACGGCATCACCGGCTCGGCCGGCGCGCCGCTCTTTGACCGGGGCGGGGTGGATGGGCCTATGCCGAAGGTGGGAAGCCTCGAGCCTGGCCGCTCGGCCGGGACGACGCCCCCGGGGTTCCGCTCGGCGGCGATCTGCTCGCCGGTGGAATTCCCGTCCTTCGGTACGGTCTTGTCGCCGTTGCTGTTGAATACCAACTGCCAGGCGACCAGGGCGATTACAAGCAGCAGGCCCGTCGCGACCCCTATTTTCACGTCAGTGCGCATGTCAATAGCTCCACATTCGCCGGATCGTGCCAATATCGAGGTTCTTTGTCGCAACCCCTATCTTCACGCCGGCGTGCATATGAAAAACTCCTGCCATCTTCCGCAGTGAATGAATACGACCTTCCCATTAGAATACACGGGTGCGCCAATCGCAAGGGATTTCCGAATCCCGGCCGGGCTGCCCGTGAATCACTTAAGCCCGGCCACCAGCCGCTGAGTGTCGCGGGCGATCATCAATTCCTCGTTGGTCGGCACGACCCACACGCTCAGGGCGGAGGAATCGGTGGTGATCGGACCGGCCTTCTGGCCGCCGATCTCCTCGTTGCGGGCCGGGTCCAGAACCGCGCCAAGCCGGGAGAGGCCCTCGCAAACGGCCTGGCGGATCGTCCGCGAGTTCTCCCCGATTCCGCCGGTCAGCACGACCGCGTCGACCTTCGACAATATAGTATAGTAGGCCCCGACGTACTTGACCACCCGGTAGACGAACATCTCCCGCGCCAGCCGGGCGCGCCGGTCGCCCTTGCCGGCCGCAGCATCGATGTCGCGCATGTCGTTGCTTATCCCGCTTACGCCAAGCAGCCCGGACTGCTTGTTGAGGGCCTGCTCGATCTGCTCGGCCGACATGCCGCGGGCCAGCATGTACGGGAACACCGCCGGGTCCAGGTCGCCGCAGCGGGTGCCCATCACCAGCCCTTCCAGCGGAGTCATGCCCATTGAGTGATCGACGGCCTTGCCGCCCTCGACGGCCGTCATGGAGCAGCCGTTGCCGAGGTGCGCGGTTATCAGGCAGACGTCTTGCGGCCTCTTTCCAAGCAGTTCAGCCGCGGCAAGCATCACGTAGCGGTGGCTGGTGCCGTGGAAGCCGTACTTTCGGACGTGGTACCGCGAGTACCACTGCTCCGGCACGGCGTAGCGGTGGGCCTTGGTGGGCATTGTCGCCAGGAAGGCGGTGTCGTAGACGCCGACTTCGGGCACGTTTGGCATGGCCTGGCGGGCGGCAAGGATGCCGGCGAGGTTCGGCGGGTTGTGCAGGGGCGCCAGCTCGGCGTTCTGCCTGATGATCTCGATCATCGTCTCGTCGATCAGGGCCGAGTCGGTCGCCTGCTCGCCGCCGTGCACGACGCGATGCCCGACGCCGCCGATCTCGTCAATGCCGCCGATCACGCCGACCTGAGCGTCCACGAGGATGTCCAGGATCAGCCGCAGGCCCGCGGCGTGGTCCGGGGCGCGGACGCTTCGGGTCACCTGGCCGCCGGCGCCGCTGTGCCGCAGGGAGGCGTCCCCGCCGACACGCTCCAGCACGCCCTTGGCCAGCACGGACTCGTCGGCCATGTCGAACAACTGGTACTTGATCGAACTGCTTCCGCAGTTCACGACGAAAATCTTCATTCAAAAACTTCCCGCAAGAACTTCCCAACAGGACTTCCCAAGTCTTTCTCGAATAGTACTTTAGTCCGCATCGCGGCCGAGGGCGGCTTTATCCGGCCCGCTCGCATCCGCAAGCGATAACGGTAGGCTCCCGTCAGGCGGCTGTCAATGAAATCGAGGGGGTGGGAATGGTGGGGCGGGAAAACCGTTTCCCTCCGGCCTCCGTGAGCGGGAGAAAGTATGTGGGGAGTCCATCGGATTATCGAGGTGCAATGCAACAACCATGTTCGCGTCTCTGCCATTCAGGGAGATGTCAGCCTGGGGACGGTCTTGATTTCGGAGGGCGGGTGCATACGGTCGAAGAGGCTGGTGCCGAGGTCTGGCTTGCCGTCGATGATGGCCTTGTCGTCGAGGCCGGATTCCTCCAGCACGCGCTGGAGCCGCGCCTGCACCTCCAGCGATACCTGCCGCGCCTTAAGCGCTGCCCGTATCCGAGATTCGTGCTTGCGGGCCGACTTGAGCAAGTCCGCCGTCGCCTGGTCTCGGATGCGCCAACTGTCGTTGTCCATCCGCGCCAGCAGGTCGCGGAACTCCTCCAATTCCTTCTTGTCGCCTCCGCCCAACGCGGGTGCGCCGAAGGTGTCGCCGTCATAAGCCAGGACGTAGTAGTCATTCACAAGGATTCGCCGCCCTCCCGCGTCGAAGAATGCGGTGAAACCCGTGTGGGAGTGCAGTAAGGCCCAGCGATCGTTCACGGCGTCGTACTCCAGCACACCCAGGTTGCGACTGGTGACCACGATGCGGTCCTTCCACGCCATGCCGAGCACGCCGAAGATCTCGCCCTTGCCCAGCGGGTCGAGCATCGGCACCCACTTGCCGCCTTCTTTCCGCCGCAGGCCGGCTTGCATGCTCGAAACCGGCAAAGTACTGTGCGGGCCGCGCTGGGCCACAATTGACAGCGTGAGCGGACCTGCCTGAAACGCGAACTCATCCCACGGCTCGCCGGCAACAAACGTGTCGGACTTGGCGTCCCAGCATGACCAGCCCGCCGCGTCGTGGAGCCATATCTTCCGGGATCGCCCGTAGAACAGTTGGCCTTCGTCGCCGCTGGTAGACGGCTTGGTCCGGTAGAAATATTCCTTCGCCCCGGCCAAGCGGACCACGCCGCGCAGGATTATGCCTGCTGGTTGGGTGGTCCTGGCGGCGACCGCCGCCTGCTCGTAGCCGATCCACCACCACTGGCCTTCCGCGTCGAGGATGAGTGCGGGCGGATACGGGGAGAACGTCTTCGATTCGTGCAGTGTCTCGCGCCGCCCGTCGACAACACGCTCGAGCCTGAGTGTGCGCGGGGATTGGTCCGAGGAATCCAGAGACCAGCCGGTCTTGCTGTTGGGGTCGAACGCGAAGATGTGCGGCGGCAAACCCTCGACCGACTTGATGCTCCAGTTGCGGCCCTCGCGGTCGAGCGTTGCTACCTGGGCGGCGATGCTCGGGAATTGCCCCCCCGTCAGGAAGTGGTGCTCGCGTGGCACGACCAACTCCCACTTCCTGCCGTCCCAGCGGAATGCGTTCAGCCAGACGTGGCCGTTGGCGTCGCGGCACAGGGCGGGCCGGCCAACGGCGATGAGCGGGGTCTCGACGGTCGTCCCGTCCGGCAGCGCGATGGTGAACTTCCGGCCGCGGCCCGGGCTATCGGTGACCCGCCCGGACAGGAGCCCCTTGCCCGCCAGGTCCGGGCCTACGGCATCGCCGCGGGCCTTCTCGACCAGTGATCCAGTGGTGGCGTCGTAAAGGATCTGTTCTTCGCGGGTGTTCCCGCGGCTCTTCGTCAGCACGATGTACGTCCGCTCTCCCACGCGATAGGTCTGGCTTTCGTCGCGCTGTGCGCCGCCGACGGGGCTGGCGGCCGAGGCCTTGCCCTCGAGGTCGTAGAAGATCGGGATTCCCTCGCCCGTGTTGCCGGTCCCGAAGAGCAGATAGCCGTTTGCGAGCGGCAGGAAGTTCCTGCACGAGGGTATCATCACGCCCGGCGTCCATTCATCCCTATACTCCATGATTCGCCCAGGCCGGCCAGGGATGAACTCCCGGTAGACCAGCGTGCCATCGGGCCGCAAGCGCGATGACAACATTTGCCTGCCCCAGGCGGTCTGCGGCACGGCCACCCACCCACGGCCCGGCAAAGCGCAGCGCCCGGCGAAGAGGAGCGGTTTGACGCTCGCTAAGTCCTTGCCGGGGACGAGGGCGTTGGGGCCCGTGATGGCTTCGATACCATCAAGCCTGCAAAGCGATCGGATCTGGCCCGTCTTCAGGTCATACCGCCACAGAATGCCCGGCAGGGCGTAGGTGGTATCCGCGGCAAACCAAAGAGCACCAGGCTCGTGGGCCACAACTTTGCCCGTGTTGCATCGCGTCCAATAACGCCATGTGCCCGCCGGCCGCGTGGTTGCGGGGGCAGAGCCGCCGTCCTCGGGGCGGCTTTGCGCTGCCGTGGGCCCCGCCCATGTTGCCACGGCGAGCAGGATGAGAATGTGTCTCATATCAACTGGCCTTTGTGTGTTGGACGCACGAAACCCTTGTCGGTTTCCGCGGGGCAATATAGTAGTCAGTACCCAGTAACAAGCTGAAGGCTGCAAGAAGCTGAAGAGGACAATACCACGTACCCCGCGTTTCTCGGTGTCACCCGGTGTCCCGCATCTCCATTCATGCTTGACGCGGGGCCGTCCGATAGACATCATGGTAGATACTTACCGAATGGAGATCGAGTTCATGGACACGGCAAAAGTCTTTGTCACGGGGCGCAGCCAGGCGGCGCGGCTGACCAAACCCTATTCTATTATACTGCCTTTCGATGCACGCGCCAAGCGAAAGTTGCTACAGAATCGCCCGCGTTGCCAGCCAATACTGAGCGCCCGCTTTTTCCCAGGTGCTAATCCGTCGGCCGCAACTCCGACACTCCCGCTGCCGCATGATCCGGTTGCCCGAGGTGGGCCGCGTGACTACACCGAGGTTCTTGCAGCCGCGGCAGCGGCATTCCAGGCCGCGATTCTCCTGCGCCGGGTCCCACGTTCTCTGCTGGGCCATGGGTTCGGTCATGCGTCGTTCCTCCGCAGATCGTCTTGTGTGTATCGCTTCCGCAGCCGGTCGGGTGCGGCTTCGCCGGGTGCCTTCACGCCGGCCATGGACGCCGCGACGGCGCAGCCGACCAGGCTTCCGCCAGTCGTTCGGCCAAGAGCTTACGATGGCACTGGGTCACGTCCGGGCAGCCGCACAGCAGGATGATGGCCTTGCCATCGACTGCGCTGGGGCGGGGGTTAAAAGAGGTTTGATCACAATGGCCCTAATACGCATCCCGATTGATTCTCGCGCGGACATCCTATATTGCCTGGTGTCGGGCCGGGGCAAGGGGACTGGCTCCGCAAGGGGACTGGCTCCGCAAGGGGACTGGC
>Ga0315282_10006345_pt1 | contig 19838 bp, 20 predicted proteins | sample YL17G07_20_MG_FD_203693 | JGI IMG/M metagenome (GOLD analysis project Ga0315282, IMG submission 203693) | Sediment microbial communities from Yellowstone Lake, YNP, Wyoming, USA - YL17G07_20 | ecosystem: Environmental > Aquatic > Freshwater > Lake > Sediment | place: USA: Wyoming | collected... | reverse complement strand
GATCCCCTTATCTGCCATGATCAGCCTCCCTACGCTTCAGCGTCCGGGCTCGAAAACGATATCCAAGGTCTCTTTGTGATGTAGGATATATCATGATTCCGGAAAAAGTCAAAGTTTTTTCTGGAGCGGGCGTCCGCGGGAAGGCGGGGGCTCACGGTCGGAGGGGCGCGGCCCGGGTCTTGCCCAGCCGCATGACCGCCCTCTCTCTCGTCGTCGCGCCCTCCTCCGATGTCCGGCCGTAGGTGAACGTCAGGCTTTCTACCTTCTGGTATGTCGGGGCCGCCGGCGCGGCGGGCTTTTTGGAGATCAGATCCTTCAGCGCCTTGTAGCCGAAGGCCAAGGCGTCCAGAATGGGGATGCTGTTGGCGAAGGGGTCCATCGTCGGAGGCGGCATGTAGGGCTTGGTGCCGGGCATGGACGGCCCCGGAATGGGGATGTTGATGGCGGGGACCCTGACGGCGAGCTTCCGGGTGGTCATGACCAGCTTGCCGCCGACCCAGAGCGAGAGATCTCCCTCGATATTCGTGGCCGAGGGCCTGGCGGTCTTCGAGGGCTTGTTGCCGTCGACGATCTTCGGCAGGGCCGGCTCCGGGGCCGCGGAGGAGGCGATCGTGGACAGCTCGACGTCGATCCGGATGGGTTTCCTGACGATGTATTCCCCGTTCTTGAGGTCCATCGCGAACTCGTAGCTCCCGGAGCGGCTGAACATGTCGGCGACGGGCAGGGTCACGATATGGAATCCTTTTGGCCAGAATCCTCCTTCGAGAGTGTGCGGCCCCAGGGAGATCTTGTAGAAGGCGTCGTTCAAAAGATCAAACCCGACTTCGACCGCGCCCGGCAGGCTCGACCCGGCCTTCTCGGCCCGGACCAGGAGATTCATGTCGGTGACCAGGGGATAGGCCGATTTCCAGCGGAGCCAGAAGGTGAGAAAGTCCCGATGGGTGAAGTCGTCCAGGAAGCCGAACTCGGGATCGTTATCCTTATATTTTTCGTAATAGTCGGAGATCCCTTCGCGCTCGGCAGCCGTCTCGCCGAGCTTCCGGTGAAGGTAGGGGAGGAGGGCATCGGCCGTCTGACGGTCGGCCGCTTCCATGCCCGCGAGCCGCTCGGTGAGAATCGCCAAGGCCTTGCGGTGATCGGGGCGGGGACCGAGGCAGGCGACGATCTCCGTTCTCCAATCGGCCGCCGCGGCCGCGGCCTGGCCGAGGGCCAGGGCGAGGAGGCAGACGCAGGCGATTTTCCTAATCATGGTACGAGAACTCGACGTGGGCCTCGAGAAAATCTCCGGGGAAATCGGCCGGAAGGGCGGGCAGGGGAAGGCTCGAACGGATGGCGTCCACGGCGGCCTGATCGAGGACGTCGAGCGCCGTCCCTTCGACGACCTCGAGCGAGGACAGATCGCCGTTCTTGGCGATGACCAGAATGATTCTCACGGCGGTCTTTTCGGGCAGCATGGGGACGGCCGGAAGACTCCAGTTCTTGACGAGGATCTCCAGGACCTTCTGGGCCCAGGGCGAGAGGTCGTAGCCCTTCAAGGGGATGGACAGGCCGACCCTTTGGCCGTCGCCCGTTCCCGCGCCTCCCGCCCGGCCGTTGCCGGTCCCGTACCCGCCTCCTTTTCCATCGAGCGGGCCCGGGTAATAATCATAGAAATTGGGCAAGCGGGTCTTGCCGGCTGGCGCGGCCGTCCCGGGCTTGCCGCCCTGCGGCGAAAGCGTGATCGAAAGATCCGATTCCCGGCCGGATTTGAACCGTGAGGCCATGGACTCCTTGAACTTGGCGGAGAGGGCCGGGACGCCGGGGTTCGTGGCACCGGCCGGGGCCTGGCCGGACGGGGCCGCGGGCCGAGGAGGGAGGCTTTCCGGCGGGGGCGGCGGCTGGCTTGCGGCGTTCCGGCCGGCGCGTGAGCCGCTTCCCCCGGCCGGCCCGGGACGGCGTTGCAGGCTTTCCGGCGGAATCCCGTTGCCCGGAACCCTCGCCCGGGCCGGACCGACGATCTTGGGCGGGGGAGGCGTCAGGGACGGCCCGATGACGATGTCCTGGACCGAAGCTCCGGTCTTGAGGATCTTGATCGGAAACCTGGCATGATAGAGTCCATAGACGAGAACAACGTGAACGGAGAGGGAGACGGCCAACGCGATGAGCGTCCCGGCCCGGCGCCGGCCGCCGTTTTTTCTAGTCTCTAGGAAGCAGTCCTCGAACACGATGCCTCATCCTGGGTGGCTATTATAATATAATCCGGCCGGCCCCGGGAAAGTTTCATGGCGCGTTCCGGCCAGAATAGGTTTGCCGCGGCCCGGCGCTCAGGCGGAGGGCGGGGAGCCGGCGGACTCGCGGCCCGCTAGGGACGTCGCCAGCACGTACAGGAAGCCGAAAAGACTGAGGAGGGCCAGGCGGGCGAGCAGGCGCGGAATGCCCAAGAGGGGGATGACGAAGGCCGAGGCCAGGATGACGCCGACGAACGAGCCGAGGAGATCGACGCCGTAGCCCATCCCGGGGCGAGGATTCTCTTTCAGGTAGAGGCGGTTGGCGACGACGAAAAGGTAGCCGGTCAAGCCGCCGAAGGCGAGGAGGAGGAGAAAGGGAAGGGCCTCGGGACCGGGCTTCTCGACCATTTTCACGCCGAGAAAGAGGAGCGCCGCGAAGCCCGCCTGCGCGACGGCCAGGTCCGGTCCGCCGGGGCGCTTCCGCTTGAGGCCGGCGAAAGAGCCGGCGGCCAGACCGGCCATGAAGGCCGAAAGAAGGAGGGCGATCTTGCCGTAGACGTAGCCGTAAAACGCCTGGAAGGCGACGAGCACGGCCATCTCGACGAGAATCGACGTGAAGCCGGCCAGGACCAGGGGGACGAGGAACCTGGCCGTCGAGCGCCTCTTTTTCCAGGCGGCCAGAGCCAGGCCCGCCGCGGCCAGGAGAAGGGGCAGGTCCAGGATCCAGAAGGAGGGGATTCGGGCGAAGAATCTGAGCACGGCCGACTCGACGCCCTTGAATTGGGCGGCCCAGAGCACGGAATGAAAATAATAGCTGACGGGAACGAGGTCCCGGTTGACCAGCCCCGGCCTGGCGTGGATCTTCCCGGCCAGATAATCGACCCTCAGCGGATCGAGCCGGGCGGGCAGCATCTCCGGGCTGACGAATCTCGTCCGGATGCCGAGGCGCTCCAGGGCGGCGGCCAGCTTTCCCGGATCGATCGAGAGCGGCGCGCGGGAGGCCAGAAAGACGTTGTTGCCCCCGGGCACCGCCAGGACCTCCGGGAAAACGTTGGTCAGGGTCGTCTCGAGGGTTTCCAGAAAGCGTTCGAGGTCGGCGCTGATATAGTTTTCGGCCGAGGGAACGACGAAGCTCAATACGCCGTCCGGATTGAGCTTTTTCGCGACCAGGGCGAAAAACTCCCGGGTGTAGAAGCGGTTGATCTGGGCCGTGGCCGGCTCCGGCAGGCTCAGGATGACCGCGTCGTAGGTCCGGTCCGTCCGTTCGATGAAAGCCCGTCCGTCCTCGTTGATGACCCGGACGCGGGGGTCTTTCAAAACCGCCGCCGCGCCGGCCGGCAGATAGCGCTCCGCCAGCCGGATGACGGCCGGATCGATCTCGACGTAGTCCAGACTCACGGCCGGGTACTTGAGACACTCGGCGCAGCCGCCGCTCACGCCGCCGCCGATGAGGAGAATCTCCTTCGGCCCGGTCCTCTGCAGGAGGGCGAAATGAACGGACTCCTCCGCCGCTTCCGTGTCCGGATAGGAAAAGACGCGAAGGCCGTTGTCGTACAGCGAGTACTGGTCTCCCGTCCTCAGGACCTGGAGCTTTCCGTAGGGCGTGTCTTCGGCCGCGACGAGGTCGTACGGCTTCCAGGCCGAGCGCAGGGCGGGGAAATCGGCCGCGGCGAAGAGGGCCGCCGCGAGCGTGGTGACGACGAGAAGCCGCCGGCTCCCGGCCGGCCTGGGGGTCAGGAAAACGGCCAATCCCGCGGCCGCGGCCACGATCGCCGCCCCCTGCCAGTTCGAGAAACGCGGGATGAGGAGGAAATAGACGGCCAAGCCGGCCGCCGCCGCGCCGAGCGATTCGTAAAGATAAACCCGGGGCGCGTCGCCGCGGAGAAGGGCGGCGTTGAGAACGAAGGCGGCGCCCAGGGGAAAGCTGACGAAGAAGGTCAGGACGAGCGAGAAGAACAGGGCGGGAACGAGCCCCGTCAGCTCGCCGGGCAGCTGCCCCAGCAGGCGGTGAGAGAACCTCAGGAGGACGAGAGCCAGGAAATAGAGGATGATCGTCGCGGTGTAAAAACGGGCCAGATGCTCGGGCCGGAGCCGGAGCTTCGGCCCGGCCAGGCTTCCGATTCCCCCCCAGAGAAGCCAGGCGCCGAGGACGAAGCCGAACGTCAACTCGTTGCCGTAGAAGTGAACGGCGAACTCGCGCAGGAGGAAAACCTGGAAGGACGTGGCCAGGAAGCCGAGGAGAAAGGCGGGCAGCCGGAGTCTCAGACCCAGACTCCCGGCACGGGCGTTCCGCAGAACTCGCACTTTCCCCCCTTGAGCCGCAGGCTGTCGAGCTTGAACCCCGTCCTCTCGACGACGATCTTGCCGCAATTCGGGCAGGCCGTGTTTTCGCCGGGGTGGCCCGGGACGTTCCCCACGTAAACGAAACGCAGACCTTCCGCGAGGGCCGTGTCCCGTGCCCTATCCAGGGTCGAGATGGGCGTCGGGGGGAGGTCTTTCAGGAGGTAGAGAGGCTGGAACCTGGAGAAATGAAGCGGGACGCGGTCGCCGACCTCGTTTTTGACCCACTTGGCCATTTCCCGGATGTCAGCCGTCGAGTCGTTGAGCGTCGGGATGACGAGATAGACGATTTCGAGCCAGACCTTGCTCTTGGCCACGGTCCGGATGGTTTCGAGCACCGTCTTGAGCTCGCCGCGGACGTAGTTGGCGTAAAAATCCTGGGAGTAGCCTTTCAAATCGACCTTAATGGCGTCGACGACGCCGATGAGATCATTGAGCGGCGCCGGCCTGATATGGCCGCCCGTGACGACGGCGCTGCGCACGCCGCGGGCCCGGGCCTCGACGGCCGTGTCGTACATGTACTCGAAGAAAACGACAGGCTCCGTGTACGTATAGGCGATGGACGGGCAACCGTACCTGGCGGCCAGGTCGGCGACGGCGCGGGGCGGCATGTCGACGTTTTCGACCTGCTCCGGCCGGACCTGGGAGATCTCCCAGTTCTGGCAGAACTTGCAGTTGACGTTGCAGCCGGCCGTGGCCAGGGAGAGAGCCTTGGTCCCGGGCAGGAAATGGAAGAAGGGCTTTTTCTCGATGGGATCGACATTGAGGCTGCAGGTCTTCGCGTAAACCAGCGTGTAATACGTCCCGCCCTGGTTTTCACGGACGCCGCAGTAGCCGCGCTCCTTGTCGCCGAGACGGCAGACCCGGGGACAAAGCTCGCACTCGATCTCCCGGTCCGGGAGCTTCCTGTAATAGCGGGCCTCGACGTGCGAGAGGCTTCCCTTGTCGCCGAAAGCGTGGAGCCGCGCGCAAAGAGAGGGGAGGCCCGTGCCGACGACGAGCCCGGCCCCGGCGGCGTCCCGGATGAACTCACGACGCTTCATGAAACGGTCTCCTCGATCCATTCGATGGCCTTGAGGTCGGCCCGGCCGAGCCCCATCGCTTCGGCCGTGGCCAGGTAGACGGGCTCACGGCCCTCCTCGGCCAGCGAGGGAAGGCCTTTGGCCGCCCGGAAGCGCTCGACAAGCGCCCAGCCGACCCGGTCGGCGGCCACCGGGTCGAGACTGAGGACAAGGCCGCCGAACTTCTCGGCCCATTGGGGGTGGAAGGCCGGCCCGCGGTGATACTGGACGACGAGGGCGTCCAGGATGGTAAGCCTGTGCCTCGTCTTGACCGGAGGCGAATCGAAGACCTCGGCGACGAAGGGATTGCAGCGGGAATCGTGGTATTTATTGGGATTGTGGATGGCGCCGAAATAGTTTTTCATGCCGGCCGTCACTCCCGCCAGGCCGTGGTCCTTGAGAATGGCGAGGCTGACGGACGCCGTGACGAGCTCCGTCTGGATGCGGGAAAAGCGGCTGCCGATGTTGAGGTGGGAGACGAGCTCGTCGCCGTAGCCGACCCCGTCGGTGTCCGTGCCGAACACCCGCAGGCCGTTGCCGCCGTCGGCGAGCCTGTAGCCGGCGTCGCGAAGCTCCCGGTTCGTCCTGTCCCAGACGACGATGTTCTTCTCGGGCGGGCCATTGCGCGAAATCCAGCCGGCCAGCGCCAGAGAAAGCTCGGGGCGCGTGCTGATTTCGCGGCCGCCGATGGTGTTGATTTTGATGCCGACGCGGTCGTCCGACCGTAAGACGGCCAGAACCGCTTTCCTCTCCTCGCGCTCGCCCGTCAGGAGCTCGAATCCGCGCCCGATCACTTTGGCCATCCGGGCTTGCCCGCCGGGGTCCAGGAGGCCGGCCGCCCGGACGACGACGACGCGGGGTCTGGACATGGTATTTCCATGATGACTGCTTTCCTTTGGGTTGTCAACAAACCGGAACTGCCCGAACTTGCCAAGACGGAGGCGGTCGTCTATAGTGAGACTGAACGAAAGTGTTTGGAGGCTCCGCATGAAGAAGTTGGTCTGTCGTGGATTCGTGGCCGGTTTGACGATGGCCCTCGTTTTGACGGCGTATCCGGCGGCCGGCGGCCGGCCCCAGGAGCGCAAGCCCGATGCCGCGCTGGCCGCCCTCGTGCCGCAGGCAGACGCCTGGAAGCAATCCGAGGCCCCGCAGACCTTTCTCCCGGATAACCTTTACGCCTACATCGACGGGGCGGCCGAAAGCTACCTGAGCTATGATTTCAGGGAAGTGCTCGTCGTCCAGCTCAAGAGGGAAGGGTCTGACGCTACGCTGACCGTCGAGATCTACGACATGAACGGACCGGTCAACGCCTTCGGCATCTACAGCGCCGAGCGCTACCCGGAGAATCAGCCCGTCGAGGTCGGTGATCTCGGGTATCTCGAGGGCGAGACCCTGAATTTTCTCGCCGGTCGCTATTATGTCAAGCTCCTCAGCTTCGGCCTGGGTGAGGGGGCCGGCCCGGCCCTGAAGGAATACGCCCTGAAAATCGCCGCGGCCATTCCGGGAAAGGGCTCCCTTCCGGTCGTCCTCAAGGCGTTTCCCGCGGAGGGACTTATCGCCCGCAGCGAGAAATACATCAAGAAAAATTTCCTGGGCTATGAGTTCCTCCACGACGGCTATATCGCGGCTTACAAGACGGACGGCCAGGAGATCGACGCCTTCATCGTGCCGCGGGACTCCGCGGCGGCGGCCGAAGCCGATCTCGGCCGTCTCCTGGACTACTACAAAAAAGACAAGCTCGTCCCGGAAAAGAACGCCCTCGGCTATCACGTGAAAAACCGCTATTCCCAGCACGCGTACATCGGCGTCGCCGGCACGGCCGTCTGCGGCGTCATGAGGATTTCCGACGGCCTCGAAGCGGCTGGGGAAAAGCTGTTCGGACGGCTGGCGGCTTCGCTGAAGAAGATCCCGGCGGGGAAGGGCTGAGCCCCGGCGAAGGCCCCCCGGAAGGAGACGACGGAAACCGTCGGGCCCGGGACATGGAAGGAAACAAATACCTCCGCCTGGCCGTCGCCCTGATCGTTATCTTCATCGCCGGGATCGTCCTGAAAGCGGCCCGGGAGGTCATCTATCCCTTCTTCCTGGCTGTTTTCATCTCCTACGTCTTCGACCCGATCATCGGCTTCCTCATCCGGCTCGGCCTGCCCAAGAGGGTCGCCATCGTCCTCGTTCTGATGGGATTCTTCGTCCTCCTGATGGTCGGCGGCTTCGTCGTCTATTCGAGCGGCCGGACCCTGGCCGCGGAACTGCCGCGGTTCACGGAGAGGTTCGCCGAACTCACGGCGAAGCTGGAGAAGAGCCTCGGCGGGCTGCCGCTCATGGAGCGGGCCGCCTCGTACCTCTCCAAGATCAAGATCGAGAACGTGGCCACGTTCGTGATGGGGACTCTGGGCTCCGCGGCCGGGCTCACGGCCAGGCTTCTCGCCCTGTTTCTGTTCCTGGGCCTCATCGTGGCCGGCCGGGGCCGGGCAGCCGACAAGATCCGGAGAGCCCTGAGTCCCGAGCGATCGGCCCAGGTCCTGGACGCCGTCGAGAACATCGACTCCCAGGTCCGCAAATACCTGGTGATCAAAACGGTCATGAGCCTGGCCAACGGACTCATGGTCTGGATCGTCCTGGCGGCCTTCGGGGTGGAATTCGCGCTGATCTTCGGTTTCCTGGCCTTCCTTCTGAACTTCATCCCGAACGTCGGCTCGCTCGTGGCGACCGTGTTGCGCGTCGGCTTCGCCCTGTTCCAGTTCGGAACGATCTGGATCCCCCTCTGGATTCTCGTCATCACCGTCGGGCTGGACACGGCCATGGGGAGCCTCATCGAACCCCGCTTGATGGGGAAGGGGCTGGGCCTGAGCCCGGTCGTCATCTTCTTCGCCTTGCTTTTCTGGGGCTGGCTGTGGGGGATTCCGGGCGTGATCATGGCCGTGCCGCTGGTCGCGGTGGTCAAGATCGTCTGCCAGAACGTCCCGGCTCTCCGGCCGGCCGCCGTCCTGATGAGCTCCTGATGGATTGGGGGACGAAACCGCAACCAGGCGGGCGTCCGCTCAGTCTTCGCCCTCGACGATGAAGGCCTCGGGGGAGATCTCTTTCATCTTCCGCCCGAGATAGGCCTTGAGGGCCTTCTGGGCCGCTTTCTGTTCGGCGCTCTTCTTGGAGCTGCCCTTGGCCTTGGCCAGACGCCTGGCGCCGACCGAGACTTCGACCGTGAAGGTCTTGCGGTGTTCGGGTCCTTTGGCGAGGATCGTTCTGTACTCGGGCGCGGGCAGATCGCCTTTCTGGAAGAGCTCCTGGAGCGCGGATTTGTAGTTGTTGATCTGGAAGGACTCCGTCCGGATGGGCTTCAGCGTCGGGGTGAGAAACCGGTGGACGAAGGCCCGAGCCGGATCGAATCCGCCGTCGAGATAGATGGCTCCGACGAAGGCCTCGAACGCTCCGGCCAGAATGGACGCCTTCGTCCGGCCGCCGCTTTTTTCCTCGCCGCGGCCGAGAAGGATGACCTTGTCGAGCCGGATTCTCTGGGCTTGGCGGGCCAGGGCCAGGGTGCTCGTCGCGGACGCCTTGAGTTTGGAGAGTTCGCCTTCCGTCCGCTCCGGGAAAGCCTGGTAATAGAACTCGGCCGTGGCCAGCCCGATGACGGAATCGCCGAGAAACTCCAGCAGCTCGTTGTCCCTGGGCTCCTCGGGATGGTTCTCGTAGGCGTGGGAAGTGTGGGTCATGGCCTTGAGCAGGAGCCCGGAATCCTTGAACGCGTAGCCGGCCGCTTTCTCGAGACGTTCGAGTTTCATTTCGCGCTTCCTTCCGGCCCCGCCGGCGGAAAATGGAAATCGAAGGGATAGGCCACGCGGCCGCCGACGATCGTCATCACGGCCCGGCCCTTCAGCTTCCAGCCGGCGAAAGGCGTATTGCGCCCCTTGGACTCGAACTCATCCGGATCGACAGTCACATTCTCCGCAAGGTTCAGGAGCGTGAGGTCGGCGTCCGCGCCGACGGCGATCCGGCCCTTGCCGCGCAAGCCCAGGAGCCGGGCGGGCCGGCAGGCGAGAAGCTCGACGAAGCGGACGAGGGAGATCGTTCTTGTACGAACGAAACGGTCGAGGATGAGCGGCACGGCCGTTTCCAGGCCGACGATGCCGAAGGGAGCTTGCTCCAGGCCCCGGCTTTTTTCCTCGCGCGTATGCGGCGCATGGTCGGTGGCGATGGCGTCGATGAGGCCCGATTTCAGGGCGCCGACGAGCGCCGCCCTGTCCTCCTCGGCCCGCAGCGGCGGATTCATCTTGAAGTTCGGGTCCCGGCCTTCGAGGGCCGCGTCCGTCAGGATGAGGTGGTGGGGCGTCGCCTCGGCCGAGGCGGCGATGCCCCGCTCCCGGGCCTCCCGAAGGGCCGCCACGGATCCTTTCGTGCTGATGTGGGCGATGTGCACGCGTCCGCCGGACTGATTGGCCAGGGCGATGTCCCGGGCGACCATGACCTCCTCGGCCGCCGCCGGAATGCCGGCCAGCCCGAAGCGGCGGGAATAGACTCCCTCATGCATGACGCCGTTGCCGCTCAGGGACTTGTCTTCGCAATGGTCGATAACGAGCGTCCCCAGGGCCTTGGCCGATTCGATGGCCCGTTTCATCAGCCGGGCGTCCTCAACGGGGCGGCCGTCGTCGGAGAAGGCCACGGCCCCGGCCGAGACGAGCCCGGGCATGTCCACGGGTTCCATGCCCAGGGATCCCCGGCTGACGGCGGCGATGGGCAGGACGTTGACGGCGGCGTCGCGCGCCGCCGCGGCGAGAAGCCGCCGCGTGACGTCCGGGCTGTCGTTGACGGGGGACGTGTTGGGCATGGCGCAGACCGTCGTGAATCCGCCGCGGGCCGCGGCCCGGGTGCCCGTGGCGATGGTCTCCTTGGCTTCGAAACCAGGCTCGCGGAGATGGACATGCATGTCGATGAGGCCGGGCACGACGACGAGCCGGGCCGCGTCGATCGCAGGGCAGGGCGCGACTTCTATGCCGGGCTTGATCTCGGCGATCCGCCCGTCCTCGATCAGGATATCGAAAACGCCGTCGGCCTTCGTTTCCGGGTCGACGACACGGCCGTTCTTGACGAGAAGTCTCATGCCCTGCGTTCCGCCTCCCGGGCTAACGGATTTTCGTCGGCTCGGCGATCAGGACCTCGTCGATCGTGTCGAGCTCCTTGAGCCGAACCTGAATGATCTCGCGCCGGGACGTCGGCAGGATCTTGCCCACGTAGTCCGGGCGGATGGGAAGCTCCCGGTGGCCGCGGTCGATGAGGACGCCGAGCTGGACCGTCTTCGGCCGGCCCCCGTCCATCAAGGCGTCCATGGCGGCGCGGATCGTCCGTCCCGTCATCAGGACGTCGTCGATGAGAAGGACGTCCTTCTTGTCGGTGGCCAGGTCGGCCTTCGCTTTTTTCGCAGCCTGCTTCGTCTCCTTGGCCGGGAGGTCGTCCCGGTAGCGCGTGATGTCGAGCACGCCTACTGGAATGTCCACGCCCTCGAGCTCCTTGATCAGGCGGGCCAGCCTCTTGCCGAGGAAGATGCCGCGGGTCTTGATGCCGATGATGACCAGGCCTTTGAGGTTGCGGTTCCTCTCGATGATCTCGGTGGCCATCCGGTTGAGGACGCGCCGGATCTTGTGGCCGTCCATGATCCGGGCCTTGATCTTCTTCTCCATCTGTCAACTCCTTGCAAGGAACATGCTCTATCCAGGCGAAAAAGTCAATTCGGCCGGGCGAAGTAGGCCCGGGCGATTTCGATATCCTGCCGGATGCGGGCCGCGAGGGGCACGGGACCGGTGAATTTCCGGGTCGGGCGGATCTTCCGGAGAAGCCGAACGGTGAGGCCGGCGCCGTCGAGCCTGAGGCGGCGGTCCAGGATGTGCGTCTCGACGCCGACCGGATGGCGTCCGAAGGTCGGCTTCGTTCCGATATTCGTCACGGAAGGATAGACCCGCCCTTTCCAGACCGTCTCGGTGATGAAGACGCCCTGGGGCAGGATTTCGTTCTTCGTCTGAAGATTGGCGGTCGGCGCGCCCAGGGCTTTCCCCCGGGAGAGACCGGGAACGACCAGTCCGGTGATCTCGTAGGGGCGGCCGAGGAGGCGCGCCGCTTCTTCGACGCGGCCGTGAAGCAGAAGAGGGCGGACGGCCGTCGAGCTGACGACGACGCCGCCGACGACCTCGGGCGGGACGACGTGGACGCGGATGCCGGACGAATTCCCCAGCTCCCGGAGCCGGGCCGTGTCGCAGCGCCGGCGCCGGCCGAAGCGGAACTTGCGGCCGACGACGACCTCGCGGACGCCCAGGCGGTCCCACAGGATGCGCTCGACGAACTCGGTGCCGGAGAGCTCCGAGAAGGCCCGGTCGAAGCGGACGACCAGGACGGCGTCGACGTTCGACCGGCGGAGATGTTCGAGCCTCTGTTCCGGCGTGTCGATCATCCGCAGGGTCTTTTTGCCGAGGACCCGCTCGGGATGCGGATTGAAGGTCAAGACCAGCGAGGACAGGCCGCGCCGTTCGGCCACGCTGATGAGGCGGGCGAGGATCCTGCGGTGTCCCAGATGGACACCGTCGAAGATGCCGATAGCCGCGGCGATGGGGCGTGGGAGGGGACGGAATTCGTCGAATCCGTGGAAAACGACCATGCGTTTATGTCTTGAGGACCTCGGCCTTCTTGAGATAGGCCATCTTGAGCTGGTTGAGCACGTCCTCCAGGAATTTCTCCTCCTCGGCCTCGAGGTTTCCCTTGGTCCTGTCCCGGAGGAGGTCGAGAAGATCGATGTTGCGCTTGGCCAGGACCATGTTCTCGCGCCGCTCTCCCGACGCCGGGTCCTCCATGAGCCCGAGATGGATGAGGGCCGGGAAGTAGAAGAGCACGACGATGGAGCTGAATTCGAGTGGCGGCAGGAACGTCTTGCCGTCGGGGGAGGTCTCTTGTCCTTCGGTCTTGTCCGGACGATCCTCTGAAGCCATGGCCTGGTCCTTTGTCTCGGGATGTTCCCGCCGTCCCGGGTCCCGTTCTCAGGAAAACCCGGAACCGGCGCGGATTCCCATCTTACCGTTTTCCCCTGTAAACATCAAGATTGCGGCGGCCCGACAATGCCCGCAGAAACGGAAATCGTCGGCGCGCTCGTCATTGCGAGCCTCGTAAGGGGCGCGGCAATCTCGCGGAAAGCGGCTGGATAAGACCGGCGCCCCCGGGCCTCAGGCGGCGGGGGCCGCGGAGGATTTTTTCCTCAGGACGAGGGCGGCCCGGATAAAATCGTCGAGGTCGCCGTCAAGAACGCGGTCGGTGTCGCCGGTCTCGAGCCGCGTCCGGAGGTCCTTGATCATCCGGTAGGGATGGAGGACGTAGGAGCGGATCTGATTGCCCCAGGCGATGTCGGTCTTGGCGTCCTCGAGCTTCTCGAATTTCTCGTGATGTTTCCTCTGTTCGAGCTCGTAGAGGCGGGCCTTGAGGACCTTCATGGCCGAGGCCTTGTTCTTGTGCTGGGAGCGTTCGTTCTGGCACTGGACGACGATGCCGGTCGGGATGTGGGTGATGCGGACGGCCGAGTCCGTCGTGTTGACGTGCTGGCCGCCCTTGCCGCCCGAGCGGTAGGTGTCGATTTTCAGCTCGTCGGGATTGATGGCGACCTCGATGTCCTCGTCGATCTCGGGATAGGCGAAGATCGCGGCGAACGAGGTGTGGCGGCGCTTGGCGGCGTCGAAGGGGGAGATGCGGACGAGCCGGTGGACGCCCGCCTCCTGGCTCAGGTTTCCGAAGGCGTAATCGCCCTCGACGCGGATGGTCGCGCTCTTGAGGCCCGCTTCTTCCCCCGGCTGGAGGTCGAGGACCTCGGCCTTGAACCCCTTGCGTTCCGCGTAGCGGAGGTACATCCGGAGGAGCATCTGGGCCCAGTCCTGGGACTCCGTGCCTCCGGCGCCGGGGTGGATGGTCAGGATGGCGTTGCGCGGGTCGTTCTCGTCGTAGAACAGGGCCCTGAGCTCGCCGTCCTCCAGGCTCTTGGCGAAGCGGGCGAGGGCGGCCTCGATGTCGGAGGCGACGTTCTCGCCCTCGGCCTGGAGCTCCGTCAGGACGTCGATTTCATCCTTCTGGTCCTGGATTTTGGCGAAGAACTGGATGTCCCGCTCCAGGCGCTTTTTCTTCTGCTGGAGGGCCTGGGACGTCTTCTGGTCCTGCCAGACCTCGGGGGAGGCGAGACGCTGGTTGATGGATTCGCACTCGGCTTTCTTGTGATCGAGGTCAAAGAAAGCCCCGCAGCTCTTCGAGCTTGCCGAAGAAGCCGTCGAGGCGCGTCCTGAGTTCAGGTGAGATCTCGATCATAGCCATGGCGGTGCCTGTCCTTCCAGAATTGAATCACTGCCAGGATAGAGGACGGAAGAACCTCTGTCAAGCCGGCCACGGGAAGGACGAGGAAAAATCAGTCCTTGACGACCCGGTAGTCGGTCGGCTTCTTGGCCGTTTCGTTCAGCTTGGTCAGGATCGTGGCCGCCTTTTCCCGCGTGGGATATCCGCCCACCCTGACGCGGTACCACGTCTTGGTGTCCGACGGCCGGGGGTCGGCGACGACGACGGGATAGCCCCGCTTCCTGAACTTCTCGGCTTCGGCCGCGGCCTGGGTTTTGTCCGTGAAAGCGGCCACCTGGATATAAAAGAGTCCCGTGCCCGCCGGAGCGGCGGTCTTGGCCGGCGACGTCTTGGCGGGCGTGGACGTCGGCGCTTTGGACGCCGGAGCCTTGGTCTGGCCGGTCGGGACCGCCGTCTCGGGCGCGGACTTCGCCTTTTTCTCCGAAGGCGCCGGCGCGGGCTGAGAGCCGGAGGGGACCAGGCCCGCCCCCGGCCGGGCTTCCGGCCCGGTCTTGGCCTCATCCTTGACGACGGGCTCGGCCGTCTTCAGGACGGGCTCCTCCTTGGCCGGCGCCTGGATCTGCTGGGCCACGACCTGGGTCGCGGCGGCGATCTGGACCTGCTTCTTCCCGACCGAGACCCCCAGCAGAAAGATGAAGACGCCGAGGATGAGAACGCACAGGAAGATGACGACGAGGAGCGTGCTCGAGACCTGGATTTCCCGGAAGTCTTTCGTTTTCATCGCCCTTATTTCTTCTCCGTCTCCTTGGGCTTCTCATAGGAAAAGGCCCTGAGGAGCTCAAGGGGGAGGGGGAAGACGATCGTCGAATTCTTCTCGGTGGCGATCTCGGTCAGGGTGCTGAGGAAGCGGAGCTGGAGGGCCTGGGGATTCCGGGAAATGATGTCGGCGGCCTGGGTGAGCTTGTCGGCGGCCTGAAATTCGCCGTCCGCGTGAATAACCTTGGCCCGGCGTTCGCGCTCGGCCTCGGCCTGCTTGGCGATGGCCCGGACCATGTTCTCGGGCAGGTCGACCTGCTTCATCTCGACGAGCTGGACCTTGATGCCCCAGGGGTCGGTGTGCTGTTCGATGATCTCCTGGAGGCGCGCGTTCAGCTTGTCCCGCTCCGACAGGAGGTCGTCGAGCGGAACCTGGCCGAGGAGGCTCCGCAGGGTCGTCTGGGCCAGCTGGGAGGTGGCGTAGATATAATCCTGGACCTCGAGCACGCACTTGAGCGGGTTGATGACCCTGAAGTACAGGACGGCGTTGACCTTGACGGTGACGTTGTCCTTGGTGATGACGTCCTGGGGCGGGATGTCCATGGTGATCAGCCGCAGGCTGATCCGGACGATCCGGTCGATCGGGGAAAAGACCAGGATGATGCCGGGGCCCTTGGGTTTGGACAGGACGCGGCCGAGGCGGAAGATGACGCCGCGCTCGTACTCGCGGAGGATCTTGATCGAATTCAAGAGATAAAGGACGATCAAGCCGATGACGATGACGGGATAAGTGATCATGTTGTTCCTCTCCTTGCGCGGGCCGCTGCGGCCCGGATGTATTTTCCGGCTCAGGCCTTTCCGACCCGGAGCTTCATATTGTCCAGAACTTCGATGACCTTGATTTTGTCCCCCCCGGCCACGGGCTCGACGGCCTCGGCCTCCCAGAGCTCGCCGTGGACGAAGACCGTGCCGAACGGATGAAGGTCCGTCCGGGCCGTGCCGATCTCCCCGGTCATGCCCTCTTTCCCAGTCACCGAGCGGCGGGCGTGGGCCCGGATGACGAGGGTGATGAGGAAAATGAGGATCAGGGAAATGGCGAGGGCCATCGGCACGATGACCCCCAGGCTCGGTCGGAGCTCGGCGATGGGGGCCTTGATGAGCATGATGGAACCTATGACCATGGCCGTTATACCTCCCACGGACAGCATGCCGTAGCTGTGGACCTTGACCTCCAGGATGAACAGGATGATCGCCAGGAGGATGAGCATGAGCCCGATGTAGTTGATGGGCAGGATTTGGAACGAGAACACGGCCAGCAGCAGGCAGATGCCGCCCAGGACGCCGGGCAGGATGGCCCCGGGATGGGCGAATTCGAAGTACAGGCCGAGAAGCCCGATCATCAGCAGGATGTAGGCCAGGTTCGGGTTGGAGATCGTCAGCAGGAAGCGCTGGCGGAAGGACATCGGGACGGGCGTGATGGGCTCCGTCTTGAGGGCGAGCGTCGTCTCGCCGCCGTTGAACCTCTTGAGCCGGCGGCCGTCGAGGGCCTCGATGAGCTCGCGGTCCGTCGCGGCGACGACGTCGATGAGACCGCCCTTGAGCGCCTCCTGTTCGGTGTACGACAGGCTTTTGCGGACGGCGTCCTCGGCCAGGGCCATGTTCCGGCCGCGCTTCTCGGCCAGGGTCTTGATATAGGCCGCGGCGTCGTGCGTGACCTTCTCCTCCTCCGTCTTGTCCATGGCCTGGCCGGTGATGGACATGCCCACGGGATGGGCGGCGCCCGTATTCGTCCCCGGCGCCATGGCGAAGATGTCGCAGGCGATGCCGATGAAGAAGCCGGCCGAGGCGGCGCGCGCCCCGCCGGGTGCCACGTAGGCCGCCACGGGCGTGCGGGCGTTGACGATTTTTTCGATGATCTGGCGCATGGACGTGTCCAGGCCGCCCGGAGTGTTGAGGACGAGGAGAACGAGCGACGCGCCCTCGCGGTCGGCCCTGTCGATCGTCTTGACGATGTACTCCGCCGTTATAGGATGGATGGGCGCGTCGACGGTGATCTTGAGGATCGCCGCGGACGACAGGGCGGACATCATCAAGAACAGGAAAACGAAGATTTTGGCGCGCACCTTGACCTCATTATAATGGGGTCGGCGGGCTCAAGTCAATGCGGTATAAATGTGCTTGACTTTTTATTATCAATAAATTAATTAATACATATCGTTTTTTTGGTAAGGAGTTCTTTCGATGATCAAGAATGATATCGCCCTTGCGATTGAGAAGAAATCGGAATTCAATAGGGCCAAATCTTTATCGATCGTCGAAGGGATTTTGAACTCTCTCAAGGCCGCCCTGGCCGACAACGACAAGGTGGAAATCCGGGGTTTCGGCAGCTTCAAGGTCGTCGCCAAGAAGACCGGATTCGGCCGGGACATCCGGCGGCATAAGCAGATCCGCATCGAAAAGGGCCGGCGGATCAAGTTCCGCCCCGGCCAGGAACTGAAAACCCTCCTCTCCAAAGTCAAGATCGGCTGATCGTCCTTCCCTCATCGCTTTTTCGTAAGGCGCTCAGAGGACTTTGTTGCCTGCCGAACGGGTCCTGTCCCGGCGGGGCTCGTCCTCATGCGTCGGCGCTCAAGCCCACCCGCCCTCCTGGTGCGCTCGACGCACGAGGACTTCGCCCCTAGCCCCAGCTTCCCGAGATCTTTGCGGGGCGTTGCACAGTTCATCCTAGGCATCCGGTGACTAGCGTCGTGCCACCCGTTCGGTGTGATAGAGAGGATCTTGGAGGATGATCAAATGTTTTATATAGTTGCGGCCTCGAGCTCTCAGCCGCGCTTAATCCGTTTTGTTCCGGAAAGCCGCTTTTTCGCAAGCATCTTGAGCTCGGAGTCGCGGACGAGCGCGGCGTAGAGCCTCTCGGTCTGGTCGATGGTCTCCTGCAGGGAGCCCGAGGCGTCGACGGCGTAATCGGCATGCTTCAGTTTTTCCTCGACTGGCATCTGGGCGCCGATTTTCTTCCGGGCCTCGGCCGCGGAGATTCCGTCCCGCATCATCAGCCGGGCAAGCTGGACCTGGGCCGGGCAGTGGACGACGACCACCTTGTCGAAAAGGGAAGCGAATCCAGCCTCGACCGTCAGGGCGGCCTCGGAGATGAAGATCTGCGTTTGTCCCTCGCGTTCGAGCCGGGAGGCGAGCCGCTTCATCTCGGCCAGCACCAGGGGGTGGATGAGCCGGTTGAGGAATTTCAGGGCTTCCGGATCGGAAAAAACGATCCGCCCGAGCCGGCCGCGGTCGATAGCCCGGTCCGGGCCGACGATGTCCTCGCCGAACCTGGCCACGATCTTTTTCCAGGCCGCGGCGCCAGGGGACATGAGATCATGGGCCGCCTTGTCGGCGGAATGGACGTAACAGCCTTTGCCCCGGAGGATTCGGACGACGACCGACTTGCCGCAGGCGATCCCTCCCGTCAGCGCGACGCGAAGCACGCTATTTTTTCTTGGCGACGGGAATGACCTTGAAGTCGTCGCTGAACCGGATCGCCACGCCCTGACGGCGGGCTTTCTGTCCCGCCTTTTCGAGGCGCACGGTGATGCCGCCGATCCAGAGCTTCATCTTCTTCCCCTCCGTCAGCTTGTCCGGAAGCTCGATCATCAGGTTGAGCTTCGAGCCGACGGCGACGCCCGAGTCCAGGCAGAAATAGGCGCCTCCCGACGAGATGTTCTGGAGCTCGGTCTCCTCCTGGAACTTCTTGCCTTGGGGCAGCTTGCCCTCGATGACGGTCCTCAGGGGGAGGTCAAACCGCCATTCCCGCCGGCGATTGACGTCCAGGTCCTTGGGCAGTTTCTTGGCTTTCTTTTTGGGGGCGGCTTTCTTGGTCATGGCGTCCTCGATTCCTTGAGCCTAAAACAGGGCCGAATTGATGGCGTAGAGCGCCAGCTGGAGGCGGCTGTGGGTGTCCAGCTTGGCGTAGATGCTTTTGATGTGCGACCTAACCGTGTTCTTGCTGATGAACATGAGTTCGGCGATTTCGTCGTTGCTTTTTCCCTGGCCGATGAGCCGGAGGACCTGGAATTCCGTCGGCGTCAGCTGGTCGAGGGTCTTCTCCTTGAGGTCGCGGCCGACGACCGAGATGATGCGGTCCATGATGCTGGACATCTTGTCTCGGGGCAGCCAGATCTCGCCCTTGTGGATGCCGTGGACGGCCTCCGGCAGCTGGCTGGACGAATCGTTGAGGTCGAAGTATCCCCGGGCCCCGGCGTTGATGAGATTGACGATCTCCTCGTGGGCCGGGATGCTGCCGAGGAGCAGGAGCTGGGAGCGGCCCTGGGTCTTGGAGATCTCGCGGATGGCCTTGCAGATCTCGCGGAGGTTCGGCAGGGCCTCCATCTGGGCGAACAGGATGACCTGGGGCTTGAGCTTCCTGATGGAATCGATGAACGACTCGATCGTGTTTTTCTCGATGTTCAGGATTTCGAGTTCGGAGTCCGCTTCCAGGGCCCGCAAAATCCCGGCCAGGATGATGTCGGACGGGCAGAAAATGAGGAGGCTTATCTTCGTGTCGACGGACGGCTGGGTTTTCTTTTTCTCCATGCTCGTTTCGGCCCCTTTTGGCAAATTGATTATCCGGTCTCAGGTCGTTTGTTCAAGATTTGAACGAATCATATTCTAAGGTCCGGGGACTTGTCAATCCCCTTCGCGGGAATCCGCGGATATAAGTCCGCGGAGGGATAGCGGGCTCCCCGCTTCGGGGACCGGCGCTCCAGGGCCTGCCATGGGCAGATCCCACGGACGTAAGTCCGTGGAGCTTCAGGAGCGGCCGGCGGGGGAGCCGGGACGGGGCGGCGAGGGGCTCAGGCGGCGAGCGCCGTACTGGGCTGGAGGCGGAAGCCGCGGTCGAGGCGGATCGTCACATATTGGCTTTTCCCGTTTTCCACCTCCGAGCGGACGTAGGTGACGATTCCCGTCACCAGGAGGCGGAGCGGGCTTTCCAGGATCAGGGTCCTGGGGATATCGAGGATCACCGTGGTTTTCGTGCCGATGAGGAGGCGGGCGTTGAGACCGAAGGAGACCTCCTGGGCGCTGATGGCGACGACCAGAGTCTCCTCCTCGAACCTTTTGCCCCTCGCGTCGAGTCCTTTGACCAGAGCCGGAAGAGAGAGTTCGAACGAGC
>Ga0315282_10006344_pt1 | contig 19853 bp, 14 predicted proteins | sample YL17G07_20_MG_FD_203693 | JGI IMG/M metagenome (GOLD analysis project Ga0315282, IMG submission 203693) | Sediment microbial communities from Yellowstone Lake, YNP, Wyoming, USA - YL17G07_20 | ecosystem: Environmental > Aquatic > Freshwater > Lake > Sediment | place: USA: Wyoming | collected... | reverse complement strand
GACGGAAACCTTAACCAATAGATGTACCCTACCCTATACCTACCTTTTTTCCAGCGCCTAATCAGCCTACCGCTCAAACGCCCTTTTAGATCTGCCGAATTGCATCTCGCTGAAAGTTTGTCGGGGTTTGTCATATGTATGTGGCTACATTTAGTGAACATGTAACATATGAAGTTGCTGATGATGGTGCGCGCTAAAATAATCTGGTATGCGATGATTAGATAGTTATTTAGAATTTCAGTTTGATGCTGATTCTGTTATTGCTTGTTGGGTTGCCTTTCGTATGGCTTGTTTGGTGTTGTGTTTTGGTTTCCATCCTAACGCTTTGATTTTGTCTATGTCGAGTAGCATGTTTTTGACGTCTCCTTTCCAGCCTCTTCCTCCGTCTACGCCTCCTGTGAAGGTGAGCTTAACATTTTTTAGATCCATTTCTTCGATGATGATTTGGGCTATGGTCTTTACATCGACTTGGTCCTCAGAGCCGACGTTATAAATTTCAACTTGCTCCTTTGATTTTTCTAGTCCCAAGAGCATGGCTTCTATGCAGTCGTTTATGTGTAGGTATGATTTGTTTTGGGTTCCGTCTCCGAGTACTTCGAGTTCTTTGGGATTAGTCTTTAGTTTTTGGATGAAGTCGTAGATTACGCCGTGTTTGCTTCTTGGGCCGACAATGATGTGGAATGAGATTTGTTATATGTCATATTTGAAATCAGGTTTATGTATGACTCTGAAAAAGAATAAGATAAGAAGAGGGATCGCGTGAACAGGCGTTATTTGGCAGTCCTGCTGATCTCGGGCGTGTTGCTTGTAGCGATTATTCCTATAAAGAATATGCTCTCTAACTCACCTGCTGATGCTAATTCTCCTCCTGAGTACACCCCGATTATGCATATTCCGTCGGATGTTGATAAGAATCATAACGGAATTGAGGATAGTCTTGACCAAGAGATCGCTGATAGATTGAGCAATGGCACGGCTCAGGAGTATGTGAACGTCACTGTCATGTTAAAGACTGAGCCAACAGCTCATGATGCGACCGTCTTCGTTTCATCTGGTGGATACCTGACGACGTCTTCGTGGACGTATGCCCTCTATGGGTTTGGTGGGCGAATACCGTACGATGGAATTGGAGTTTTCGCTAAGCAGTGCCCTGATGTGCTGTTAGTTGAGAAGGAAGCTATCAGTCATTCGAGTCTAGCTTACGCCGCAAGACAAGTGGGCGCCAGAACATATGTATGGAGCACCTTAGGGCTTCAAGGAGACCCAAACTCATCAGTTGCGATCATAGACACAGGGATAGACGCCTCTCACCCTGACTTTTCGCCTGGTTTTGGCAATCAAAACTTCTCAGAAAAAATAGTGGGCTGGAACAACCAGATAAGCGCGGCAACCACCCCGTTCGACGATAACGGACATGGTTCACACGTTTCCGGACTAGCTGCTGGAGACGGCTTCTTCAGCGTAGACGCTTCAGGGTATGCTACTGCCACGTGGGGAGCAAACCTCGGATCAGTATCCAGCACAGGCACGTATCTGATAAGCGGCATGATGGTGAATAGAACAGGCACGATAACCATCAAAGTGAAGTGGGCAAGCACGGGAACATCCAAGCTTTCTGCACTTCCACTTTACTATGGCAGCAAAACCCTCAGCTCTGGATCTTGGACTCAAGTGGCTTCAGTGAGCACGCCCAGCCAGAACACTTGGTATACGCTAACCTACAATGTGGCCTCGACTCCTTCGGGGGGCTACGACATGTACCATCCATTGCTAACGTTGACTGCTGGAAGGGGAAGTCTCTACGTGGTGTTCACGATGTCATGGCCCTATACGCCTCCATCAGATGGGTTCTCGGCTTGGACAGGTATAGCGCCGCAAGCGAAACTTGTAGGAGTCAAAGTCCTGGACTCCTCAGGATCGGGAACATCAACAGGACTAATCAACGGTATAAACTGGATAATCTCGAACCGAGTTACCTATCACATAACCGTTGCCAGCATGAGCCTTGGCTTTAGCTCTGAAGTAAGCTCAGTGGACTCGGCTGTAGTGAACCTGGTCAATAGCGGAGTAACCACTGTCGTTGCTGCAGGAAACAGTGGGTCAGGAAGCAACTACGTATATACTCCTGGCTCCGTCGACGAAGTCATCACTGTCGCGGCTATGAACCAGTTTGACAACATGGCCAGCTACAGCAGCCAAGGTGGAACCTCAAGGTACACGGGGCAAACCGTAAAGCCCGACATCACAGCTCCAGGAGGCAGCTTCTACGCCATGCCACTATTCAGCGCAGACTCAAACGCCAACGATGCAGAGGGCAAGTGGTCGGATGCCCAGGCTAACGATTCAGCCCCTATGCAGGGAACGTCCATGGCCACGCCGGTCGTCGCTGGCGCCGTAGATATAGTGGAGCAGGCTATGGGAGGATATAGTGCATGGAGTTGGACGAGGAGTCAAGCCCTACTGCCAAAAATGATTCTTTTAATGACTGCCAGTGAGACTCATCCGAGTCTTCGGGAGGGCTCTACTTCAGCATATTCTCCGACGCTTGACCGTGGAGGAAAAGACGTGCAGGAAGGATATGGAAGACTGAACCTCGACGCTGCAGCAGACGCCGTCTTGAAGACGTACCAAATCGGAACCACGGAGACGGACACTTTGGGGATGCCGCCAACCACTAGCAACATTTCGGTGCTTGGTCAAAAGCTCGCATGGGCGAGGAATGTCCAGCTTTTTTCAGGTTTCCAATATAATTTCACGCTTAGCGTGCCATCTGGAGCGGACTACGACCTGTACCTGTATAACACGACTGGAAACGCGTATGGTGAACCTGTGATCCTAGCGAAGAGTACGACGGCGACGGTTGGAGGTTTCGAGAACATAACCTTCACTCCTTCATTGACTGGAGAGTATTACATAGTTGTGAAGCGCGCCACCGAGAGCACGGGCGTTGGACAGTTTAGTTTGACGAGTTCTCCCAAGCCAGCACCGTATCTTCTCTTGACTGCTGAGCCGAATCAGGCAAGTTATGCGAGGGGGCAGTCGGTGACCTTCACGGTGGATGTTCTTAATCGGTTGAATCCAGTCTTAGAGTCTACTTTGACGTTGACTGTTACTGGTCCCAACAGTTATTATGATTTTGATTTTCAGAACGTGAGCGTTGCAGCTGATTCTGTTCAGGAGTACAGTTTCACTTGGAGCATTCCAGATGTTGCTGGAACCTACGTTGTAGAGGTGAGTTTGATTCCTGCTCGGTTGACGGCTTACGACGCTGTGTGGTTGAGGGTGGTTTGAGTTGGATAATGGAATTTATGGTCACCTGTGTCAAATGTTTGGGGTGCTAAAAATGCTGAAGGAGGTGAACTATGCTAATGAATAAATTTACGTGGACTAGGAAAAGGATGCTTTTAGGAGTCGTTGTCATATGCGTAGTGGCCATATCTGGCTTGACTCTATGGTTGAACGCTGGTCACGTTGCTGAAGCTGCTGTTATCAATCCTCATCCCGGCCTAGTAGGCTGGTGGCGCTTCGACGAAGGAAGTGGTAGCGTGACTGAGGATAGCAGCGGATTTGGAAATGATGGTACAATTTACGGTGCACAGTGGGTAACTGGAAAATATGGTCAGGCTCTAAGCTTCAACGGCACAAATAACTACGTAGAAGTACCGAGTTCAGGCATTCTTGCGCCAAGTAATATAACAATTGAGTTTTGGGTGAAAGTAGCTAATCCCTTCTCAGACTCGTACGAAGGGTTTGTTTGTCGCAACAGCAGAACCAACGGCTTGCAAGTTATAAAAGAGTGGAGTAGTGGAAGAATATTGTTTGAAGGCTGGGTTGGCAGCAGTTATTATTCCGTGGACAGCAACTATGTCCTTCAAAGCAATACGTGGACGCATATAGCAGTAACTGCTACAACCGATGGAGTATGGAAAATTTACGTCAACGGTCAGTTTGACAAGCAATCAACAGGCATTACTTTGCCTCAAGTAGCTATGCCTTTATGGATAGGAAGAGCCGCACAAGGAACAACTAATCCTTATCTTAACGGCACCATCGACGAAGCCCGCATCTACAATCGCGCCCTCTCCGTAGCTGAGATCCAAGCTGACTTTCAAAAAAGTCCCGATTTCTCGTCAAGGCTTCAGGCTAAAGTGCCAAAGGGTACAACTCAGGTTGTAACTACGCTTTCGTGGCAAGGAACCGGAAGCATAAATGTTACGATAATATCTCCGCCTCAGAACTACACAGAAGGCATGATGTCCGAGTACCAGAAGACAGTTTACTCCACGTCCGGAGGTACATCCAGCATGTTGAACATAAAGCGCCTTTCAGTTTCAGTCAACGCTCTCTCATCCGATGAGAATTGGTACATTATGTTAACGTTTGATAATGCCGATGCCTATCAGATAACTGTCGAAGTTCAAAAATAAATTTCCAAATCTCTAATTTTTTTCTTGCAGGGCTTGTCAGAAAAACAGAGAAGCACTAAGAGCGCGGCCAGAGTAGAAAGTTTCGGAGCTATTACTATGAGTACTAAAAGTTCAGCTTTAAAGCCTAACAGATAATTGTTAGGCTGCTTAGCCTTGAATATTGGATATTTTCTTTTTTGTTTTCCAACCAATTGAGGGCTTAATAATTATCAAGCCACTTATTATTACATAAATAACCACGATGCATTCCAGTAACAAAACATGCCACGTAGACGACAAGACTCTTGACCAATCTATTTCCCAAGCTTTGTATGAAAAGAATTTACTAGAACGAGATATTACAGAATTGGGAAAGATTTTATACGTGCCGTCGAATGTGAAATTGGATAAGTATGCTTTATTGCTTTCTGACAGCGGGACCTCAAACGTGATTGTTCCATCAAGCTCAATCGGCGACCCCTGACAAGGAAATCGCTGATATACGGCATAAGGCCTGCGGAACCATGCTTTTCCAAAATATGCTGAACCTTTTGTAGTTATTTTTGGTGTTTTAGCTAGAACCTTGGATATTAATTCTGAAGCAACAGCCCTGATGATGCCTCCCTTGGCGAGAACGGTTATGATAGAATTGTTTGCACCGAGTTTCATTGTGACAAACGTTTCATTTGGGAATTCTAATGTCATGTTAAACCCGTCCTCAAATGTCAGGGGTAAGTAATCACTCAGACTTTCGGGGAAGTTTTTGCGTTCATCAACTTGAGTTTTCGTTGAGGTTAGAGTCAAAGTTGATGACCCATCCACACCCAAATTCAAAAGAGTAACATTCGAAAATACATCATTAGTAATAACATTGCTTTCATTGTTTGAAATTAACACTGAGTTGACTGATTTGAAATCTAGCGTATAGAGTTTTGTTTGGTTAAAAATGAAGGAAGATGATTTAATCTCTACTATACCTGAAAGAGTTGCATTGGAAATTGTAATTCCGATACTCGTTGGAGAGAGCATTTGATAATCTGCTGCTTGATGATAGACAGATGACGTTACGCTGAAAAATTCTATCAAGTTTAGGTCTGAAAAGATCGATGTCTTCAAAATTTCATTTTCACTATTGGAAATAGCATCAAAAAGAGATTTTACCAGCACATAAGTGATTTGTCCTTTGCCCACAGTCTTACTGATAGCGAAAGGTGATATTGGATATCCATTCCGAGTGTAATTTGCCGTTACAACTACGTCGGTATCTTCTATTGTAGCTCCAGTGACGCCTATGGCGCCCATTGAAACTGACTTTCTTTGGCTTGCGATACCATCAACGGTTTCGTTACTCAATGTCTTGAGACCAAATAGACTCGAAAACCAACCAAGACCGTAATTGTCAAAAACAATCAGATGCTTACCACTATCTAGCCAATTATAATACTCTTTAATCTGACTTTCTGGAAGGATGCAAGTATTCTTAGATAGTTGAATTCTGTCGAGTTGCCAAGTGCCAGAAACGTTATTTGAACTCGGATAAATGTAAACCCTCCTGATTTTCGATGAATCGAACGCTCCTTCTTCTTGCTCGGAACTTGCAAACGGAATAATAATTTGTTTCCACCCTGAGAAGTCATCATTGAAAGCAAAGAACCTTCGGTTTGATTCATCAGGCGCTCTAATCTCGATTACGAATTTGACACCAGTGTTGTCCCCACTCCAGTAGAGACAAAATACCTCTTGACCACTCCAATCCTGAGTTGGAGAATAATCGTGATATATTCCCCATCTTGCCTCAGAGCCTTCCTTTACAGTTATGTTTAAGCAGTCTGTACCTTCTATTTGGGTAGTATTATCATTAGCAATTTGTGGGGTGCCTATTGAACCGTACCCCCAAGAAGTTGGAATCCAAAAACCTGTCTGGTTATCATCTACAACTTCGATTGAATCAACCTTCCAACTAGGAGGGACTGGATCAAACGGCAAAACAATAGTTGACGCTTCAAACTTGTTGGGGTCTTGTAGCGAATTAAGACTATATTGAAGTTGCGAAGACGCGAACGGATAAATCGACAAATATGTCTTTTCATTAACTTCTGGAGGAATGACAATCGAAAGACTATTTCCTGATGGCGGCGAGAATTGGGGTAGCTTATAAATGGTAATATTTGAGTTTGGAAAAGTTGTTTTTGGCAGGTACTTGATTAAATGATTAATGAAAAAACTTTGAGGGTATATCTTAGAAAGAGCTGCCAGATCTTCTGATGATAAATAGACATAGCTGACATTCAATAGTCTCGCCATTCCGAATAAAACTCCAGGTTGGGTAGTGCCGAACCATGTGTCAAATTGATCTGAATCAAGAGATTGCACGCCAGCTAGTGCGACCACTTGACCTTGGATACTATTAGTGATGATATTATTTGAAACAACCGTTGAGAGGGAAGAGGGGGAAACGAGTCTCAGATAAGAGAGAGCCTTTATGTCATGCGGCATGTTTTGTTGAGGCAATCCTTTAGGCCCGCTAGCTTCTGCCCAAAACTCGCACGAAATAAGAGAAGAAAGTGAACCGCCGAGAATTACAATGACCAAAAAAATGCTAGCCAAAAAACTCCTTCCTATTTTTCTCTTTGAGTGACTGACGTTGTTCGATTCAAAGATTTTCAAAAACACCTTTGGTATAATCCACGCAGAAACGACTGGAACAGCTATAAACATAACGTAAAAGATTCTATCCTGCGTTGTGGCAACTACCGTCGGATAGGCAATTGCATACAATCTCCCGAGAACTGCAGAAAGGAACACTAAGGCAAGGCAAAAGAGGATCGGCCTCGAATACTTGCTCTTTTTTGCTATGTAGATACCGCTTGCTATGAGTAGAATCCCTGCTACGCCTAACCGTAACGGATAAGCAAACCATGGAATAACCTTCTGCAATGTGCCTATCGAAAATCCTTCTGAGGAAAGAGGAGAATACGATAGCATGATAAACGACAAGAAATACAAATAGCATATTACGAATGAGATAACAGTAAGCAACTTTTTGGTGTGTTTGTAAGTTATAGTTTTGTAGAGCACTTTCTCAAGATTGATTTTTTCTATTAGATAAGTTGATGGTATCGCTACGCACACAATTATGATTGAAAGTGGAAGAGAATACGTAGTTGTATAGATCGGCTCTCCCGGAGCCATAAAGTCGAGAAATAGCAGTAGCGCTAATCCCATCAACATTGAGATGAGGCCTTTTCTCAGCGATAGAATTGATTCTTTCTTGGAAAAGATTAACAAAGAAGGAATGAACAGAACAATAAAAAGAATAAGCTCTGGCGAATGCATTACGTAGCCAAATAGGGTTGTGACTGCGATTAGGACCCATCGAATATTCTTAAGTTTCGAATAGTCAAATAAGAATAGGTATAGAAGCATAAGAATTGAGATCATAGACATTACATAAGTGGGATGATCATAACCAAACGTTGCATATGGATATATGACACCTGACATAGTTTTAGAAACTGTAGAGTAGATGGTACCAAATGAGAATCTGCCGAGAATTGCATTTTGAGACAACAGGTATACCCAATCGAAACCGGAGAAAGTAGCCCAAATCACTGTTGCCACTATGGGAACTTTTTGTGCTCGATCCTTGAAGAGAACTGAGACCATCGAATAGAAGGCGAGTATAGAAATTGGATACAGAAATACCAGCATTATCTCAGCATTGATTAATGGAAAACCACACAAAACGAAAAAGGCAGCATTAAAAATACGGTATCCCCAGAAATATCCGGATAGCATCGATTGTATCTCAAAGCCATATTTGAGCAAATTATTTGCGTCAGCAAAATGAGTCCAGAAATCTCCTCTTAGAAAAGATTGACTAGTAAAGAAAACGAAATATATCAACAAGCACTGTAATCCCACTAGACAGAGTAAAATTGCTTCTGGAAGATAATTCTTTTTTGGTGGTTGCTCTTCTGAAAAAGTCTTTGATTCGTTGTTGTTAAATCGTAAAGTTGAAAGCAAAAATATACCCAGAAATGATACGTTGGTTATGAGAAGTGCAGGTAGGCCGTATTGACTAATTTTATGATTTGTTAATTCTAAAGCGAGACTTACTAGCATAGTAATGGAGACGCTAAGAATAAGTGAAAACACTATATTTGCAGTACTCTTTATTTGTCTTTTCTTGTCGATAATCTTCAATGCGACGTATCCCGGCAAGTAGCTTGTGAGCAAGAAACTGGCTATCAGGCGTAGCCAGTTCAAAAATGGAATGCTGCTCCAGTCGAGATACAAGCTGTAACCTGAGGGTATTACTACAACAGCGATAATAGATGAAGCATATGTCAAAATGACACTCATATCTGATTTCAGGAAATTGAGAGATTTCATATATGCAGAATTATTTTGAATAGAGCGAGACGATGAATCTATCGAATGTGTCATCTCCTCTTTTTGAGCTAAGTATTTGTACAAAAGTAAGGTCAGAATAAAAATCAGAAAAGCGGCAATATATCCAATAGAGTTTTGTAACACTAATGGAACGATAACTAGGACAGCGGCTGCAGGAACAATGCATGCAGCTATTAGAAGAATGCGGAAAATGTTTATACGACAAGCCCTTCTAGCGATGTTTGGTCTGATGTGCCACAGAAATCACACCTTGGAAAGTCGCTTCACCATACTTACCTCTAAGAAAATCCGTGAAACCTCTCACCATAGAATTTGCGACATTGTAGTTCCGTGTTTTTGCAGTATATTGAATTATTCTGAATATAAAGCGAAACATCCAGAGCGTGAAAAAAATCAATATGTTCAAATGTTTTCGAGCAAACAACAATTCGTTTCTAGTAGAGTAGTACAAGACGATTGGATTTGTTTTTCCACTAAAAGAATGTGAAAGTACATGATACACTCTTGCTGTGGGAACACATACCATAATGTATCCTGCTTTTTTTACTCGATAGCTCAAATCTGCTTCGTCAAAATATAAAAAAAGTTTTCGTCCATTAATCCACCAAGCCAAAGTTAATGACCTAAACACCATTTTCTATTTGGATTTCTCAATAAGCTCCGTTAAGATAGCCTTTAACTCTTTTCCAATAGCCTTTGGGTTAAGTTTCTCCTTGAATAACCTGTATCCCTCTTCAGCTATTTTATCTCTTAAGTTTTTATCCTCCTTCAACATTAAAATGGCTTCGGCAAGTGCTTTTGGATTAGCCAAAGGAACCAGTACACAGTTTTCCCCATCATTCAGGATTTCTCTAGCAGCGGGAGAATTCATGGTTATTAAAGGCTTTTCCATTGCTAAGGCGTCATAGACCTTATTCGGAATAACCCTCATTGCCTTTTCAGTATTTCCAAAGATTCCCAAGCAAACGTCAGCTTTCGCAAGATGCTCTGGTAACTTCTCGTAGCCTACCCAACCCCTGAAAGCCACATTGTTAGTTTTTAACTTCTTCGATAATTCCTTGACTTCTCTGAACATTAGTCCAGCTCCTACTAATTCGAATTTTATGTCTTTTTGTCTTTCTAGTAATTTTGCTGCCTTGACGATATAAGGCGCACCTTGTAAAGGTATAGAACCACCGTAAAAAACTACCAAGAAGTCATCGTCATTTCTTTCACTGCGCCTTGGATACATGATCTCATCATCAGCGCCGACAAAAACTCTTCTAAATTTCTCCCTCTTCAAACCAAATTCCTTACAAAAATAGTTTATATGAGCGTTAGAGTCGCATAAGACTAGGTCAGCAAGTCTAGGAGCATATTTATCAAGATAGTAATAGGCCTTTGCTTTAAGTGAACCTCTATTCACCAATCCTCTGTCGATAACTTCTGTTTCATAATGTCCAAGAAATAAATCTAGCACCCTAGGCTTCCTTGAAATCAGCTTTGCGAGTGGTATTATAGGTTGCCCATAAGTAACACCTATAATCATAACTTCATAATCCAAAACGGCATGTTTTTTTACTAATCTTAAATATCTTAGAGGTAACGGAAGAGAACGATCTTGACACTCAACAACCTCTACACCGTTCTTCCTTAACCCTTTAATGATCACACGGTTTCTAGAATAATCTGGTACATAAGCACCAAAATAACACACTTTCAATTTTTTCTCTTCCGCAATTCCTGCGCGCGCTATCTAGTCTGTCGTAGAAATTGAAAATAACGATAAAGAGCGAGCACCGACTTAATATTCAATAGTTTGATATTGAGGACGAATTGATACAGTTCTAACCCGTAATACTTTTTTTTCATTTGAGTTCTAGTGATTTGATACGCTTCAATCTTTCTGTTGTGAGGCCGCGAATTTTCGGCAATAGCTACGAGCGTTAGACCGTATCTCATCCGACCGAGAGTTGGCTTCAGTCTGAGATATCTAATTGAAAAACCGCACATGTCCAACAAATAGTACAGGGATCCCTCGGAAAAGAAGTTGATATGGGTCAAAAAGTTCCTCGTTTCTTTGTATTCATTCAAACAGCCAAATGGAACTTCGATATAGAGCAAACCAGATGGCTCCAAGATTTCCTTTATGTTAAGAATTTCCTTTACTGGATCGACAATGTGCTCAAGAGTGTGGCATAACAGTACTAGTTTAGCACGCATGGCTTTTGGCACATCTTCTAGTGTTTCACCGAGATAATTAACGCCATCAAAGAGCTTGTGTTTTTCGTAGTCGACAACGAAACACCTATTGTCTTTCAGAAAATATCTTAAGTTTAGGCCGCGTGCTCCTCCAACATCTATTACATTTGATTTATGTACTTTTTGAATATCGCAGACCGACTTGTATATTTCAAAAGCTCTCCTATCATCGCATGATAACCCATGATACAGGAATTCTTCTCTTTTCTTGGTATCGCCTAGCTCATTCACAATGTCGTATTTTATTGCCATATCCCTCTCTTCGGGTCTGGGACTAAAGAAAATTAAACCGCAGTTCTTGTCTATCCTAAAAGAAAAATCAACAGGGTCTCTATTATGAAGTATTCTGTCAAAGAGGATAAAATTCCTAACATAATCTATGTTCAATATATTTGCGCATACGTCTGACCCACAATACTGAACTCTCCTTCTGAAAAGTTCTTCAAACTGTCCACTTTTGCATATTGGACAAAAACTTACTGTTTTCATGTCTTTGCCACTTTTGTTATTGAGTCCAAGTCACTTGCTATGAACTTCGTATTAATTGAGAACCATATTTCTCGTTTAGTTTTTCAACGACCATTTCCATAACCTTTACAGTTTCTCTCCCTTCATCGGGAGTTACAGGGGGTGGATCATTATTCAATATGCTATTGATAAAGCCCTCGATCAAAACATTATGACCGAACTTTAGTCTTTTCGTAACTAGTCCAAAGGCATTCGCTGCCACGCCTACTGCCAGTTGAGAAGTAATACTCGCCGAATAACGAGCAAAGGCCACGGGTCGTACTGTCTCTTTTCGTCCATGGTGAATTAGCAACTGGCTCTGAAGATCCAGATATAAGACCCCTTCTGTTCCCAAAATGTCAACATAGAGATTGCGGCGATTGCTGGCGTATGAAATGGCTATGGAACTCATGGCTTCTTCTCCTTCCAACTCAATCCTGAACTCGTCAAAAGGAGCCCAAGGATGGACAAGAAAATTTTTTGCATAGACATCTACGCTTTTGACTTTCTTCAGAAAAGCAAGAGACATATATGCGGCATGAGGTCCTGTTTCTCCAATTAAGCCACCCGGTAATTTATGGATCCAATGGTTTTTCTGCAATATCATCTCTTCTCTTGGATCAGACATGAAAATTCTCATGCCAATAAAATCGCCGATGGCACCATTTGCTAACAGTTTCTTGGCTTTGAGGAATGGAGTGTCAAAAAGAACATTGTGGAACACACAAAGATTTACCCCGCGCTTACGAGATACACTAATCATTTGATCACAATCAGATGTTTTGAGCGCCATAGGTTTCTCCATAAATACGTGGCAACCGTGATTCATCGCCTCTATTGCTAAAGAAGCATGCGTTTGTGGGGGGGTGCATATGTCAATAATGTCCAAATTCTCGTTTGTAAGCATATAGGAAAGATCAAAATATGCTTTGGGTATTTTATGCTTGCTTGCGGTTTCTCTAGCGAGACTTTCATTTCTATCGCAAACGGCTTCAACAATAACGGCGTTCTTTGCCCTCTTAAAAATGGGTATATGCGTATGTGAAGCTATTACGCCACAGCCTACTATTCCAACTTTGAGTCTATTAGCCATTGTGCCACCTTTATCTCAAATCATTTTCATATGGAGTTAATAATTGTTTTGTTAACCGACATTCTGGATTATCCAAATTGGCGTTCTATGTTAAAAGCTTGGAATAGAGATCAAAAAGTCTTTGTTTCATTTTTTCCCAACTGTATTTTTGATCAAAAGCTTTTTCACTGTTCAATGCAAGATTTGTCCACAGTTCCTTATTATGCTTCAATTTCAAAATGGCTTCTCTTATTTCACCTGTATTATGAGCATCTACTACAAGCCCACATTTTGCCGCTATTACTTTGATGGCAGTAGATGTGCCCTTATTAACCAAGACAGGTTTACCACACATCAGAGCCTCAAGAAATTTGCTTCCACATATGTACCTATGGGTGAGAGGATACGGATCGCGCAATGAAAAAAGCAGATCAGCATCAAAACTCATGTTTAGAACCTTATCATAGGGTATCCATCCAAGATACTGAATTTTTTCTGGCATTTCGGAGGCTTTGGTTTTTATCTCTTCAACTAGATTTCCCTCTCCAGCAATTGTCACCTTTACATGTTCGATATCCCGAATGGCTTCAAGTAATGATTCGATGTTCAGATGCCCTTCTTTGTTTAAATATCCAGCATAGAATATTTCAAAATCATTTTTTTCGAATTGAGCCTTACCAGTATTTGATACATATGGAGGTGAATCGTAAATTACCACAGAATTGTCGTTTGGAATGCCACAAAATTCTTCATTTTGCATTTCGTCAACTAGGACCACAGCGGCAACATATTTCGTATGCAACCGCTCCAATTGTATTCCCAGAGTTCTAAAAAAACCCTTGAATGCTAATTGATCAACTGTGGTGTCTTCAATATCGTAGACTACCGGTTTGTGTTTCAGCTTGGAGGCAAGAATTGCAGGTGTAACCGAAGGAAAATTAACAACGTGAGCTATATCCCAATCTGACTTCAAGAGCCATCTCAACACAAAGAGCCACCACAATGGAAGAAAAAGGTATGACGTGAGACCAAATGGGGCGTTTCTTTGCATTATTACTTCTTTGTAATGCTTGTTGGCGGACTTGAATGAAAGTTTCGTATGGTCCCTGTCCCAACCTAAGTAGGTAATTTCAAAATGCCCCGTCTTGAGCATTTCCAGCAATTTCATTACTCTAGTATCTTTCTCCACCGGATAATAGTTTTTTATTATAACAACTTTCTTTCCGGTCAACCTTTGCCGTCGCGAACTAACCCAAGAAGTGTTTTTAGTCATACAAATCGGCTAAAGATGTGCCTCGAAAAATCTTTCATACGTTGTATCCCATAAGCAAACATTGACTTGAAGAATTCTTAAAGAAACAACTTCTTAACACTTAATCCCTCTAACGTGCAGGCAGTCTGGAATGAATGGAATCCCCTTGTACCCATTGATAATCCTTTTCACTTGTTTTATGCCACAGGATTCTAACAGAGTCTTCAAAAGCTCGTAGGAAAAACCGCATTTGTGATAGTTTCCCTCGTAATCTTGCCCTCCATAGACGTTTTCAACATTTTTCCAACTAGGACATAAAAAGAAAAGAAAAGCACGTGCACGAAGATCAGGACATTCAATTTCAAGCGTACCGTGTAATTTCAGAACTCGCGCCCACTCTACGAGGACGCTTCTAACCTTTCTGTGGCTGAAATGTTCAATCACAGCCGATGAGTAGACGTGATCAAACGATTCCGCCTTGAAAGGTAACATACGTGCGTCTGCGATGATAGTCACAGACTTCGTTTTCCTCAAATCCAAGCCTATTTCGCCTTTTCTGTTTTCGCCGCAACCTATGTCAAGCATCATACTATCGCATAATTTCCTTACTATAACAATCTCATGTGTCTAAGCAAGTATGTCATCAAGGTATTTTTTCCAGTTTTTTCCCGAAAAGACTTCAACAAAATAGCGCCTACAATTCACCGTCATTCTTTGAAAGTGTTTCAGAGTATAACTAATTCCTTCAATCCACTCCTCGACAGACGCATCCTCATCAACAAGGTAACCTGTCTTTCCCTGACTCACGAACTCGGGTAACCCTCCGACGTTGCTCGATACGACTGGAGTCCCATACATATACGACACAAGAATAACCGAACTCTGAGTTTCACGCTTGTAAGGCGTAAGAACCACAAGACTTCTCCGAATAAGATCCCCGTATTCTTCATCAGATATTCTCTTCTTATAGAATATCAGCAAGTTACTTTTGTTAAGAAAACTCGGATCATTTAATTTTGCACGCGAGATCAACAAGAAAGACCAACCTAGATTATGTTTAGCCGCGTAATCCACTATTTTTAAGAAGATTTCTGGTCCTTTAGCTGGAACTGGTGGACCTACAAAAGTAATATACTTCCGCTCGCCTAAGGGATCAACATCTCCTAAATCCTCATACATCAATGGAATCTCCACCGTTCTGCCTTGAAACCAAGGATACGCCTTATCAAAAAGCCTAGCCCCCTCTTTTGAGGAAACAATGGCAACATCTGTATTCCGCAAAAGTCTTGCTTCCATATACTCATTCAAATATAACCAGTAATGCTGCAAACCACCATGAGCACTTTTATTCTCTACATAAGGTTCATGGGCGTGGTAAATGAACTTACACGCGTGTTTTTTACACATCTTTGCAACAAAATGATTTAACAAATGATAATTATGCAAATAAACATGAGTTGGCTCATCTTTCGAGAAGATTGCATTTATGCTTCTAATGTTTTTCAAATTCAAAGTATCTTTTAACATCGAGAGAATGCTAGTTGAGCACCCAATAAAGACAGTTTTCTCCTTCACTTGCTTCGGTAACATCCACTCATACTCATGACTAAAAAGATATCTTATTGAATATCCTTCTTCTTCGCACGCTTTGCCAAATGCACAGCAATGAGACTTGTATACTGGACTATACTTCAGACTTCCCACATAGATCAACATGATTCCTTTCCGACAACTGATCCTTTTCTAAGAACCATCTTTCTAAGACTTGGTTTGCGTTATCGTTTCGAAGATTTCTTTCATTTTTAAGCCTACGGCCTCAATTGATGCTTCAGTTACCACGTATTTTCTTCCGTTTTCACCCATCATTCGCGCAAGCCTAGGATTCTCCTTCAAACTTATCACGGCTTTAGCAAAAGCCTCATAATCTCCTGCGTAAACAACTAAACCAGAATTGGTCTCTTTTACATAAACCGAAGGCAAACCCCTACTACAGCAAATTATCGGCTTACCAACCGCCTGATACTCATAAAGCTTCGACGACATCCCACGATAAGGCGTCTTAAACTCAACAAGAGGCAAAACCAACACATCAGCCTGATTCAATAGTTCAGCCACGTCTACTCGACTCAAAAGCCTATCAACAATCTTAACGCTCTTCACATTCAACTCATCTATCTTAGAAAGCATAGAACCCAAAAGCTCACCCCTACCCTGAAGAACAAACTCAACGTCACCATCCACTTCCTCAACAATCTTAGCAGCTCTAAAAATCTGCTCAAAATCATAAGCCATGGAAAAAGCTCCAGAGTACAAGACCACAAACTTCTTACTGGCATTCTGTCTGTGGACACTTGGCTTGAATATGGACAAGTCAACGCCGCCTCTAACCACGTGAATCCTGCTTTTATCCACCCAATACTTATTGGACAACGTTTCAACATAACCTGGACTAATCGGCGTCACAGCATCGGCTTTAATCAAAAACACTCGATAAACCCACTCAGCAATCCTGAGAACTAACGAACCCTCGTCAATAAGCTTGAGATCAACCAAATCCTCAAGCGTCAAGTCATCCTCATTCAAAGCCACAGGCCTTCTTTTCACCCTGCCATAGACTAAGCCTGGAACCCAACTTGAAGACCAAACAGCATCAACTTTTCCCACAAACGGCAAAGCAAACAACGATGAGATTGCAAAAGCTCCGATCAGCAATATTCTTTTGAAAAAACCCTCCGACTTAATAGGCGGCATAAACGTCCTAATGACCCTAATCTTCCCCATCCACTCCACTTTTATAGGCGTCCATCGATACTCTTTGGGTATCTTGCCATGTGGATAATGCGGAAAAGCAGCAACAACCGTAACATTACACCCATTCAAAAAAAGCCCCTTAGCCAAATTATGAGCCCTAGTCGCGGACCCTCCAATGTCAGGCGGAAAATACTGCGCTATCACTAGCACATTCAAGTTGGAACCATTGCCTTTCTGTGGGTTTTTCGTTTCAGAATTTTTGGCAGAAGCTTCAACCTATATTTTTCTAAAACCTCGTCAACCTGCTCTTTTTTTACTTCTAGTTCTTCAAAAGTCTTCATCAATGAAGGGATCCTGGGAGCGTTTTCCATGAAACACCTCTTCAATGCTTCGTCCCTCGGAATTTGGTCCTCTCGGATTAGCTTGCTGTAAAACTCGTCAAACTCGTTAAACCCCACCAGCCTAAGGTACAAGTAATCAATCAACGGATAGGCTGAATCGTCTATCCTCCACGTAGCCGTCGTGTCAGAAGCCCCTTGCCAGCCCAGCTTCTGTATTGTCGGCACAACCTCTTTCTCGTTCCAGTAGATGTAATCATAGAATCCTATCGGCGTTACGTCTTCAGGCTTTGACATTGACTCAAACAGGTAAACATAGGCTCCGCTCAAGTATTCGCTGAACACGGACCAATGAAAGTTATGATAGTTCTTAACGTACTCAAGCCACAAAAGCAAGGACAACTTGGCCTTGTCATACGTGGAGTACATTCCTCGCTCATTCGGAAAAACTCCTAGGAATCCCGTCTTAAAATGCTCCTGCTCAAAGCTGCTGTTGCCCACGTTGTTTCCGCCAAGAACCAGGTGAACCCCGTTTTCCTTTGCGTACCTGTAAATTCGAAGGTTCATCGTTTTGTCGCCAGCGTTAAGCGTGGGAACTATCGTGTGAATCGAAGGCCTCTTCAGCCAAGCATGAAACTTTATCTTCGTGTTCTTCTGAGCAGTTCTAATCTGATTCTCATCCTTAAGCCAAACGTGATCAACACCCAAAGCCTCCGTAACCCTCGCAATGTTGCGATAGCCCTCAGGCATAATAGCACCACTATCCACCGTCAAAGCCACAGCCCGCATCTTAAACTTCTTAACAACCGAGTAAAGAGTAAACGAACTGTCCCGTCCACCGCTTATAGGCACGACGCAATCGTACGTTTTCCCCTTGTTTCTATACCGATCAAGCACTCGGCTAAACTCCTCTTCACCAAAAACCTTTACAGGCTCATAATCTCGACAATAGTTGCAAACACCATTTTCATCAAACTCAATTCCTGGAAAAGTCTCAGGCAAAATACACCTCGTACAACGCCGCAAATCACCAAACGTTTCCTCAACAGCCACTTCTGTTTCAGCAGCCAAATCAACAAGCCCAGAACCACTTCTCAATTTTCCACACACGTCCGAAAACAATATCAAGAAAGGCTTCGCTCAATGTTACTCTTATTCTCTAAAATCCACTTGTGCACTCTTGACAACCCCGTTTTTATATCAGTCTTCGGCGCATAACCCAAAATTTTCCTCGCCTTCTCGATTGAAGCCCGCCTCTTCACAACCTGATCCCAATCCCGTCTGGGCCTAAAAACTATTTTCGCCTCATTGCCAGTAAGCTCAACAATCCAATTCGCCAAATCAATAACCCGAGTCTCAGTTTCAGACGCCAAATTAACGGCTTCACCCACCGCTTCTTTAACAACGCCTATCCGCAAAGTCCCATCAACAATATCCTCAACGAAAGTAAAATCCCTAGTCTCCTCACCAGTCCCAGTAACTGGCAAAGGCTGCTTATGCAAAGCCCACCAAATAAAATTCGGAATAACATTCCTATACTTACCCGGCACCTCACCAGGACCATACACATTAAAGTACCTAGCAATAGCCACAGGCAACTTATAGTAATTGTAAAAGTAGTTGCAATAAAGTTCACCCACCAACTTGTCAATCTGATAAGGCGTATCCAAATGCAACGAAACATAATCCTCCCTTAATGGCAAGGGCGCTTTACTTCCATACACCGAGCACCCGGAAGAAGCAAAAACAAACCGTTCCACGCCAACCAAATTCGAGTATTCAAGAACCTTCAACGTTCCAAGACCATTAACCAACAAATCAGTCTCAGGATGGTCTACACTGTTCTGATTAGCAAATTGAGCTGCTAAATGAAAAACAAAATGAGGCTTAAAACTAAAAGCCCGCTTCATCTTCTCCTCGTCTAGAATGCTTCCACACGTAAAAAGCAGCTTTGGATCCTTCGGAAGATTCCACTCGTAGGCCGCGGAAAGATCATCTAAAACCACAATTCGCTCAGGCTCAGCCTTCAAAAGAACCTTTACAAGGTTGCTTCCAATACAGCCACAACCGCCAGTAACAAGCACACGCTTACCGGAATAATTAGCTAGAATCTCCTTAGACTTCAACTAAACACCTAAAGAACTAGTGAACCTCTTCTCAGCGTCTTTGACGGATAAACTCCTCAATCAACTTCAAAAGACCGTCAACAGCCCTTGTAAGCTCTTCCCTTGTTCTAACAAGCTCTGCAGATATGGCGTCATATCTTTTCGCCATCTCATCAAACCTATCATTCATCTCACCACGCATACCCCTAATTTCACTTCGAACCCCCATAAACCCATCCTTAAGATCCTTATGCATATCTACAATTTCTCCCTTCAAGTCCTTATGCATGCCTTCTATAGAACCTTTCAAATCAGTATGCATGTTTACTATTGACCCTTTTAGGTCAGCATGCATTTCCTTAATATCTGATCGCGTCCCTTTGACATCCTTGTGCATTTCTTTAATATCCTGACGTGTTGCACCAGCATACACTACAGCAGTCCCCAGCCTCTCCCCCAACTCATCCGCCAATTTACCATACTTAATTTCAAAGAAATCAAACTCGCCTGTGGCCTCAAATCTTTCAACAACCCGAACTTTCTCAACCTTTACGAAATCATCTTTAACATTTATCCCTTCAACGAAACCGTTCAAAACAGACTCTTCAGCCTCACATATAATTTGAACGTTTCCATCTCGCAAATTCTCCACATAGCCCTTAACACCCAGTTTTCTAGCTACCTTCTCCACAAAATCCCTATAGCCAACCTTCTGAACCTCGCCTTCAACAACAATCCTAGCTCTAATCAAATACGCACTAACCT
>Ga0315282_10006343_pt1 | contig 19853 bp, 17 predicted proteins | sample YL17G07_20_MG_FD_203693 | JGI IMG/M metagenome (GOLD analysis project Ga0315282, IMG submission 203693) | Sediment microbial communities from Yellowstone Lake, YNP, Wyoming, USA - YL17G07_20 | ecosystem: Environmental > Aquatic > Freshwater > Lake > Sediment | place: USA: Wyoming | collected... | reverse complement strand
GCCGACGAGCACGTCGAACGTGCCCGGCTCGACTACCCAGTCGTGACGGGTGGCATCGTAGTACGACATCGCCATGCGATCGAGCGCGATCGTCACCCGCGTCCGCTCGCCGGGTCTGAGCATGACCTTGCGGAACGCCTTCAGCTCCTTGACCGGCCGCGGCACGCTGGCCTGCCCCCCGCCGATGTACACCTGCACGACTTCGGCGCCCTCGCGCGGGCCCGTGTTCTCGAGATCGAAACTGACGCTCCACGACTCCATGACGATGGGAGCGCCGCTGTTGAGGACGACAATCGTGCGGGGGTTCGCCGCGGCGATCGCCCGAATCAGCTCCTCCTGGTTGGCCGCCAGCGTCAGCGTCTCGCGGTCGAACCCTTCGGATTCGTACGCGGCCGACAAGCCGGCAGACACCACGGCAACGTCGGCACCGCGCGCCGCTTGAACGGCCTCGCGCAGCAGCTCGGTGTCGGCCGGCCGCCATCCGATCCGCAGCATCGCCGCTCCCGTCTTCTGGAAGTACTCGATTCGAATGGGGTACGCGCGGTTCGCCTCCAGCGCGATCGTCGCTTGTCTTCCGGCGCGCGGCATCCCGGCCCAGCCGTCGATGAGCAGCCTGTCGCCCAGGTAGAGCCGTACACCGTCGTCGGCGTTCGCGGAGAACTCGTACTCGCCGGTCCTGTTGGGCGTCAGCGCCCCCGCCCACCGGACCGAGAAGTTCTGCGGTTTGATTCCTTTCGGCAGAAGGGCGATCTCCTCAGTGGCGGGTCGCCGGCTCAGTGACATCTCGATCCGTTGGTCGATTCTCTCGGCAACCGGCATGCCCTGCAGATCCGGGTTGTCGTAGTACTCCCCGAACAGGCCGTGAACGCCGCGTCCGGCGCCGGGCGGCGTGAGCAACGCGGGATCGAGCGTTGTCGGGTCCCCCGCCATGCCGCAGCCGGCGGCATGGACGACCTGGACGCTCGGGCCAAGGCGTGTCCGCATCCCCTCGAGCGGACTGACCGAATAGAAGGGTGTCACCCGCGAACTGCCGCCGCCGCCTGTGCGCGCGATGGCGGCGTTCGGCCCGATGACGGCAATTGACTTCAAGCGGGACGTGGCAGAGCCGGTCCGGTCGCCGCCGAGCAACGTGATCTTCTCCTCGAGCGTCATCCGGGCAACCAGGTCGTCGACACGCTGATCGACCGGGGCGGACGGCTGCTGGTAGAGGGCGGGCTCGCGCCATGACCGTGCGGGTCCGGCGCCTGTCAGGGCGAGGATGCCGGCGATGCTTGCAAGCTTCTTCATGTTGGTGGCCCTGCTCCTGCTCGCTACTCACCCTTCGACTCGCGCGCTTGCCCGCTCGCTCGGGGCAGGCTGCTCGCTACCGACTGCTTCCTCGAATCTCCTCGATCTTCTTCTCGCGTTCGGCGACCAGGCGTTCGCGCTCGCGATGGTATCCCGCCTCGAGCTCGTCGCGCGCGGCAGGCTCCAGGGCCCGGTTCAACGCGGATCGGTGCATCACTTCGAGCTCGGCCACGCGCGCCTCGTAGACGGTGCGCACCTCGGCGATGGCCGCCTTCTTGGCCTCGCTCAGCGGTTGCTGGACTCGACCTTCTTCCTCGTCCTTACGGCGCAGCCGTTCCATCGCCAGCTCGAACGCGCTCTTCGGCCCGGCATCGGACATGGTCTCACCCCGTCAGAAGGAATCCCCTGAATCCTGCCCGGCTGATCCCTGCAAAGCTACGCAGCCGGGCGGTGCACTGTCAAGACAAGGGTGCGGACGGCAAAGTACGTTTCTTGCAGCATGCACCATCGAGCCAATGGCACAACGAAATGACCCGAAGCGCAGGCGATCCAGCGATTGCGCGGCGCTGATTGACTGGAAAGACCCCGCGCACGAGCTGGCGTTGCTCGACTGGCGGGATCGCGCCCACGAGTGGGGACTGGTCCCCGCCGACGAGACGAAGCTGCCCCTGTCGCCCAATCCCATCGGCGCCAGGCAGGGCACGAACACCTCACACACGTTGGACCACGACGTCGTTGACGCGATGGCCGGCGGCGATATCGAGCGGACGCGTGAGCGTCTGATCGAGGAGGACGACCCCGAGGCGCTCGTCGAGCAACGGGTGCCCGAGGAGGAAGACGAGTTCGCAGCGCGCGATCTCGGCGAGGAGCCGCCCGAGGAAGGGCTCGCCGGCGGGGAGGTGGACCCCGTCCGCTCGTACCTGCGACAGATCGGCCGGCGCAAGCTGCTGAAAGCGGCACAAGAGGCCGAGATCGGGCGGCGAATCGAGGCGGCGCGCGGCGGCCTGCAGGCGGCGATGGCGACGATTCCGGCGGCGCTCGACACGCTGCTGAACCTGGCCGATCGCGTGCGCAAGGGGGAGGCGCCACCGGCGGAACTGATCCTCTTTCCCGACGGCGGCGAACTGCAGCCGTCGCGGGTCGCGCCGGTACTGCGCGCCTTCAGGCGCATGCGGCGGGTGTCGCGGTGTCTCAAGCGTCTCCAGAGCCCGGACGGCCCGCTCGGTCTCACCGCGCGGCAGCGACGCAAGGAGGAATGCGCCCGGGCGCTGCAGACGCTGGAAACGACGCTCGCCGCGCAGCCGATTCGGCCCGCGCTCGTCGATCAGGTGGTCGTGGAACTGCGGCGCCTCGCGCAGCGGGTCGCCGCGGCCGAGCGCGAGCGGCAGAAGACCGGCAAGGGCGCGGACTTGCGGGCGGTCGAAACGGAAATCGGGCTGCGCGCCGACGTGTTCCGCCGGCGTATGGCGAGGGTCGATCTTCGCGAGCAGGAAATCGTCGAGGCCAAGCGCGAGCTGCTCGAAGCCAACCTGCGCCTCGTCGTCTCGATCGCCAAGCGGTATCGCAACCGCGGCCTGTCGTTCCTGGATCTCATCCAGGAAGGCAACATCGGGTTGATGAAGGCGGTCGACCGGTTCCAGTACCGCCGAGGGTTCAAGTTCTCGACCTATGCCACGTGGTGGATCCGCCAGGCCGTCACGCGCGCGATCGCCGACTACGGGCGCACGATCCGGCTGCCGGTTCACGTCATCGATTCGCTCAACCGCCTGGCGCGCGTGCGTCACGCGCTCACCGAGGAACTGGGCCGGGAGCCCTCAGCCGAGGAACTGGCGCGCCGGATGGGGGTCCCCCTCGGCAAGGTGCAGCTGCTGCTGCAGTCGATCAAGACGCCCTACTCGCTCGAGATGCCGGTGGGCGAAGACACCGAGCTGGGGGCGCTGCTCGAGGACGAGAGCGTCCGCACGCCCGAGGAGATGGTGCTGCACGGGGACCTTGCGGTGCAGGTGGAGCGCGCGATGGCGCCGCTCGCGGATCGCGAACGCGAAATCCTCAGGCTCCGCTACGGCATCGGCCAGGACCGCGCCCACACGCTCGAAGAAATCGGCCGCCGGCTCTCGCTGACTCGCGAGCGCGTCCGCCAGCTCGAGGCGCGGGCGCTCGCCAAGCTTCGTCACGCCCAGGAAGACGAAGAGCGGCGCCGCAGCGCCTGAACCGCGCGGCCCCCCTTTCTTCCACTCTCGACCTGAATTCTCCTCCCGGTTCAGGTAAGATTGAACCCGCCTCCCGGATCCCCAACGCCCCCCGCCCGCCCCCTTGATGCCCCCTGACGTGCGCCGTGCGAAGTGCGAGGAAGAACCATGAAGCCAATCGATTACATCGTGCGGGACGTGCCGCGACGCAGGTTCCTCGAGATGGGGCTCAAGGGGGGCCTCGCGCTGGCGGCGACGCCTGCCCTGCTGGACACGCTGCTCGCCGCCTCGTCGCCCGCGGCGCTGGTGCCGCCGCCGGTGGCGATCGACAAGGCGATGCTCGACCGCGTGATCCGCAAGGCGCTGGAACGCGGCGGCGAGTTCGCCGACGTGTACGTCGAGAACCGCGTGTCGCGCAACATCCTGCTCGAGGAGGCGCGCGTCAAGAGCGCCGAGTTCGGGATCAGCCAGGGCGCGGGCGTGCGCGTCATCCTGGGCGACAAGACCGGCTACGCGTTCACCGACGAGATCGCCGAGGACAAGCTGCTGCGCGCCGCGGAGGTCGCCTCCTACGTCGCGAGGGGCGGCAGGAGCGTGAAGCCGGTGGACGTCAAGCAGGCGTCTCGGCCCTCGTTCGTCGCGGTGAAGCTGCCGCTCGGCGAGGTCGCGGACGAAAGGCGGCTCGACGTGATGCGGCGCGCCCACCAGGCGGCGCTCGACTACGACAAGCGCATCCGCATGGCCTCGGTCAGCTATTACGACGAGGTGCGCGGTCGCGTCATCGCCAGCAGCGAAGGCGTCTACCTGTCCGACGAGCTGCCGCTCCTGTTCTTCATCGTCCAGGCGCTCAGCGAGGGGAACAACACGCGCCACATGGGCCGCGAGCGCCTCAGCCGTCACTCGGGTTTCGAGATGTTCGACGAGGTGACGCCGGAACAGGTGGCGAAAGCGTGCGCGCGCGAGGCGATCGCCATGCTCGACGCAAAGGACACGCCCGCCGGCAAGACGGATGTCGTGATGCAGAACGGATGGGGCGGCGTGCTCGTGCACGAATCGATCGGCCACCCGCTCGAGGCCGACAACATCGCGCGGCAGATCGGCGCGTTCACCGGCAAGCTCGGAAAACAGGTGGCCACGCCGATCTTCACGATGATCGACGACGGCACGCTGGCGAACGCGCGCGGCACCATCAACTTCGACGACGAGGGAACGGCGGCCCGGCGCAACGTCCTCATCAAGGACGGCGTCCTCGTGAAGTACATGACCGACGTGCTGTCGGCCAGGCAGCTGAGGATGGATCGCACGGGCAACGGCCGCCGCGAGAGCTTCCGCTACCTGCCGATCCCACGCATGACCAACACCTTCATCGACAACGGCAAGGATAAGCCCGAAGACGTCCTCGCCTCGACGAAGAGCGGCATCTACGTCCAGAGCCTGAGCGGCGGCAGCGTGAACCCGACGACCGGCGTCTTCAATTTCACGTGCCGCGAGGCATACCTGATCGAGAACGGCAGGAAGACGACCCCTCTGAAGGGGGCCACGCTGATCGGCAACTGCATCGACATCATCTCGAACATCGACGCGATCGGCAACGACCTCGATTTCGGACCGGGCATCTGCGGCAAGGGCCAGAACGCCGAAGTGACGTGCGGGCAGCCGACCGTGCGGATCCGCGGGATCAATGTTGGTGGCACCAGGGCCCGCGCCACGACGTAGGGCGGGGCGTCAGCCCCGCCGTGACGCCGGGGTCTTGAGGCCCCGGCGAGGACGACAGCGATGGACTACAAAGCACTCGCAGAACAACTGGTCGGGACCTGCACGAAAAAGGGCGCCGACGCGGCCGAGGTCTACCTCGAGACCGGACGCCGCCTGGGCATCGAGGTCAGGAACGGCGAGATCGAGACCGTCACGGAGGCGGCATCGCAGGGCGTCGGGTTCCGGGTGTTCGTCAGGGGACGGATGGCCTTCTCCAACTGCAACGACCTGCGGGAGACGGCGCTCGAGGCGGCGATCGCCCGGGCGATCCAGTTCGCACAGCAGACGACCGCCGATCCGAACAACGTCCTGCCGACCGAAAAGGGGATGACCGCCGTCGACGGTCTCTACGACCCGGCGGTCGCGAAAGCGACGATCGACCAGAAGATCGAGCTGGCCAGGACCGTCGAGAGACTGGGAATGAAGGACCCGCGCATCACCAGGAGCGCCGGCGCCCGTTATGGTGAAGTAGAAGCGGAGACCTTCATCGCCAACTCGAACGGCCTCTCCAAGAGCTACAAGTCGTCGTCTTGCTCGCTCGGCGTCTCGCTGGTCGTGGAGAAAGGCGAGCAGAAGACGTCGGGCGGCGAGTCGTGCGGGAGGCGGTTCTTCGCCGACCTCAAGCCGCCCGAGGAGATTGCCGGGCGCGCGATCGCGCGCGCGGTCGAGATGCTCGACCCGAGGATGGTCAAGACGCAGCGGGCCGCGGTGATCTTCGGCCCCGAGGTCGGCCGGTCGATCCTCGGCGGCATCCTGGCGGCGATCAACGGCGAGGCGGTCGTGCAGGGCGCGAGCTTCCTCGGCAACAAGCTGAATCAGAAGGTGGCCTCGGACCTGGTGACGCTCGTCGACGACGGCACCAGGCCGAAGGGGCCGGCAAGCCGGCCGTTCGACGGTGAAGGCGTGCCCACGCAGAAACGCGTCATCGTCGAAGCGGGCGTCCTGAAGGGATTCATGTACAACACGGGCATCGCGAAGCGGGCGGGCGTCAAGAGCACCGGCAACGCCTCTCGCGACGGCTTCACCGGTCTGCCCGGCATCGGGCCGCACAACTTCTACATGATGGCCGGCTCCACGCCGCCCGAGGAGATCGTCAAGGCGACCAAGGTCGGCCTGCTGCTGAAGGGCGTCACCGGGTACGGCATCAACGCCGTGAACGGCAACTACAGCGGCGGCGCGGAAGGCCTGTGGGTCGAGAACGGCGCGGTGGCGTTCCCGGTGAAAGGGCTCACGATTGCCGGGACGGCGGCCGAGATGCTGAACGGCATCGATCTGGTCGGCAACGACCTCGATCTGAATCGCGGCATCGCCACGCCGACCTTCAGGATCGCGGTGATGCAGATTGGGGGCGAATAGGGCTGGTTGCCCCTCCTGCCCCTCCTGCCCCTCCTGCCCCACCTGCCCCCTTGAAAGGCGCACCATCATGTCTCGACGGCTTCTCTTCTCGTTCGTGTTCGTCGCCATCCTCTTCTTCCTCCCTGCAAGCGTGACGCTCGGCCAGGAACTGGCGCCCGTCAAACTGCCCGCCCCGCAGATGGACGGCGGCAAACCGCTGATGCAGGTGCTGAAGGCGCGGCAGTCGGCGCGAGAGTTCTCGGACCAGAAGCTGTCGCCACAGACACTGTCGAACCTGCTGTGGGCGACCTGGGGGATCAACCGCCCCGATGGCCGGCGCACCGCCCCGTCCGCGAGCAACAGGCAGGAAGTCGAGATCTACGTGACGCTGCCCGAAGGCGCGTATCTGTATGACGCGAAGGCGCACGCGCTGAACCCGGTAGCGGCGGGCGATCTGCGTGGCGCCACCGGGACCCAGCCGTTTCCCGCCACGGCGGCGCTGAACCTGATCTACGTGGCCGACATGGCGAAGGCCGGCCGGCCCGCGACCGACCCGCAGCAGCAGCTGAACGTCGGCGCCGACGTCGGCTTCATCGCCGAAAACGCGTACCTGTTCTGCGCATCAGAGGGGCTGGCGACAGTCGTGCGCGCGTCGGTGCCGAAGGCGGAGTTGGCCAAGCAGCTGAAGCTGCGCCCCGATCAACAAATCGTGCTGGCGCAGTCGGTGGGGTATCCCAAGAAGTAGTCGTTGGTCGTTGGTCGTTGGTTGTTACTGCCCGCGACTCGGGTTCTGCTGGCGCTTTGTCCCCTTTCCGAGCCTGACCGCTCGCTCGCTATACCTGCACTCCGACGCGTCCAACCCCGTCTCCCTCGCCAAAACGCCGGCGGCGAATACCTGCAAACGCCGCGCGTATCGCCGCCGCCCTCGTTCCGGCAGGCGTGCTAACATCCGGCCAACACGGCTCTTGTCCCCTGGCAGATCGTCTGTCCCTCGCCGTTTACGCGCTCATACGCCGACCCTGCCGACAGGCCCGTGGACAGGCTACTACCATGTAGAAGCGAGCGCTATCGTGCGCTTTCTGAAAGAGGCGGGCGTCCTGCAGCCTGAGGCTGCGAAGGCGGCCGACAAGCTTGGGCAGCTTCGCAATCGGTACGCTCATGCACGCGGCGTTGACGCCAAAGCGGACGCTCTTGAGGCGGTCCGGCTGCTCCATGCCATCGTGGATGACACGGTATCCGTCTTCAAGGATTTCGAAATCCAGGACGGAGCGCTCGTCCCGAAGACGTCCGGGTCCGGTATCGTGGAAACGTAGTCGCCTGCTGGCCTAACCCCTATCAGCCCTCCGCCCGTCAAGAGAGAGATCTTCGCCGTTCGGTCTGACCGAGACCGGCGCGTGGAACACGGGTGGGCCGCACGCGTCTTCAGTGCCGTCTTCGTTTCGCGGGCTGGCGCGGTGTGTCGACGGCCGCACCCAACACCGATTGAGGCTCAACCTTCGCGTGGCGAAAGGCGAACGGCAGCGGACCGCTCGCGGCCTCGAAACGCAGTCGTGCCCTCGTGCCGGCCTCCTCATGACGAGCGACGTCGCGGGTGCGCGTCCGTAGTCTCCAGGCTCGGGGGTGTCAGGTATCTGGCTGGGCGCGACGCTGAGTCTTCAGTTGGTAGAGAGGTACACGAAGCGGGTCGAATGGTCGAAGGTCGCCGAGGCAGTGGCCGATGGGTCTCTATGGGACTTCGCAACCAGCCGTCGCATTCCCGATGTGCGTAGCACGAACAGGTCAACTCAGTGGCTCGGTGCCCGACACCGCGCTGCACCCGGCGGCCGCGGGTGGGCGCGAGCCGTTGGGCCGTCGAACCGCCGCAGCTTGCCTTGCGTAAATACATCGTGCATACTTAGCGACGACGATGCACGGCATCCAGTTCGAGTGGGATCCGGCCAAGGCGAGTGCGAACCTCCGCAATCACGGCATCACCTTCGAGGAGGCGCAGACCGCCTTCTTCGACGACCTGGCCTTGATCATCGACGATCCGGATCACTCCGAAGATGAAGCCCGATTCGTTGTGCTGGGCGTCAGCGCGGCTGCTCGCATTCTGGTTGTTGTGCACGCATACCGTTCGGCTGCGGACACCATCCGCATCATCTCGGCTCGCAAGGCCACCAAGGCGGAGCGCGCCACCTATCTGAAGAGGCCACGCTCATGAGGAAGGAATACGATTTCAGCCGCGGCCGGCCAAACCCCTATGCGAGACGCTTGAAGCAGTCGGTCACGATTCGGCTCGACGCGGACACCATCGCGTACTTCAAGGCGCTCGCTGCGGAGACAGGAATCCCATATCAGACGCTCATCAACTCCTATCTTCGCGACTGTGCGGCGTCCCGGCGACGCCCCACGATGCGCTGGGTTGACACGAAGAGGGGCGCGGCCTGACACCGCGCTGCACCCGGCGGCCGCCCGCCGACGGGGCGAGCGGCCGCGGGTGAGCGCGATCGTTAGGTATATTCCGGGATCAGTGGAAAAACGGGCGCGAGCGGCGCATGATCCCTGCCGGCTCCTGACTACTGACTGCTGTCTACTGTCTACCGACCTTCTCGTAGTGCCGCCGCGCTTTGGCGCGGTTGCCGCACACCGACATGTCGCACCAGCGGCGCGTGCGGTTCTTGCTGGTGTCGAGGAACAGCCACCCGCAGCCGGCGCCCGCGCACATTCGCACGCGGTCCAGGTTCCCCGACGTCAGCAACCCGCCCGCCGACCAGGCGACCGGCCAGGCCACGCGCTCGAGGTCTTTCGCGTCGGTACGCCATCCCCAGGCAAAGCCGCCGCGCCGTGCCTCCAGCCGTCGCATCGCTGCGGCCCGGCAGATCGCGTCATCCAGCAGCGCCAGGGCCGATGCCGGCGCCGGCCGGTTGGCGATGGCCGCGGCGAATACCTGGAAGAGTGCCTCGCGCATCGCCCGTACGCGGCCGAGCGCGGACTGCGCGGCGTGCGGGTGGCGATCCGCGTACTTGCGCAAGACGGCCGCCTGAGCGGAAGGAATGGCGCCTGCCTGCATCCCCCAGTCGAGCAGATCTTGATAGTTTCGCAACAGTTCGCGCGGGTGATCTGTCTTGCGCTCGTCCTGCGTGTTCGCCAGATCGAGACAAAGATCCCCGCCGGTCAGCTCGAACAGGTAGCGGTCAGGCATTTGAACGCCGCCAAAACGCACTCGTCGGGGTGGTGCGGCCATCGAGATCACCTGCTCGCATGCTGAACGCCAATGTTCCTGGCTTGCATGAGCGCCTTGAGGTTGCGACCCACGATTGCCTCCTGATACGGCTGCCCGAGCGTTTCCAGCTTGTGGCGAATGCCGGCCCACACCGGCCCGTTCCGTTCGTCTCCGGCCAGCAGCGCGCTCGTCTCCTCCTCGCTGAACAGCACGCCGCTGTCGATCGTCGTCAGTTCCGGGTTCGCGGGACACCGGCGCTGGCAGGCCAGGCACCCAATCAGGCAGTTGTGTGCCCCCGCGGGCAGCCAGGACGGCCACGGTCCCGCCGTTTCGTTGATGAGCGTCAGGCATCGGTCCACGTGAAGGAGGACCCGGTCGTCGCCAATGGCGGATGTCGGGCAGAGCGCCTCGCACACGCCACACCCGTCGCACTTGTCCAGCAGCGCCGGCGCCTGCGGGTGCCGATGCGCTTTCTCTGGCATATCCGCGTCGGTCAAGTAGCCGAGCAGTTGCAGATAGCTGCCGGCCGATGGCGAATAGGTGACGTTGTTCCGGCCGTAACGGACCAGTCCAAGGCGCGCCGACAACAGTTTGAGGGGCGCATTCAACGTTTCCACCGTCGCGCCGCGCAACACCGACCCCGCCAGCTCGCCGCGCACATCCTCGAACGTCGGCCGGTAACGTTCGTACGTGGGCGGGAGTACCGTCTCGACCGTGCGGCCGCCGGCCAGGAACCGCACCAGGTGCGCCGGACGGGGCATGACGACGACGAGGATCTTCCAGGGATCCGTCCGGGCCGACTGGCCAGCGTCGAGCGACGGGGGCTCATGGCCCAACGCTTCGTCGAAACCGGCAACATGCCGGCGTTTCTCGACTTCCGCCACGACTTCGCCGATCGCCGCCGGCTCGGTCCATCCGACCTCGTACCCGCGTGACTCGGCCCACTCGAGGATCGCGTGCTTCATCGGCTTTCTCCCGGCAGGAAACGTCCGGCTCGACTATAACTATCATAATACTTTTTGGAGGTTATAACAAGGACGCAGGCGCCGGCGCGTTGAGGCGGGAACGGAGGTTCGATCAGTGGCCGGCGGGCAGCTTCGCGTACTCGGCTTTCGCCTGCCGAAGGACGGGAATGTCAGGGTCGGCGTTCTTCCAGAGGGCGAAGAACTCCTCGTACGCCTTGCGGGCGCCGGCGCGGTCACCCTGCAGGACCCTGGCGCGACCGATGTTCAGATGCGCCAGGACCTGCTGAACGCCGAGCGGGTCGAGACCCGGGTGGTCGAGGCGCTTGCGGAACGCGGCTTCAGCTCCCGTGCCGTCACCTGCCGCCAGGAGCGCCCGGCCGCGGAGGTCGGCGGAAATCGGGCCGGTCTTCAGTTTGTCCTCCCACGGCTCGCTGACCTTCAGCGCCTCGATCGCGCGGCCCGGATGCCCGTCGCGCAGCGCGAACAGCGCGTCGAAACATGGCTTCACGACCTGCGCGTATGCCGGCGCGGTTTGCAGCCGGGGCCAGACGGGCGCGATCAGCGCGCGGGCGCGCGTCTCGTCGCCGGCGATCGCCAGCGCAAAGGCGACCCCAGCGTGCTGTCGTCGCTCGGCTTCGAGGAGAGAACCTCCTTTGCCCGTGCGCGCGTGTCACGGGTGAACCCGGCGAGCGCGCGGACCAGCAGCAGGTCAGCGAGCCTGCTGCGGCCGTACCCGACGCGCCCCTGGGTCTCAGCCTGCTGCAGGAACGACGGCATCGCCGCGTCGAGCGCCGCGAACCGTCCCTCGTAGGCCGCGATCCCGAGGTCGGTTGCGGCGCGCTCGAGATCGGAGGGCGTGCCGTGCAGGTGGCGCGCCTGTTCGGCCATGTCCGCCCGGTTCCCTTCAAGGTAGTCGAGTGTGTAGAGCGTCAGGCGCGGCGGCGCGGACTCGCCAAGATCCGCGAGCTGTGTCTCGGCCGTCCGCCGGGCCTCGGCAAAGCGCCCGAGCGCCATCAGCAGGGCCGCGGCCGCGCCGCGGGAAAGCGGGTTGCGCGGATTGAGCGCAATCGCATCCCGAAAGGCCTGCAGCGCGCGCTCCGGCTCCCCGGCTTCCAGATAGATTGTGCCCAGGTTGTGGACAGGCACATAGTCGTGCGGATACGCCTGGCGCCACAGCTCGTACATCTGGCTGGCCCTCGCCAGGTTGGCCTCGACGCTGGTGAAGTAGTGCGCGTCGATGTAGAACTGCTCGCGCTCGCTGGCGCGTTCTCGCCGGCGGTACGCCTCCTTGTAGGCGTCCAACGCCTTCGCATCCTCGCCCGTGTTCGAGTAGACGGTGCCCAGGCGGGCGTAGGCGAGCGCGAAATCGGGGTCCTGCCGGATTGCCGCTTCGTAGAAGGGAACGGAGCCCGGATCGTTGCCGCGCCCGCGTTCCCGGTCGCCCAGAGAGAAACTTTTCAGCGCACCCAGCGACGAGGTGGTTGCCTCGGCGAGCGGCTTGTCGTGCGCGTGGATCGAGGGCAGCGATTCACCCAGCCGGCCGCGCATCGACGACAGCGCGGTGCCGAGGGCGTGCAGCACGTCGTCCTTGCCCGCGGCCTGGGCCTGTTCGCGGCCGATTTCGTCGCCCGTCGCGCACGACTCGGCGGCCACCGTGAGCACGTAGGTCGTTCCGAGCTGGACGATCTGTCCCGTCATGAGCGCGCCGCTTCCCAGCCGCTGGCACATGTCCCGTCCGAGCGCCAGCGTCACCGCGTCGTCCGGCTTGCGCGCCATCAACGTGAGGAGTTCGCGCACCTTCTGCGCCGGCACCACCGTCAGGTACGGCGATTCCTCCAGGTCGATCGTCAGGGCCTGATTCCCATGCCTCCGCTTCCCAGCTCGGCCAGGAGGCGGTAATGGCCGATCGTTTCACCAAGCATGCGGCTGTCCGTTGCGCCCTTCTCTTCATAATAGGAGACGCCCCGACGAGCGTCAAAGTTGCAGCGGATGAGCCGGCAGGCGCGAACGGGAAGGGTGACTTCGACTGGCGCGTGATCTAAAATCTCGGCGGTATCGGCGCGGAATCTCATCCATTCGCGTGATCAAAAGTCTCATCCTCGCAGCGTTGTTGCTCGGGCTTGCCCGCGTGGCCGGCGCTCAGCCGGTTCACGACGCGCTTGCCGCGAATTCCAAACGAGCCTGTCGTTGCAGACGCCCTCGTCGTCGATTCCGCGGCGTCCTCCGCTCGCGCACACGTCGATCTTTCCGATATCGGCGACCTGCTGAAACAGCTGACAGGCAAGCGGGTCGTTCGCCGCTGGCTCGACCCCGCATCGTTCCGCCCCGCCTCCGCCCGTTTCGCGGTCCGCGCCAACCCCGGACTGCCCGGCACCGGCCCAAAGGTGAATCGCACCTTCCTGCCGATCCCCATGCTGGGGTGGCAGCGCTATTCGTCGCTGCTCACGCCCCACGGCTTCATGGCGATCAGTCCGTCGGTCGTGATTGGCCGGCGGCTCACATGGGCGCCCGAATTGGCCCGCGGTGGTCGCACGATCGGCGTCGGCGTCCAGTTGCGGATGTGGCTCGACAGGCCCCCGTCCCTCGCCAACGCGCGCGCACCGTCCCAGGCGCCCGCGACGATCCTGTCGACGGTTCGCGCGATGCTGGGCAGCAACGGCGGCTGACACCGCAGATTCACGCCAGGCCGAGACCGATCCACAGGTTCACGCAGAGGTTACCGGTCCACAGACCCGCCGTCGCTCGCCCTAAATTCCAGGCGAGCTATGGCGTGGCCTCGCCATAGCTGCGCCCAGGGTCAACCGCGCAGCGGAGGCGGGTTCACACGAATTCACGCAGATTCAAATTCATTCATCCGGCGATTACGCCGACGCTTCTATTCGACCTGGAAGGGCCACGCGCGAGGGCCGCAAGAGACGCCGGAGGTGCGCTTCGAGAGCCGCCGAAGGCGGCTTGCGACGGGGATGGGGCAGCGGTTCGCGAGAGCCTCTTGAACGTGGGGCTCTTGCGAACCGCTGCCCCATCCCCGTCGCAGGCGAACCGCTTTGCGGTCCGCCCTCGAAGCGCACCGACGCGCGTAATCTGCGTGAATCTGCGAAATCTGCGGTGAGGTGAAGAGGCGCCCGAGCGCGCGTCATTGGGCCCGCGAGGAATGGCCGATTTGCGGCGAGATCAGACGCTGGCGCGCAGCCGCTCGATCGCCGCGCGCGCCCAGCCCGGATCGTTCAACATCGCGCGCCCGACCCCGATGAGGTCGGCTCGACCTTCGCGCACGATGCGATCGGCATGCAACGGATCCGTGAACCCGCCGGTCACGAGCACCGGGACGCGAACGGCCGCCTTGACAGCCTCGGCGTACGGCACGAACCACCCGGGACCGCGAGCCACCACGACCGGCGGCCGCGATCCCTGCAGCCCGCCCGACACGTCCACCAAGTCGACGCCGCGATCGACCAGTCGCGCGGCCGCCCGCACGGCCTCGTTCAGCTGCAGCCCGCCGAGGGCCTCGTCGTGCACGCCGAGGCGCAGGAACACCGGAAAGTCGCGACCGACACGAGCGCGAACCTCGGCGAGCACGTCGAGGTGCAGGCGACTGCGGTTCCCGTCGCTGCCGCCGTACTGATCCTCGCGCCGGTTCGTGAGCGGCGACAGGAACTGCGACAGCAGGTAGCCGTGGGCCGAGTGGATTTCCACCGCGTCGAACCCCGCCTCGCGGGCGCGCGCCGCCGCCTCACCAAAGGCGCTGACGATCTGTTCGATCTCGACGATGGTTGCCGCCGACGCGGGATCGACGTCCGGCTCGAACGGATGCCGCAGGCTGGACGGCCCGACCGGGGCGCGGCCGATCACCGCCGCCGACGTGCTGGCGCCCGCGTGCGCAAGCTGCAGGCACGACACCGCACCTTCCCGCCTGATGGCCGTCGCCAGGCGCGCCAGCCCCGGGATCATCGCATCGTCGTGCACGCCCATCTGCGTGTCGCTGATGCGTCCCCACGGGTGCACGTAGGTGTGCTCGACGATGACGAGCGCCGTGCCGGCCGCCGCGCGCAGCCGATGATACTCGACGATGCGGTCGGTCACTTCGCCGCGTGCGGTGGCGAACCCGGAAAACATCGGCGGCATGACGATGCGGTTGCGAAGCGTCAACCCCGCAAACGACAGGGGCGAGAGAAGACTGGCGCCGGTCGAAGGCAATGGGGTGATCATCGTTCAACCGTGGCGCCACGTCCGGCGCGTGCCTCGTAGGGCACCCAGACCGCCATTTCACCCTTCCCGCGATTCGCCCAGGCGAAGTACGGAATGGCCGTCACCTGCACCTTGTGCGCGCCCTTCGCGTCGATCGCCGTGCCGGGCCCGGTGACGACGCCGATGCCGCCGACGAGCGACGGCCGGAACTCGTGCCTCAACACGACCGACAGCGGCAGCGACAGGTTGCTGATCCTTCCGCCGTTGTCGATCGCCTCCACCGCGTACACGATCGGACCCCGTTGAATCGCCGCGCGCCCGCGATCGGCCGCCACACTCTCGTGCGCGATGAGCCGCCGGACGGGCATCGGCAAATCCAGTTCGACGACGTCGCCGGGCGACCAGCGCCGGCGGATGCGGGCAAACCCGGCTTCGAGGTGGACGGCCGTCGCCTGGCCGTTCACGCTGAGCCTCGGCTCGCCGCTCCCCCGGTCCACGAAGCGATAGAGGTCGCCCGGCACCGGCTGCTCGCGCGCCCAGCCCGGCACCCGGACGTGCAGCGCGAACTCGGCTGCCTTTGCCGGCTTCACCGTGATCCGGATCCTGCCGTCCCACGGGTACTGCGTCTGTTGCGTGATCGTCACGGGCGCCGACGCAACCGTCGTGCGCGCGCTGCCGCCGATGAAGAGGTTGACGAAGAGGATATCGCCCGTGCCGGCCGTCCGGTCGGGACCAACGGCGTAGATGAAGCCGGGCAGCTGTCCCAGGAGCCTGGCGAGGTTCGACGGGCAACACGCCACCTCGAAGTACTCGCTGCGCTGGACGTCGCCGGCCGATTCGAGCGGGTTCTGGTAGAAGAAACGATCGCCGGTCGCCGAGACGCCCGACAGCGCGCCGTTGTAGAGGACGCGTTCCAGCACGTCCACGTACCGGGCATCGCCGTGGAGCAGGAACATCCGCTCGTTCCACAAGTCGTTGCCGACCGACGCACATGTCTCGGTATAGGCCTCCTTGTTCGGCAGCTCGTAGTCGTCGCCGAACGCTTCGACGACACCGCGGGAACCGATGCCGCCGGTGACGTACATCCGTTTCGACACCATGTCGGTCCAGATGCGGTCGACCGCGTCGCGATAAGCCGTGTCGCCGGCCAGCGCCGCGACGTCGGTCATCGCCGAGTAGAGATACATGGCGCGAACCGCGTGACCGATCGCCCGCGTCTGCTCGGTGACAGGGAGATGATCCTGCATGTAGGGCCGGTCGTTGTAGATCGCAAACGGCGAATCGGCCGGGTACGGCTGCGTGTCGTGCGGGCGGCCGCGCTGATCGAGGAAGAACCGGGCGAGCGCGAAGTAGCGCTCGTCACCCGTCACCCGGTACATCTTGATCAATGCAAGCTCGACCTCCTCGTGCCCCGGGACGGCCTTGCGCGCGCTCGGCCCGAACTCGCGATCGACGAGCCCCGCGCTCTTCAGCGCGACCTGCATCAGGTCGTCCCGCCCGGTTGCGAGCTGCCAGGCGAGCGCCGCCTCGTACAGGTGGCCGACGTTGTACAGTTCGTGGCTGCCGTTCAGGTTCACCCAGCGCTGCGGGCCGATGCCAGGCACCGGCGGCTTCGCGCCGAGCGTCCGCGCGGGATACAGGTAGCCGTCGGGTAGCTGCGATCGGGCGATGAGATCGACCTGGCGCGCGATCTGCGACTCCAGCGCCGGATCCGGATGCGCCTTCAGCGCGTAGCTCGCGGCCTCGATCGTCTTGTACACGTCGCTGTCGTTGAAGCGGCGTCCCTCGTAGTCCCCCTTCTTCAGCCCGGCCGCCTTCTCGAAGTTCGCGATGCGGCCGGTCCGCTCGTTCTCACGCATGATGTGCGGGATCGACACCGACCGGTTGCGTTCGAGCCGCGGCGCCCAGAAGGTGTCGTCAACAGAGACGTCATAGAACGGGACCGCGCGAATCGGATAGTCCCGCGCCGCTTTCGTGGCCGGCGCCTGGCCGCTGACGAGCGCACCGCACACAAGAAGGGAGAGCGCCACCACCGTACGAGGAGAAAAGGCCGTGGACATTGACCCTCGCATCCTTCACTGCGGCCCGCGCGCCAGGTGCACGTTCATGGTCACGTCGAATGGCTCCGAGATCACGGGATATCGACTGACGCGACCGCCTCCGATCGGGACGACGATCCCGGCTCCTCTCGGATAGGGGCCGGTCGGCATGATCGGGCCGCGAAGCGGCGCCGTCTCGATCTCGAGTCGCACCGTCTGGCCAGGCTCGACGTTGGGCGCATACGGGTGCTCCGCGGTACGCCTCAACGGCACCTTCAACTCGTAGACGATCAGGTCGCCGTGCACGCCGACGTGTGCCTCGATGCCTCCGGCCTCGTCCAGGGACACCAGCTTCGCGTCGCTCTTTCCTGGCCCGAGTATGCCGACGACGTCCTGCCCGGGAACCGGTTGCGGTTCGCCCTCCGCCGGCGCGGGCTGCCCTTCCCCGCCGCGCATCGGCGGTCGCCGCATGCCGGGCGGCTGCGGAGGATTCGGCACCGGGAAGTGGATTCCGAATCGTCTCTTCTTGCCGCCTTCCGGATCGAGCCACACGACCAGGCCGGCGTTGCTGATCTGCGCCTTGGTACCGATGTCCATCGTCGGCACGCAGAAGTAGAGCCACTCACCGTCGTTCACGATGCCGAGCGAGAAGTGCTGTTTCTTGACGGGCAGTTCCTGGCCTTTCCACTCCTCGTCCGACCCGTCAATCCTGATGTCGCGATTGCGCCACGCGCTCGCCCGTTCGGTCGTGGCCGCATAGGCGATGACCGAGACGAGGGCGAACGAGGCAAGGAGGAGCAGCATCGGAAGGCAGCGGGATGAAGCCGCGGCGCGACTGCGAGCCATACGATCCTCTCTGTTCTACGGTACGGTAGCGTACCGAACGTGGCGCTGGCTGGCCGCTTTGGCCCCGCTTTGTGGACGGAGCGGGCGTGAAGGCAGGCAGCTCCAGTGTAGCCGAAAAGACGCAACAGTGGCGCACCGACTGGAGTGTGGCCCTGAGTGGAAGGCAGATTCACTCGGCGCGCAGGAGATCCAGCAGGTCGACGCGCAAAGCTCGACGGGCTGCCACGTAGCACACGCCGATGGCGGCGACGGCGACCAGGGCCGCGACCGCCGCGAACGTCGCGGGATCGTACGGGCTGACACCGTAGAGCAATCGAGCAAGGGCGCGCCCCACGGCCGCGGCCCCGGCCAGCCCCGCGATGACCCCCACCACGGTCCACCTCGCGTTCTCGCCAACGACGAGGTTCAGGTTGGAGCCGGGCGTGGCGCCAAGCGCGCCGCGAACCGCCAGCTCACGCCGCCGTTCGGCCACGCCGCGGACGACGGCCGCCGACAGGCCGACCAGCGCGACGGCCAGCGCGAGCACCGCGAAGCTTGCCGATGGCAGCACCCGCATCCTCCGGTCGGCGATCGACCGCAGGATCTCGTCCTCGAGCAGCCGCACGTCCGGAACCGGCATCGACGGATCCGTGTCGCGAACGACGCGCCTCAGCGCAGGGGCGAGCGCGGTCGGATCGCGGGCGCTGCGCACGACGAGATACGACGTGCCGGCTGGCAGGTCGGTCCACAGCAGGTAGACCGTCCCGGCCGATGCCGAATCGAGTCCCGCGTACCTGATGTCGCCGACGATCCCGATGATGCGCGGACGCCGCGCGCGACCGGCAATCCGGGGGAGCGAAAACGGAAGAACCCGGTCCACGAGATCGTGTTGCGGAAAGAGATGGCGGGCGGCCGACTCGCTGAGCACCGCGACCGGCTGCGTGGCTCCGGCATCGGCGTCCCGGAACACGCGGCCGCGGACCACGCGTGCACCAAGCGCCGCGAAGTAGCCGGGTGTCACCGAGGCCAGCGTCAGCGCCTGAAACGTGCGGCGACCCTTGTACTCCACGGCGATGCCCAGTTGAACCGGGGAGACCCTCGGCGGCAGGGTGCTTCCGATTCCGGCCGCCTCCACGCCGGGCCACGCGCGCACCCGTTCGAGCACCTGGCTGACGAACGGCGCGCGCTCGCTCGCGGCAAACGTCGTCGTGTCGGTCATCACGAGCCGGGCAGACACCACCTGCCTCGACTCGATGCCGCCTGCCTGCTGCAACAGTCGCGTCACCGTCTGCATCATGAGGGCGGCGCCCGTCAGCAGCACGATCGACAAGGCGATCTGGCCGGCGACGAGCGTGCCGCGCAGGCGGCGCGCGCTGCGCGACGCCGAGGCCGACGTGCCGCGAAAGGCGGGCGCGAAGTCGCGGCGTGCGACGTTCAGGGCCGGGGCCGCGCCGCACACCAGCGCGATCGCAAACGCCGTCGCCGCCGTTGCCGCCAGCACCGGCAGGTCGATCGCAACGGCGTCGAGGCGCGGAAAGACGCCGGTGGCCACTCGCACGAAGGCGCGGACCAGCACGAGGCCGATCCAGATGCCGAGCGCCGAGGCGAGCGTGGCGACGATCAGGCTTTCGGCCATGACGCCGCGGACAAGGTGCCACCGGCTGGCGCCGAGCGCCAGCCGCACGGCGAGGTCGTGCGTGCGGGCAAGCGCGCGGCCAACCAGCAGCGACGCAACGTTGCCACAGGCGACCAGCAGGACGAGGACGGCCGCTCCCAGAAGCACCGCAAGAACCGGACGCACCTGCCCGGTCAGGACTTCCCCGATCGGCATCACCGTCAGGTGCACTTCGGGCGCCGCCTTCGTGCCTCGAATCTCGGCCAGCACACGCACCGCGTCGTCGCTCGCCTGCTGCAGGGTTGCGCCCTGCGCCAGGCGACCGGCGATGCGGTACGTGCGGGCGTCCAGTCGCTCGCCTGGCACCGGGATCGCCGTGACCGGCGAGGCGGGCAGCCAGACGTCCGTGTCGTCGGCGGGAAAGGCGAAGTTGTCGGGCATGACGGCGGCGAT
>Ga0315282_10006342_pt1 | contig 19855 bp, 14 predicted proteins | sample YL17G07_20_MG_FD_203693 | JGI IMG/M metagenome (GOLD analysis project Ga0315282, IMG submission 203693) | Sediment microbial communities from Yellowstone Lake, YNP, Wyoming, USA - YL17G07_20 | ecosystem: Environmental > Aquatic > Freshwater > Lake > Sediment | place: USA: Wyoming | collected... | reverse complement strand
CATCAGAGCTATGATGTGATGGAAGTGGTCAAAAAGGTGAAAGCCGCATTTCCCTCTGTCTATATTCTTCTCGGGGGATATACCGCCAGTTTTTTCCATGAAGAGATCATGAGGAACTTTGACGGGGTCGATGGGATCATTCGCGGTGAAGCGGAAGCTCCCATTTTGGAACTGGCGAGTGCGCTCCTGCAAGGGAAGGAAGATCTTTTTTCCGTTCCCAACCTCACCTGGAGGAGAAAGGGAAGGATCCTTATTAATCCTCTCTCCTATGTCGCCTCAGAGAAAGAACTGAATGAACTCACATTCACCAACTTTCCGTTGTTGAAAAATCATCCCACCTACATCCGTTATATCGGTCAACCCTTCTATGTCAAGGGAGTTTCCAAGGAGAAAAATTTCTGGATGTATTCTCTCAAATCACCCATCTATCATCTCACCGTGGGCAGAGGGTGCCCTGTTCAATGCACCTGGTGCGGCGGCGGTCGTTCCTCTCTGGAGACCATCACCGGCAGGAAAGAGGTGACCTTTAGAGGGGTAGAGAATGTTCTCCAATCCATTCGAGAAGCAGTCTCTTATGGGTATGAGACATTCCACATCTGCTTCGATCCTTATCCCCAGAAGCCCCAATATCTCCTCGAGCTTTTCTCCCGTATCCGGGAGGAAAAGATTAGGATGGAATGTTTCTTCGAATCCTTCGGGCTTCCCACAATCGATTTTATCAAGTCTTTTAAAGAAACCTTTCCCGGGCCCAAGTCCCTCATTGCTCTCTCCCCTGACGTGGGGTCGGACCAAATGAGAAAGATTCATAAGGGATATGCCTATTCCAATCAGGCCCTGTTGGAGTCTCTTGACCAGTTAAAAGCCAATGGAGTCTTCTGTGACCTTTTCTTTATCCTCGGTGTGCCTTTTGAAAAGGAGGCGGATGTTCAACAGACGATTCGACTCCAAAAGATGATCCGAGGCCGGTATTCCAATGTGAGAGGGATTCGCACTTTTACGATCGAGATGGAGCCGGGCTCGCGCTGGCACCTCGATCCCGAGGAATATGGCGTCAAAACCTCGCTGAACCATTTTATGGATTTTTACCATTACCATTCTGGAGACAAGAGCGCTTTCTCTTCTTTAGGATATTGGATTCCAGATTACTTTGACGGGGAGATAGATGCGAAAGGATTTGAGGAGGCATTGCAGAGGATCAAATGCCGCCATTTTTGCTTCATCCATCCTGAGGCCAGAAAATCGTCCACCCCCTTCTGGGGAAGGAGACTCTGTGATCTTTCGAGTCTATTTTGGAAAGTAAAAGGCTTCGCTTCCAGCCATAAATCAAAGTCCTGAAACAAGGCCTCCACCCCTCGCTTTCTGGAAAAACCCATCATCTGATTGGCGAGAAGGAATTCTCTTTGATGAAACCAACCGCTTACCTTATCAATACATCGAGGGGGCCTATCATTGATGAAAAAGCTCTGGTGAAGGCTCTTCAGGAGAAGAGAATCGCCGGTGCGGGGCTGGATGTTTATGAAAACGAGCCGGGCTTAGCTCCAGGGCTGATGGAATGTAAAAATGTGGCGCTCCTTCCCCATCTTGGGAGCGCTTCCCGAGAAACTCGAGATAAAATGGCAACCATAGCCTCGACCAATGCCCTCTCTTTATTGAAAAAAAAGGAAGCGCCCAACACAGTAAACCCAGAAGTTTATCACACCGACGCCTATCGTCGTCGAATTCGAGCTTCCTGATCAGCAGATTTCAATTGATCTCTTCTTTTAGTTCCTTCCCCCTATTTTGTTCTGAAATCAAGCAAAGCAGATCCTTTGAGGGGTTGTCCTTGTTTCAAAGCGTTCTGAAGGGAAGTCATGAGAAGGCGGAGTGGCAAATCTTGGGGGAAGATGACTTGGGCCCTGTGGAAGTTTGACATAGCGTCATCAAGGCGGCCAGCCTTGAATAATTCTATTCCCTCAGACATGATGGGTTCAATTTGATCTTTGAGATGGCGCACTTCTGGTTGATCTTGATCGTACACTTCGATAGCGCCTATTGGAACTGAACTGCCCTTGACCGAAACCTCTCCCAGCTTCCGGAATCGGTGGCCGTGTCCATTTGGCAACTGATTAGCGACCTGATCTGAAATGAGCATGTCTATGCCCAATGGTCTGGTTAACTCTTCAAGGCGCTTAGCCAGGTTGACGGTAAGACCAAGGACAGTGGAGTCCATTCGTTTTGGAGAGCCGATGGTTCCAAGGATGACTGGACCAGTGTGTAGACCGATGCCGATTTGAATGACCTGGTCAGTAGGGCGATTTTTATCCGTATTGATGGACTTGACTACAGTCAGGATATCTACTCCACAGGCCACGGCCCTTTGAGCTGAATCATCTCCTTCGAAGATACATAAGATCATATCACCGAGGAATTTGTCAATCACTCCTCGCCGCCAATCTACCACCCGGGTAATTCGTTCAAAGAGGTGATTGATAAGGGCGATCAACTCACTCGGGTTAACTCGCTCAGACAAAGCCGTAAACCCCCGGACGTCACAAGAAAGAACCGTAACCCATTGCTGGTCAGCCTCACCCAAACGTATTGACCTCAAACCTTGGGCAGCGATGCGGCGAAGATAAGCAGGAGGGACGAAATGCTCGAAGACATCCCGGGCCTCGCGAACAGCTTGCTCCAGGGAACGAAAATGGAGGGCAACAGCAATGGTCAAGGAAACCGAGAGCCAAAAGGAGGTGAACCAAAGGATCTGACCCTTGATAAAGATGGCTACCCATGTAGAGCGTATCCCGTCATGAAGGCCGCCTAAAAACCAGAATAACAATCCAATACCGACAGGCAGTAGGTATACTGGTCGTTTGCCCTTGAATCGCAGGAATCTAACTGTCACTTGACAGAAGTAAAAAAGGCAGACCGATAGACAGAAAAAATGGATCAGTGGCCTCAGAAGTTTCGATTGAGGCCTTAATATATTTTCAGCAATCTGGTGGGGCTCCAGTGGGAGTCCTAAGCACCAATCCCCCTTACCCCAAAGAGCTAAGGCAGCCAAGCATAAACTTATTCCGGTGACCGTTCTCGGTAACCAACCTGGTTTTTCATCAAAGAGGGCCGAGATAAACCAGACCCAGCTAACCGGCAAGAGGACTACCGAGGCAAGATCAATCCTGTATCCCAGGAGGATGGAATCTGGAGATTTTTGGAGGCCGTAAATGACCCAGCCTAAAAAGAGAAAGGTCGAGAAGAGATAGAAAAAGAAGAGACTTCGTAATGGACGGTAGTGGCGGTAGAGGACTAAGGTCACTAAGCACAAAATAGCCATGACCGCATTTGTCGCAAAGCCAAAGAAGGGACCCACACTGTAATGAGGAAGGGATTCAGGCAACATGGAAGCCAAAACCAATATAGGTTTTTAATTCATGTCTTTTTTAGCTTCAATTTTATTCAATATATTTTCAACCTGTTCTTTAAGTTCGAGTAGGCGGTTCTTAATAATATCCCATAAAATGTCCCAGTTTACTCCAAAATAATAATGGATGATTTTATCCCTTAACCCAGCAATCTTTTTCCATTCGATGCCTTTATGTGCTCTCTTGAAATCATTAGAAAGATTTTTTACAGCTTCACCAATGATCTCAAGGCTTCTTGAACAGGCTCTTTTCAAAACCTCGTCTTTTATAAATTCATCAAACTTTTTGTCTCCGGTTTCTTTGATCAAAAAATTTATTTCATCAAGAATATGTTTAAGAAATACCTGTTCATGCTTCATACCATTTAACCTCTTTCTCAACATAAGGCTGGATGTAGGGACTTAAACTACCGTTAGTGATAAGCTCTACCTTTCTACCAAATAAGTCTTCAAGTTCGAAAACTAAATCTATAAAATTATCAAAAGTTGGCTCTTTAAACTCTACTAAAAAATCTATATCACTATGCTTCTTCTGCTCTCCTCTAACATAAGAACCGAATAGTCCGACCCTTTTAACCTTATACTTTTTCAAAAGACCCTTATGCTTTTTTAATAGACTCATAATTTCTTTATCTGTCAGTTCTTTTCTCGTCTTTATTTTATTCATCTTACACCTCTTAGAACTGTTTAATTTTCGGCCTTTCCATAAATATCGCCAACCTTTTTCTGTAACTGAATCGTTAGCTGGATGGCTTTTGCCACTTTCATGTAATGATTTATTTCACCGAGAGAGAGTTTTCGACCTTTTCTATCCTTCAAATATTTTTCCATTATCTGGTAAGCGCCAATTTGATATTTCCAGATTTCTTTTTGAATCCCCTCGAAATACTGTTCTTTGTTAATAAAAACTCTCCGGCCTTCTTCGGTATAGGCAACCTTTTCAACCTTATTGGACCCACTCTTTGGAAAACCAACCACAGTCTTTTCAAGATCTGAGTGTTTGAGCAAATGAAGAGCAACAAGTTCTTTCCCGAGATTACTTAATTCTTTGAAAACATCATAACTTGAAGGCATAGGAACCCTTGGAAAATCTATTTTGAGAAATTCCTCATAGCACTTACGGTAAGTAGGTGAGTAAAGAACAGCATAGATATAATGAAAGATCTCCTCCGGAGATGGTTCTTTAGTAAGAGATGCTTTTATGGCTTGTAAAAACTCGGTGGTGAGGTTGATCTGACGGTTCTCATAAAGACTGCGTTGAGTCTCCTCAGGGTAAAGGTAGAGAGGAAAGAAGTAGCAGTTATCTCTTGAAGAAAGTATGGTTTTATCCGTAATAAAGGAAGTTGAATAGACATGCCGCCAGACAGGATCTCTTAATCTCTTTGTAATGTTTAATCCAAGATTTTCTCTATTTAGGATATGTTGCATAACATTCCGTCTGTCTCTATCTATTAGCAAAGACTCATAACAGACCCATCTGTTGTCAAAGGGTCGGTAAGCATAATGATAAATATTGTCTTCAGGTCTGTGAGCTTTAACTTTTTGTCTTGCTTCTGTGAGCTTCCACGCTCCTGTGTCTTTGAGATTCAAACTTTGAGCAACCAACTCATCGGGTAATTTCCCGGTGAATATCCTGAGTCTTTGAATTATTTCTTCTTTTGAAAAGCCCACCACAAAATGATCCCGATGGGTGGTTACGCCAAATGAAAATTCGCCAAATATTTCAGAGAGCTTCCAGAACCTTTCATATTCAGCTTGCAAAGCAAAATCCTTTGGAACAAAGAAGTAATAAGGGGCAAAAGGTTCAAGTTTTTGCCATTTGGTTGCTCTTACATCGTTTTCGAAAAGGTATTTGTATTTTTCGTTTCTCAGCCCCCACAGGTCAGCATAATAAATTGCTTTTTCTTTTACTGGATTTTCCAATTTCACATAGAGTACGATAGCTACGCCTTGCTGGATGTCGAAAACATTTTCATCTTTGCCGCCATCCGGCGTCTTTTCACCAATTCTTGAAGAACCGTGAAGATTGAGGATATAAATCTCATCGAAGGTTTCGAGAAGCTTTCTCCTCATTCCCCGATGGATTACCCCCGAAAGATAGGAGTTGTTTGTTATAAATCCGAGGATTCCCTTGCCTGCCTGGGCGATCTTCCAGTGGGCAAAGCGAATGAACTTAATATAATCATCTGAAAGGGGCTGGATGTTCCGCTCTTCCCGCACATCTTCTTTGTAATCATCCATCAAGTTTTCGATAAACTCGGACTTATTCTCTGAACTCACTGAGTAGGGGGGATTGCCAAGGACAACCAGAATGGGAACTTTTTCCTTTATCCGCTTTGCTTCCTGACCTTCCTTTGCAAGGTCAATGAGAAAACTTATCTGCTTCGGGTCTTTCATCTCTAAAGTATTGGTGAGATAAAACTGAAACCGTTTCCCTTGCTTAAACTGGTAACCCATATCTTCCAGAACCATGGAAACCTTAAAGTGACCTACTGTATAAGGAGCGACAAGAATCTCAAAGGCGTGGAAATGGGGCAGAATATGTTCCTCAATATATGATTTGAGGAGTCCTTCTTTTTTCTTTCCTTCCAACTCCTTTTGAACCTGTTTGATTGCCTGGACTACAAATGTGAGAGTTCCTGCTGCCGGATCGAGTAAAGTGACATCGCTTGTGGCAAGTCCTTCGGCTTTTCCAAATCCATCTTTTAGAAGTTTATGAATAGACCTCACAATGTAGGAAACAACAGGTAAAGGAGTATAGTAAACTCCCAGCCGCTCTCTTTCCTTGGGATTATAAGTAGCAAGAAAGGTCTCATAGAAATGGATAACAGGGTCATCCTCCCAACGAGTAGTTTTGAACTCAACAAGGATTTTTGAAATATCAGCTTTCTCAAGAATCTGGGTTATGTCATCAACGATCCAGATTAGTGATTCGGGGAAATGAGGTCCAGTCATGGAATAAAATATTTCCTTGAGCAACGGTAAACTTTCAGGTATGAATTTCCACGCCGTTTCTCGATCAAATTCGTAAAATCCCCCCTTACCCCCCTTTGCTAAAGTGGGGTCAAATCGCATCCTCGCAGCAAAAAGTCCATAGGTAATGGTCTGTGCATAAAGGTTGGCAAATCTTTCCTTTGCCAGAGTCTCAATCAGTTCTTCCTGAAAGGCTTTATAGAATCTTGTTACCTCCTCATTGTCTCTCGAAAGCTCCTCTTGGAGGATGTGCTCGAGGAATCGAGTTTTTTTAGCGAGTTCAACCGAAAGGTCAGAAGATTTTTGAATCTCAGGTGTTGAGAAGGAGAAGAAATTTTCTAAAAGCTCAAAGAACGAATCTAATTTTTCAGGAGAAGGGGGAGACTTTAAACTCCGTAGAGTGAATTGACGTCCAACCCGTACTTTATCGGTAGGATGGCCAAATTTATAAATTCTAAATTCCAAGAAATTGGTTAGGATAAGATTTGGCAGAGAATTCCGGTATCTTTTGATTTGCTCAGAATCTTCAACTTCTCCGAGATCGGTATCAGGCGACTTGGCCTCGATATACCCAATGATCTCGCCGTCCTTACCAATCCGAAAATCCGGGATTCCAACCTCTGTTTTTCTGGGTGCAACGAGAACATTTACACCTGCTTGGGCTTGATAAAGCTTGGAACAATCTTCGAAGAAACGCTTAAATGATGAATAGAAACTTTCTTCCCTGAAATCGCCATCGGTGTAAATCTTATGAATGTCCTTAAAGTAGGCAACAAGAGATTTCTCTAATTTGATCCTCTGGTTCTTGTCCATCTTTTAACCTTGATGTAGAAAACCCCAACCCAAATAAACAACTCAGAATGGTATGATGAGTTTACTAAATTGGAATAAATGAATCAATTAAATTCTTACATGATTAAGTCTGAGAATTTATCTCTAACATTATGGATCCAAAGGAAATGTTACCCTGAACTTGTTTCAGGGTCTCAGAGATGCTGAACCAAGTTCAGCATGACAGTTCCAGGGCCTTGGCCCAACAAAATTTCAAATATCTTTGCCTAGAATTTAGGTGATGGTTCTTTCAGAGCAGACCAGGACCTTCAGGTCTCCAACGAATAGTAGTCTTTTCCTTCTTTTTCCTTGAGCCTGACGATTCCCTTTTCCTTCAAAATCTCTAAATGGCCAACAGCCTCGGAGATTCCAAGAAAGATCTCAAAAGGAGGGACTCCTGGAAATAAATCCATTGCGATTTCATAGGGGGTCTTTTCCTTTTTGGATAAAGAGAAAAGTACGCGGTCCATTCGCTCTTTGTGATGGGCGAAGATCTTTTGAATCAAACCTTTCACATCATCGATCTCTTCCCCATGGCCAGGGAGGAGAAGCGAGATGTCCAACCTCTCTATTTTTTCTAATGAGGTTAAATAATCCTTCAAGCTTGGATAACGGAAAGGTGATTTGTATTCAGGAACATTTAAGATGGGATTAGGAGTGATCTCTTTTAGGAGGTGATCTCCGGTAAATAAAATTTTTTTCTCCGGCCAATGAAAACAGATTAAGCCAGGACTATGACCAGGACAGAGAATGGTTTTCCACGTCATCGATTTAAAAGAGACCGTATCCCCATCGTTTAGGAAAAAGGCCTCTTCCAGAGGGTCAGCCATGCTCTGGGCAGATTCGATATATTGAATCGCTTCATTGACCAAAGCTTCCGGCGCTCCGTTTCTCAACAAGATCGACTTCAAAAAACCCAGGGAATGGATGACCGACCGAATCTTTCCATATTCCTTTGGATGAATATAGATTGGAGCGCCAGAGAGTGAGAATAACCTTTTGGCCTGACCATAGTGATCGATATGGCCATGGGTGATGAGAATCCGCTCAATCGAATTCAGGCCGTAACCAATGGTTTCCAACCCTTTTTTCAATGTTTCGAATGAAGCCTCAGTCTTTATCCCTGCATCGATAAGGGTTCTGGGAGAATCATCAATAAAGTAGACATTCATTGTCTTGAGGGGAAACGGGATGGGGATCTCAATTTTATAAATTTTATCGGTGATCTGTTGAATCATCGTTTTTTCCTCTGATGCTTTGGGTAGGCATTGGTAAATGCAGAGACCAATTTCTAAGCGATTTGAGGCTAACATAGAATAAACTGCTTTTCAAAAGAATTATTGGAAACGCCAATTTATGTTTATAGACCTTTAAGAATAGTTATAAAAATATCGTCTCTAATTTTAGAAAAGGGATAAGAAAATTTCTAAAAGAGATTTTTGGAAAAGTCCTGAAATCTCTGAAGAAAGCATATCGTAGTTTTTCAGAGCTCCCTAAATTTTCCCTTGACAACACAAAATATTGTGGTAAGTATTCTAATATTGCTTATATTTAGTGGAGGAGGGAAGAAGATGGAGTTGGCTCAACTGACACAAAATGCCATGACCGTATTGAAGAAGCGTTATCTCCAAAAAGACCCTCAAGGAAATGTTGTGGAAACACCTGAAGAGCTTTTTCGACGTGTGGCAAAGAATATTGCTCAAGCGGACCGGTTCTATCACCCCGAGATCGATCTCCCTCCCATTGAAGACGAATTCTATTCTTTGATGGCTTCCTTGGACTTCCTTCCCAACTCTCCCACTTTGATGAATGCGGGGAGAGAGCTTCAACAACTTTCTGCCTGTTTTGTTCTCCCTGTGGGAGATTCCATGGATGAAATCTTCGATGCCGTGAAACAAATGGCCTTAATTCAAAAAAGCGGGGGGGGGACTGGTTTTTCCTTCTCCCGGATCAGGCCGAGAAATGATGTGGTGGGTTCGACGCAGGGAGTTTCAAGCGGTCCTGTCTCTTTTATGAGTGTTTTTGATGCAGCAACAGAGACGATCAAACAAGGAGGAACACGAAGGGGAGCGAATATGGGCATCCTTCGTGTGGACCATCCTGACATTCTCGATTTCATCCAATGCAAAGAAGGCGACCATCACTTCAACAATTTCAATATCTCGGTGGCTGCCACCAATGAATTCATGGAGGCCGTAGAAAGAGATAAGGCGTATACTCTTCGAAATCCAAGGACGAATGAAGTCATTCGTCCTCTCAATGCCCGTGGAGTTTTTGAGAAGATGGTCTATTACGCTTGGAAGAACGGGGATCCAGGAATCATCTTCATCGATCGGATCAATGAAGACAACCCCACTCCTCAAGTGGGAGGGATTGAAAGCACCAATCCTTGTGGGGAACAACCCCTTCTCCCCTATGAGTCTTGCAACCTTGGTTCCATCAATCTTTCCAACATGGTCCGAAACGGAGCCATTGATTGGGAAAGATTAGGTTCGGCCACTGAAAGAGCTGTTCATTTTTTAGATAATGTGATCGAGATGAATCGCTATACTCTTCCTCAGATTGAAGCGATGACCAAAGCGAATCGAAAGATCGGTCTGGGAGTGATGGGGTTTGCTGACCTTCTCATTCTGTTGGGAATTCCCTACAACAGCCCGAAAGCCTTAGAGATCGGGGGAAAGGTGATGGCCTTTATTCAGAAGAAGGCGAGAGAGGCCTCCAGAGAGTTGGCTCTGAAAAGAGGATCTTTTCCTAATTTCGAAGGGAGCGCCCTAAAAGGCCGCTGGGATGCGATGAGAAATGCGACGGTCACCACCATTGCCCCCGCTGGAACCATCTCCATTATTGCAGGAACCTCCTCGGGGATTGAGCCCATCTTTGCTCTGGCCTTTATCCGCCACGTCTTGGAAGGTAAGGAGCTTTTGGAAATCAATCCATACTTTGAGACATTGGCAAAGCAGGAAGGATTCTATTCAGAAGAGCTGATGAGGAAGATCGCTCACAGCGGGAATACCCAAAATATTAAAGAAGTCCCAGAGAACATCCGAAAGCTCTTTGTGACCGCCCATGACATCACTCCTGAGGACCATATCCGGATGCAGGCAGCTTTTCAGAAATATACAGACAATGCCGTTTCCAAGACCGTCAATTTCCCTCATGAGGCGGCCGTCGATGATGTGGCTAAGGTCTATAAGTTGGCTTACGAATTGGGTTGCAAGGGAGTCACCATCTACCGGGACAGGAGTCGAACGAAACAAGTCCTTTATAAAGGGATGGTTTCCCCGAGCGAAGATCGATTGAAGGAGGAAGAGGAGCTTCGCGAGGGGGAGAGAAAACCCAAGGCTCGCCAGGATGTGATTCATGGTTCCACCCGAAAGGTCCGTACCGGTTGTGGAAATCTCTATGTGACAGTAAACGAAGATGAGGAGGGGAAGCTTTTTGAGATCTTCAATCAGATAGGGAAGGCCGGAGGTTGTGCGGCCTCTCAATCCGAGGCAATCGGCCGGCTTGTCTCTCTGGCTTTTCGGTCCGGGATTGAACCAGAAGACATCATTCGACAACTGAAAGGCATCAGTTGCCATACGCCGGTCTGGTACCGGGAGGGAAAGATCCTCTCATGCTCGGATGCAGTGGCCAAGGCCATCGAATGGCATCTTCAAGAGAAGGGGAGGAGGACAAAGATCGAGCCCGAAATTAGGATCCCCGTTCCAAAACATCCTTCAAAAGAAGAGGGAGGGTTTTTTCATCGAAGTTTAGGTCTGATCTTCCAAAGGGGGGCATGCCCCGAATGTGGAGGACCTCTTATCTTTGAAGAAGGTTGTGTAAAGTGCTTCTGCGGTTATTCAGACTGCGGGTAAAAGAATGCATAGAGCATAGCGCAAAGCGTATAACCCAATAACTCAACAACTCAACAACTTAACATTTGAAGACTCGATCTTTTAAGGCGGGAAATTCCGCTCGAGCCCTCAGGACAGTATCTCGCCCCACCTCTGCCCAGACAACACACTCCTCATCATTGTTTTTTCACATCAATGGGTTCTGATTTGTTCCAATGGGTAGCAACCATAAATTTAACCTGTCAAGGCCACCCGGGAAAAATATTTGCTTCCAAACAAAGAGATGGTTTAATATAATTTTTAGTAGGTCATCAGAGATGAGACAGGGCAGATGGAAATTAGGGGTTGGGGTTCTCCTTTTTATCGGAGCCCTTACGGGTTGGGGATCGACCGCCTATCCTAATGGGCAGAAACAGATCCCTGAACCCATACCCGGGCCAGGAAGGGTTTTTTTATATACGGCAAAAAAGTTTGGCGTTCCTATTCTCAAGGCTTCCATTAAAATTGAAAACGGATCTTCTGAACAGGGAAGGCCTCTTTACCGGGTTCACGCCTCCGTGGATTCTCTCCACTATTTTGGATTCTTATTCAGGATGAACAACCGCTTCCTCTCAACCATGCAAGCAGAGACCTGTTCTCCGGTCCGATATGTAAAAGAAATTGACCAGGAAGGTCTTCTGATGAAAAAGAAAAATTATATTCAAACGCTCACCTTCGATGCCTCTCATCAAAAGGTGGTGGTGGAGAAGAAGGGGGAGGATGGGAAGCAGGAGATTTCCCTTCCCCCTGAGACCTATGATCCCCTTTCGATGTTTGCCCGGTATTATTTGAGAGATGAATTTCATCCGGGTGAGGACATTCGGATATCCCTCTACGATGGGATGAAGTTACGCCAGATGGTTTTTCATTCAAAGAAGGAAAAAGTAAAATCAAAAATGTATGGAGAGGTAGAGGCGGTTTGCTTAGAGTCTACAACTTCTTTCTCCACCTTTGGGGATAAGGAAGGGATCATCCGCATCTGGTATACGAACGATAGGGAAAAGATTCCAATCTTAATAGAATTAGACCTTCCCATCGGGATTGTGAGATTTGAATTGGAAGAAGTAAGGGAGGGTTAAATATTAATCCCCCCTACCCCCCTTTAGCAAAGGGGGGTAGGGGGGATTTGAAAGGTATTTTCGAAGTGATTCTATGGAAGAACTCTTCACCGACATCCTTGTGATTGGCAGTGGCCTGGCTGGCCTCCTTGCTGCTTTAGAAGCAGAGAGGGCTGGTCTTCGTGTTCTCATGGTGGGAAAATTCGCCATTGGGATGGGAACGAATACTTCATTGGCCAATGGCGCCTTCACTGCTTCAAACTCCCGTTTTTCCAAAGAAGATCACCTCCAAGCGACCTTAGAATCCGGGAAGGGATTGAACCAGATCAGATTGGTCAAAACCCTCATTGAAAAAGGTCCTGAGGCCATAAAAAGATTGAGAGACTATGGAGCCCCCATCCTTGAGAGAGGAATGGGGTATATCATGGATCGTCCAGAGGGTTCCTCCCAACTGCCTGGTGTCCTCTTAATCAAACCTCTGATAGAAAGATTGAGAAACAGTTCCATCAAACTTTTACCAGGTTTGGTCATTTTTGATTTAGTAGTCGAAGAGGGCGAAGTTCGAGGGGCATTTGGATTTTTGAAAGACGGGAAGCCCTATTTGATTCAATCAAGAGCAGTCCTCCTCTCAACCGGCGGAGCAGGGGCCATCTATCGTAGAAATGACAATCAGAGAAGCATCCTCGGAGACGGATACGCCTTAGCCCTTCGTGCAGGCCTTCCCCTCTTCGACTTAGAATTTGTTCAATTTTATCCCTTTGCTTTAGGAGAGCCAAGGCTCTCCTCCTTTCTCCTTTATCCTCCCTATCCCAAAGAAGTCAGGTTGTTTGATGAGAAAGGGGAGGATCTTTTGGAGAGGTTTAACCTCCGAGGAGATTTAAACAGAGCCATCATTGTCCAAAGGGATCGCCTCTCCATTGCCTTATACAGCGCTACTCAGAGTGGAGATGTCTTTTTTGATCTGACCCAAGTCCCACAGGAAAAATGGGAGCATTATCCCTTTAACTTTCTCAAGAAATCGAAATTCCCTTTCCGTGAACGGCCTTTTCTGATCTCCCCGGCAGTCCATTTCTTTATGGGAGGAGTGGAGATTGATGAAAAGGCAGCAACGTCTCTCCCGGGCCTTTTTGCAGCAGGAGAAGTGGTCTGGGGGATTCATGGGGCTAATCGACTTGGGGGGAATGCATTGACGGAATGTGCAGTGTTTGGAGTCATTGGAGGGCAATCGGCAGCCGAATATGTCCGCCAGAAAGAACAGGAACAGGCACCATCAACTCTTTTCTCTGAGAACTTTATGAAAAAATGGGATCGAAAGGTCCGAACCTATCTCAGAAAAAGAAGAGGAACCTTTGACCGTCCAAGAGATTTACTTAAGGATTTAAAAGATTTGGCCTGGAGATATGCCAGTCCTGTTCGAGAAGAGGAGTCGTTGAAAGAAGGGCTGGACCGGTTGGCCTCCATTGAAAAAAGAATCGAGAAAGTTTATCCCGCTACCTTGAAAGATCTTTTCAAAAAAAGAGATTTAGAAAATGTTGCCCTCCTTCTTAAAGCCATCTTAAAAGGAAGTTTGTTTCGAACAGAGAGCAGAGGTTCCTTCTTTCGGAAGGATTTTCCAGATCAGGATGATACAAATTGGTTGAAAAATACCTGTTACCGTCTTGTAAAGGGAGAACTCCAGGTTTCGCACAGACCCGTACATGATTGAAGTTTTGAACTTTGAACTTTAACCTAAGAATTATGCCTATCAGCACAAAAAAAGGAGATAAAGGTTTCACCGGACTTTTGGGAGGGAGACGCGTGCCCAAATACCATCTCAAGCCTGAAACCTATGGGACGTTGGACGAATTGAACTCTTTCTTAGGGATGGCAAGGGCGACTTCCAAAGATAGAAAAGTGAGAAAAATTCTATTTCACATTCAGAATCACTTATTCATCATTGGTTCTGAACTTGCTCTGGCTGGAGGGAATCGAGATCTCTTGAAAGGGGAGATCACCCAAAAGGAGGTAGATTGGTTAAGTCGCCTTTCCATTGATTTTGAGGCCTTGCTCAAACCGGAGCCTGGATTCATCATCTATGGTGAGACGAATATCTCAAGTATTTTAGATGTATCCCGAGCCGTTTCGAGGAGAGTGGAACGACTGGTCGCTAAGATGAAAGTGAGGAAGATGCTCCGCAATCTGAAAATATTGGAATACCTCAACCGCCTCTCCGATGTCCTTTATCTCCTCGCACGACATGAAGAGAAAAAGGCCCATGTGAAACCGAAACATCCCTCTTATGAATCCATCCCCTGAAAATTCTTATTGACAACAAAGATCAGGTTTAATATAAAAAAGGACAAACAAAACTTTTAGAAGGAGGTTTTTATGAGACGAGCATTCATATTGGGAATTATCGTAGTTTTGATTTTCTGCGTTTCCTCAGCATGGGCTCAGAAGACGGTTCGGCTTTCCATCGCTACAGGGGGCACAGGAGGAGTCTATTATCCATTGGGTGGAGGGATGGCCAATGTCATATCGAAATATATTCCCTATGCAGAGGCCACCGCAGAAGTGACATCAGCCTCGTTTGATAATTGCCTTCTGGTAGGTGCAGGGAAGGCAGACTTAGCCCTGATCATGGCTGATACTGGATGGGACGCCTACCAAGGAAAAGCGAGATTTAAAGAGAAGATTCCTCTGAGGACAGTAGCGGTTCTTTATCCAAATAACATGCATATTGTGACCATTGAGGGTAAAGGCATTGAGAAAGTGACAGATCTCAAAGGGAAGAGGATTTCAACCGGTTCTCCTGGAAGCGGAACAGAAGTAAAAGCCCTGAGGGTTCTGGAGGCCTATGGATTGACTCCGGATAAGGATTTCACCAGGGATAAATTGGGTGTTGCTGAATCAGCCGGGGCATTGAAGGATAGAAAGATCGACGCCTTCTTCTGGGATGGGGGTCTTCCTACGGCTGCGGTGACAGATTTAGGAGCAACCCCTGGGATAAAAATCAAACTCATCGGCCATGAAGATGCAATTCCTAAAATGAGAGCAAAATATGGGCCTCTCTATGTTAAAGGAATCATCCCTGCCAAGACCTATCCTGGCCAGGATGTAGATGTTCCAATGGCTGTGGTGTGGAATCTCTTAGTTTGCAATGAAAAGATGAAGGGCGACGTTGCCTATGATATTGTGAAGACTTTATTTGACCACAAACCGGAATTGGTAGCATCCCATAGAGATGCAAGATACTTATCTTTGGAACCCCAAGTTGGAGGTTCTCCTTTCCCACTGCATCCTGGGGCATTTCGATATTTCACAGAGAAAGGGCTTAAAATTAAATAATTGAAACGGAAGAGTTGGCCCCTCCTGACATTGATTGGCATACTGATCGTGGCAGGCGGGGGGGTCCTTTTTAAAAAAGTGACCCTCCTCCATATCGAGAGTATGGATCGTTCGAGGTCTATCCATATGCGGATCAGTCCCTCTGAAACGATTTCCATGTTCTATATGCATTCGATCTATCGTGAACCCGTCATCGAAGAATTTCAAGCAGAAAAAGAGGCGATTGTTCTTAAGGGGATCAGGACGAAAAGCCCTGCTGTCATGGAGTATTATGGATTTGAGGATATGAAAGAATTCCATACGATGAATCAGAGAATAGGCGCTGTTTTTATTATTCGAAGAGGGATGGGAGAAGGACAGGGATTGATTGTCCGAGACAGAAAGATCTACCTGAGCGAGATTGGGGAAAGAGGGGATCGGATTCAATTGAGAGTGGAAACGATGTCTTTGGGAAAATATATTCAATCGCTAGTTCTTAAAACCTATTTTGGAGGAGCATTGTAATGGTTCGATCGTCTCAATTTGTCACCCTGAATTTATTTCAGGGTCTCACGAGATGCTGAAACAAGTTCAGCATGACAGAAAGAAGGCAGGAAGGGATCCATGGAAGAGGAAAAGAAAAAAGAAGATCAAGAAGTCGTTATCACAGAAGAAGCCCTGAAAGAGGCAGAGAAGTATATCGAAGAGGAAGAGGGTCCTTCTCGTCGGCTCGCTGGAAGGATGGATATATTTATCACCGTTGTGGCAGTCGTGATGTCGCTCATTCACCTCTATGCTGCTATTGGTATCGTCATGACACAGGTCTTAAGGGGAGTCCATGTCATGTTCGTCCTCTTCCTCACCTTCTTAGTCTTCCCTTCCTTCAAGCGGTTTAAAAACCGGATCATCTGGTATGACTTCGTTCTTGCACTGCTCGGAATTGCCGTCATCCTCTATATGCTGATCGACTTTGAAGATTTTATCTACCGCTCCGTCGTACCGAATTTCTGGGACCAATTTTTTGGGATTATATTGATTCTATTGGTCTTGGAGGCGACACGGAGGACAACGGGCTGGATCATGCCTGCGATCGTCATTGCATTTATTGTTTATGCATTCATTGGACCGCAACTCCCAGAGCCATGGACTCATCGGGGATACGACATCGGTCGCCTTGTTGGCCATATGTATATGACCCTCGAAGGAATCTTTGGAGTTCCGATCGATGTCTCTTCGACCTTCATCATCCTCTTCACCATTTGGGGCGCCTTTTTAGAATTTTCAGGGGCAGGAAAGTTCTTCATAGACTTTTCTTTTGCGGCGATGGGTGGAAAGTCTACAAGTGCGGGCCGGACTGTAACACTAGCCTCTTTCCTCCTTGGTGGTCCCTCTGGAAGTGGCGTGGCAACAACAGTCACATTGGGAGCTGTGGCCTATCCCATGCTGGCCAAGGCAGGCTACAGTAAAGATGCTGCAGGCGGGCTCCTTTCTGCGGGAGGAATTGGGGCGATCCTTTCACCTCCTGTCCTGGGAGCAGCCGCCTTTCTCATCGCTGAATTCTTAAAGATTTCCTACTTAGATGTCATCATCATGGCTTGTATTCCAACCTGCCTTTACTATTGGTCGATCTTTTTGATGGTGGAGCTCGATGCTAAAAAGCTTGGGGTGGGAGAGATCGCTTTCGATAAAACCTATAGTTTGTGGCAACTCACCTACCTCTACGGATTTCATTTCATCTCTCTCATCGCCATTGTGGTGATCATGATCATAGGCTTTACGCCCATCATGGCCGTCTTCTGGGCAACGGTCATTACGTTTGCGGTGAGTTTCATCAGAAAGGACACAGGCCTTTATCCCAAGAAGTTAGTTAAGGCATTGAGAGGAGGCTCAATCGGAGTTCTGACTGTCGCATCAACCTGTGCAGCCGCTGGAATCATTGTGGGTGTGGTAACCCTGACGGGTCTGGGGTTAAAGTTCAGTTCGATCATCATCGCCTATGCCGGTGGAAGTCTTTTCTTGACGGCGATCTATACGGCACTCATCGTCTGGGTGCTTGGGCTGGCAGTTCCGGTCACGGCTTCTTACATTATTTCTGCGGTGATTGCAGCACCGGCATTGATCATGCTTGGAGTTCCAGACTTTGCCGCTCATATGTTTGTTTTTTATTATGCGATCCTTTCAGAGGTCTCTCCGCCAACAGCCCTTTCATGCTTTGCAGCCGCAGCTTTAACAGGGGGGAACCCTTATAAGACGACCATGTATGCCTGGAAATATACCCTACCTGCCTTCATCGTCCCTTTTATGTTCACTCTGGATCCCAAAGGGGTTGGCATCCTGCTTAAAGGACCAGTGATGGATGTGATGTGGACGACAATCACTGCCTTTATCGGGATTGCAGCTCTGGCAGGTGGTGTTGAAAATAGGTTTTTAAAGAAGACGACTCTTTATGAACGGATCATGCTCATTGTGGCAGGCCTGGCACTGGTCTATCCCCAACCCTTGTACGATATTGTCGGGTTCGGGTTGATGGCCTTGGTAATCGCGTCACAAAAGTTGAGAAGGGAAAGTTGAAGGCTTAGGTTAAGGGTGAGGTTAAAAAGATAAACAACTAAACCTAAACCTTGACCTTAACCTTTTACAGGTGCACGCTGAAATCGCCCACCTTGGGACTAACCAACCGGACATAGTCGCTATATTTAATCCGTAATGTTTCGACATGACTTCCTGCCCGAAAAACGATAAGTTCGTCTTGACTCAGAACCTGGTCCACCCATACCTCTAAATTATAGAGGTTGCCAAAGGGAGGCATGGCCCCGATCTCACAGTCGGGGAAAAGTTCCTGAAACTCCTCCTCCTTTACCATCCCCACTTTCTTGCAGTTGAGGACACCTTTCAGCTTCTTCATATCCACCCGATAACTGGCAGGTAAGACCAACATGGCACTCTTCCCATTAGCCTTCACCATCACCACTTTTGTCATCTCTTTTCCCGGGATGTGCTGGGCCGCTGCGATCTCTTGAGCCGTATAGACCCTCATATGGTAGCCCAATTCATAGGAAACCTGGTTCTGTTCCAAATAATCCTTTAGTTTTTTTAAAATGGTCATCTCAATCACCTCCATTCCTCATCCGAAATCCCCCCTCTCCCCCTGAAGGTGTGAAAAAATTAGTTTCGTCAACCTTCGTCCCGGAAGGATGGGTGAATTTCCAAAGGTTGCGCTCTAAGGCTTCTCCAATTCACCCATCCTTTCGGTTTGATCCATCAGTTCGATTTTTTCACACCTTCCCTTTAGTAAAGGGGGGGATTGGGTAACGTACCGTTCATAATATACTCCAATTATAAATGGATGAGAAGGGGTGAATTTCCTTTGCGTGCGTTTGATTTCAATTGAAGGATATATTAAAAATGACTTGCCCATGAATACCTTGAAGCCCTTCTTATTGCTTATATCTCTCCTCATCCTTTTGACTGGATGTGGCAATCTACTCTATCTCTCCAAACTGGGATGGCATCAATCCTTTATTACTTTTCATAGTGTCCCGGTTCAAGAGATCTTAGAGAACGAGGGGGTGGGCCATGAAGCGAAACAGAAGATTCGTTTCATCCAAGAGGTGAAGCGTTATGGAGAGGAAAAGTTGGGTCTCACGAGGACGAAAAGTTATACAAAATATTTCGAAGTCAAAGACCCTGTTCTACACGTCATCACTGCTTCGGAGAAGGATTGTCTCCAACTCTATCATTGGAGTTTCCCCATCACCGGCAAAGTGACCTATAAAAGTTTTTTTACAAAAGAGGGCGTTCTCAAGGAAAAACGATTTCTCGAAGAAGAAGGCTACGACACGTTTGTCCAGCAAGCCGGCGCCTACAGCACGCTCGGATGGCTGAAAGACCCTATCTTTTCGTCCATGCTCCAATGGGATAAGGCTACCCTCGCCAATCTCATCCTCCATGAGATGGCCCACGCCAGCGTCTATTTTAAAGGCCAGACCGATTTCAATGAGCAGATAGCCACTTTTGTGGGGAATCATGGAGCCATCGATTTTTTAATTGAGAAGTATGGGAAAGGATCCAAGGAAGTGGTCGGGGCCATCTACACCCAAGAGGATGACCTCTTTTTTTCTCGGTGGATTGATCAGGCCTGCAAACAATTATCGAATTTCTATAAGCAGCCGATTTCGAGAGAAGAGAAATTAAAAGGAAGGGAAGCATTATTCCAGTTGATCCAAGAGGAATTTGGAAGGGTAAAAGATCAATTCAAAACAGAATGTTTCAGCGATTTTAAAAAGGTCGAACTCAATAATGCGGTTCTGCTGGCCTACCGCCGGTATTTCCACAAGCTCGACAAGTTTGAGTCGCTTTATGAAAATCTGGGACGGGATCTGAAAAAGGTGGTCGAATTTTTTAAGACGGTCCAG
>Ga0315282_10006341_pt1 | contig 19856 bp, 20 predicted proteins | sample YL17G07_20_MG_FD_203693 | JGI IMG/M metagenome (GOLD analysis project Ga0315282, IMG submission 203693) | Sediment microbial communities from Yellowstone Lake, YNP, Wyoming, USA - YL17G07_20 | ecosystem: Environmental > Aquatic > Freshwater > Lake > Sediment | place: USA: Wyoming | collected... | reverse complement strand
AATCAGGACGACAACGACTACGGCTCGTCGTGAGATGCCTTGCTTCACTGTGTTCCTCCTTATGCATGGTGGGTCACTTTCCCCGGGAGCGCCGGACTGAGAGCCCCCGGCCAGGCGACCGGCCCCGATAGCCGCCGGCTCAGCCACTCGAGGGAAACAGCTATCCGTTCTTGGCACTGAAGTACACATAAATCCCGTTCGCGTTGGTCTTGAGGAGCGCGTCCAGCCTCGACCACTTGGCGTGGCCGTCCACATAGAGCACGTTGGCCCCACCGTTATGTCGCCCCATGATCCTGGCACACGTGCGTATGTAAGGGGGGTCCTCGTTCAGGCCGTCCTGCGGGCAGCAGCGCGCGATCTGTGCGCCGCAGTTGTCGGTGTCGGCGGTCAAGATGCACTCCGAGGGCGCCACAATCTCCGCCAAAGCTCGGCCCCGGTCGGTGACTACCGCGTGCCCGCCCGGTTGCCAGTCCCAGTAGTACCAGTTGTTCGGCGCGTACGAGCCAAAGGTCCGCCACGGCGGATCCGTCTGCGTGGCATAGGTCGGGATGTACGTGCCTTCCGGGAAGCTAGGACAGGTCCATATCTGCGTGTTCTTGATATAGGGCGCGTTCAGGTCGGACCAGTTGACGAAGTTATAGTTCCACCCCAGCTGGCCAGGCCACCAGGCCCCGCGTGGAGAAAGGGTCTCGTCGTAGTCCTGGGCGTACATCAACACCGCCAAGCCTATCTGCTTCACGTTGCTGAGGCACGACGTCTGCCGCGCCTTCTCGCGCGCCTTGGCGAAGACAGGGAAGAGGATCGCCGCCAGAATGGCAATGATGGCGATCACCACCAACAGCTCGATGAGGGTGAAACCTTTGCGTCGTGTGGTCACAGTGACCACCTCCTACGTTCAGACCTCGATACCTTCCTCAAAAAAGAGGAGAGGCATCATAGGTTTACCCCCACCACTAATGTATTGGTGTGAGGGTTTATGGCTGCCTGAATGCTCTACCTCCTTAGCTAAGTCAATCCAAGGAGAGAGCGTTGTTTGTTAAGGAACTCCTATCTTCAGATTTGCTTTTATTCTACCCCCCCCCCGTAATTTGTCAAGTGTTTGGGGGTAAAAATTAGGGAAATAGCTTAATAAAACAAAAAACAGAAATTCACAAGAATTCCTGTTTCAAATGCTTACAAAAAAATTTTCTTTTACAAAAAATGGTTCGAGCCGATATTTTCCGCCAGAGGCGGACAGGTTTTCAGGTTTCTTTGGCAGTTTTGAAAGTTCAGAATTTCGCGCGGGAATTTTCGGGGCATTTCTACCGCAATTTTTTGGGGCAAAATGCGTTCGAACTATTTTCATAATAGACCACCATTTCGGAAAATGCAAATTGCGAGAGCCCATTTCATTTCGCTCGGCAACTAATTTATAGGGAATTTTGGCTCTAAAATGCCACTTTCGATTTTGTCCCGCCTTAGGCGGGAGTAAAAGAAAATTTTTATAAATTAAAGGAGGATAAAATGCGCTACATCATTTACGCCCGTAAATCAACCGAAGACGAAGACAAACAAATACTATCGATTGAATCGCAAATAACTGAGTTGCGAGAATTTGCCGCCAAAGAAAAGCTTGAAATTGTCGCCTCGCTCTGCGAGGCCAAAACTGCCAAAGAACCTGGCCGAATAGTATTCGGCGAAATGTTAGAATTGATCGAGAAAGAAAAAGCAGAAGGAATAATCAGTTGGCATCCGGATCGTCTTGCCAGAAATTCGGTTGACGGCGGAAAAATTATTCATCTTGTTGACCAAGGCAAGATTAAATCGTTGAAGTTCCCCACATTTTGGTTTGAGCCGACCCCGCAAGGATTATTTATGCTTCAAATTGCTTTTGGCCAAAGCAAATATTATGTCGATAACCTACGAGAAAACGTTACTCGCGGTATGAGACAGAAAATCAGAAATGGGGTCTGGCCATGCAAAGCCCCAATCGGTTATTTAAACAATCCTATAACCAGAGGAATTGATATAGACAAAAAGAGAGCACCAAAAGTTAAAAAACTATTTGAACTTTACGCAAACGGAAATTACAATCTGCGTGAATTAACCGATTGGGCAGAAAAAAACAAATTCAAAAGCAATTTGGAGAGACCATTAACTCCCGGCAAAATTCAAAAGATTCTTCAAAATGTCTTTTATTTTGGTCTAATGAAATATAAAGGGGAAATTTACGAAGCAACGCATAAACCGTTAATCTCAAAGAAACTTTTTGATAAAGTTCAACAAGTAATGAAAGAGAAAGGCAAACCGCATAAAGAAAAGAAACACTATTTTGCTTTTCTCGGGCTTATGAAATGTAAAAGTTGTGGCTGTTCAATTACGGCTGAACTGCAAAAAAACCATAAATATTATCGCTGCACCAAGAAAAAGGGCTCCTGCCAAGAAAAGCATTATTTGCGCGAAGAATCACTTGTTGAACAAATAAAGGAATATCTGCAAAAAGTTTCTTTGTCGAGCCAAGACACGGGAAAAGTTTTGTTTGAACTGGAAAAAGAAGAAGCCCAAGCGAAAGCCCAAGCAAAAACTACTGTTCAAAATCTTAAAGCCAAACTCGCAGAGATCGAAAAACAGCTTGAAAAATTGCTTGATGTATATTTGAGTGAGGTTATTACCACAGAAGAATATACCGATAGAAAACAAAAACTATTGAACGAAAAGATAGGGCTTAATGATAAAATTCATGATTTTGAACAAAAAGGATTGTCTTGGCTCGAACCGGCGAGAGAGTTTGTTTTATCGCTTAATAACGCAGATAAATTAAAAAATTCTGGAGATTACCCAGAAATTCTAACATTTCTCAAAAATATCGGCTCGAACCATTATTTACAAAATCGAAAGTGGCATTTTAGAGCCAAAATTCCCTATAAATTAGTTGCCGAGCGAAATGAAATGGGCTCTCGCAATTTGCATTTTCCGAAATGGTGGACCATGCCGGACTCGAACCGGCCACCTCCTGCGTGCAAAGCAGGCGCTCTACCAAATGAGCTAATGGCCCATCAAAAATTATAGTTCTGTTGCTGCTGTGGCGTGGAGCTTTCAACCTGGGTTTTGTTTTCAAAGTGCACGCCGCCAGAGAAAAAATAGATGATTGCGGCAATTGGCGCAAGTATACCAATAATCTTCCAAATTGTAAAGGTCCCGCCCGTGCCAACACGCTGCTCGGCCCAACCCATTTTTCCGACCGTCCTCACCACGTACATTGTCCAATTCGGCATCAGACCGATTAACATAAACAATACCCCAATCCCTAAAACCGTCCAGCGATTGAGCAAAATTTGCCAAATCAGCACGAATTCTCCCCTCCAAAATTCATAAATCTTGAATTCGTCCCTCCGTAGTCCGTCCTCCTTGTGCGGACGAGACGAAGAGGGATAGTTCTATTTTAGCACAAAGAAGGTTATGGCAGCGCCAGCAACGACAAGCTGCGTGATTACCCCAACCCAAAGATATTTCCTCTCCATAATTGTGTAATGGACTGTTTCGTGAAAATCATGATAAAACTTAATCGGAAAATATTTGCGCAAAAAAGGGCTCCAGAAAGGAGAATTGTCGATCAAATCCGGCAAGGTCGCCCCTAAGATGCCAAGAAAAACCGGCCAAGAAAAATCAGTGCTCCACATCACAAAAAGAAAAAGCGCCGATCCGCACAAAATATCCAGCAGGGCAAAGGTTAAAGCCCGTTGTTTTTGCATGATAGTATAGATCGTCGCCCCGCTCGAGCCCGGATCGCTATGGGGAATGACGTCGACAACGTGGTGTGAGACAAAGCCAAGCAAAAAAGCCGGCGTTGCCTCACCGGTGGCTAACCCAATCGCCGAACCAACTGCAATATGTACGGTTAAGGTCAAAAAAACCCCACCTTAGTTAATGGTGCGCGTGCCTGGACTCGAACCAGGGACCTCGTCGTTATCAGCGACGCGCTCTAACCAGCTGAGCTACACGCGCAAAAATAATCCAAAACTCAAAGTTCAAAACAATTATAGGAGAAAAACAAAAAAAATCAACCGCTCGCGACTGATCTTGCCTGCTTTTTGCCTTTTTACTTTTTACTTTTACCTTTTATATGATGTCTTTCTCGTCAATCACCACCCGTGAGCCACGCGGGATTTTTCCCTCAAGCATCTGCTTGGCTAAGACATTTTCAACCTTATCTTGAATCGCCCGCCGCATCGGGCGAGCACCATAAACGGGGTCAAAACCCGCCGCCGCCAACTTCGTAACCGCCGCTGGTTTAAACTCCAGCGTAATCTCTTTTTCAAGCATCCTTTTAGAAAGCTGGGTGAGCATCAGCTCGGCCACTTTCGTGATCTGCTCGCGGCTCAAAGGATGGAAGGCTACGACCGCGTCAAAGCGGTTTAAGAACTCGGGGCGAAAAATCCCCTCTTTTTGCAAGAAATCCAGAAGTCCTTTTTTCATCGCTTCGCCGTGCACGCCTTTGATCAGGCTTTGGCGTATGAGCTCGCTGCCTGCATTTGAGGTGGCAATAATTATCGTATTAGTAAAATCAATCACTCGTCCTGTCCCATCCGTCAGTCGCCCGTCGTCGAAAACCTGCAAAAAGAGCGTCAGAATGTCTCGATGGGCTTTTTCAATCTCATCCAAGAGAATCAAAGCAAAAGGATTATCGGCAACAGCGGTAGTCAGCTGCCCCTTCTCTCCTTCGCTGCCGGCGGCGGGAGGGGAGCCGATCAGCCGATAGATCGAAGATTGTTCCTGATATTCGCTCATATCCACCCGCAGCATATTTTTTTCCGAGCCAAAATAGGCTTCGGCCAAGGCCTTTGAAGTTTCCGTTTTCCCGACGCCCGTCGGGCCCAAAAATAAGAACGCTCCGATTGGCCGTTTGGTTGATTGAATCCCCGAGCGCGCTCGGCGCATGGCGTCGGAAACAGCGGCGATCGCCTCGTCCTGCCCGATAACCCTTTTGTGCAAAAATTCTTCCAAATTCAAAAGCTTTTTCGCCTCCTCGCCGGCTGCCTGGGCAATCGGTACTTCGAGTTTGCCACTCATCAACTCATCAATTTTGCGAGTGCTGATGATTTTTCCCCCGCCCTTTGCGGTCGCGACCGAGACTTCATCCACAATTTCAATTGCTTTTTCCGGAAACGGTTTGTTATGCACATAGCGGTCAGCCACCCGCACCGCCTCGCGTACTGCTTGATAAGGCCAAAATACTTCGTCGCGGTGTTCAATATAAGGGATCACTTCCTCGAGGACTTGTGTGGTTTCATCGGGGCTCGGCTCTTTTACCTCGATCTTGCTGAAAGCAGCGGAAATGCCCGGGCTGGCCTCAATGTCTTTGTGATAATCCTTGAGAGTCGTCGCACCGATGACATTAACCGAACCGGCCAGGTAGGGCAAAATAATCTCGGCCGTATTTGCCTTACCCATGCCTTCTTTTTGCGAAACAAGAGCGTGAAAATTATCAAAAAACAGAATAATATTTCCGGCGCGGGAGGCCTCGTTAAAGATTTTTTTAACCCGCGTTGCAAGCTCCGCGGCCTCTCCCGCTCCCGACAAAAGTGCGCCGGTATCAACCTGAAAAACCTGGCGATAGCGCAAGGGAGCTAAAATCTTGCCTTTGACGATCTTAGCAACAAAACCCTTAAGAATCGTCTTTTTGCCGATGCCGTGCTCGCCAACCAGCAGGACGTTATTATTGCCCGACTTGGCTAGAACCTCCTCGATTTCGTCGACTTCTTTTTGCCGGCCGTAAACGTGAACCTCGCTGCGATATTCGGTCTCTTCGTTCAAATTGCGGGCAAATTGGCTCAAGGTGGGAGTGTAGCCAAAACTCCAGTCACGTCCGATGGCATTGGGAATCGTCTCTTTTTCCCAAAATGATTTATTATATTCCTTGGTGTAGCCCTGCAAAAGCTCGTGCCACTCGGCCACTCTTTTGAGATCCTTCTCCTCCATCTTAATCTCAAACATAATCTTTTTGAAAACATCACTAGCCTTGATAAGCCCGAGGAGAATATCTCCCGCACCGATATAATCGCGCTTGGCTTGAGAGGCATTTTCCTTGGCCTCCGCAATTACTTCGAGAAACTGTGACGAGAACTGCGCTCCGACCACCGAAGTCTGACTACGAGGAATTTCCGCAACCGCAGCCTGAATCAAGGGCGTTAAGTCCTTCTCCAGCCCAAAACCGGAACGCAACAGTAGATATTTACCGTCGGGATTTTTTTCAAGCGCCGCCAAAAGGATGATCGGCTCGATATTGCTCAAATTGTTCTCAAGTGCAATCTTTTCCGCATCCTGAATTACTGCGACCATCTCCGCGCTCAAGCCCTCGGCCAGATTATCACTCGCAAGATCCGGCTTGGGTTGATAATATCCTCTTAATAAAAAGTGACCAATAAGATACAAAACCGCGATGCCGGCTAGAAATAAACCTATATTCAAAAGGACAGGGAACTGCGCCCCCAGATAAAAACTGGCGAAACCAAAAAGTAAAAAAAGATAGGCAACGACGTCAAGAGAACTTAGACCGCTGCCGGACAAGATGCGCTCGGAATTCACTCTTTTAACGTTTTGGGATCCGAGAAAATCGAATTTCATCTCAAGCCCTTATGATAAAAGCAATAACAATAAGCCCCACACCAAGCAGAGGCAACAGCATAAAAACAATCGAGACAAGAACACCGGAAATAGCCGTTAGGGTAATTGTCGCGAACCCAAGAGAAATGGTTATGAGCCGGACCACTAGTCCCACCAAGCGAGAGACCAGATTCATTATCCAAACACGAAACTTATCCTGCAGCGCCATGTTGCTCGTGTCAATCTCGTCGCGCTTCCAGGGCAAAAATAAGGTTTTGGCCAGAAGATCAATCGAGAAAAAGTCGAAGAACTTTTTAATCGTCCGGCCGCAGATGACCATAATTTTTTTGGGAGTTATGGCCAGCCACCAGACAAAAAAGGCCGCTACTAGTGGTAAATCGCGAAAATCGCGAGCTTTAGCCACATCTGGGGTATTTTGGTTTTTGGGCTCGATTATTCCCCTCCGTTTCGAGTCCGCACCAGGCGGACCCGAAAGTCCCTCGTAGTCCCTCACTTTATGCAAAAAGTGAGGGACGAAGTGGGACATTCAATATTGTGCTTCAAAGATTATTTTACCAGAAAAGACCCCGACGCGCAGATATTAAAGATGCTACAATAAAAATACACCTGATACATAAAAAAATGACCGAGCAAGACGCTTTCGACATCTTTCTTCGGTATTACCTTCTCACTTTGGCGGTCTCAATCCCAGCCCTTATAGCTCTGATCACTTTGCTCAAGGAAATTACTTTTCCGCTCCGGAAGAAAAAGGGAGACTGGCAAGGGGTTGTCTACGACGCCATAACCAAACTTCCGATCCCGGGTGCAACGGTTAGAGTTTACTCCCAGCCGGACAGACGACTCAAGGAGGTACAGACTACCCCAAAAAGTGGGGGTTTCGGCTTTCTTGTTCCGCCCGGTCACTACTTAATCAAGGTTGACCACCGCGATTACCGCTTCCCGGCAATGAAAGTCCACGGCCACAAGGACAGTGTCTACAAAAACATCTATCACGGCGAGCTTTTAACCTCCGGCGGCGAGAAAGGAATTATTAATGTCAATATCCCGATGGAACCCTTGGCCCCCGCCCGCGCCGCCGTCACCCCCCGGTATCTCCAGCGCCTTTTTACCTCGGTTAAAATACTAGTCTTGATGACCGGAACAATTATTTCCGCCTATCTTTTCTATCGCCTTGGCTGGTGGGCTCTATACATTATCCTCATCGCTTACGCCGCAACTTGGATTATAACCCTGGCCGGTTTTTTTCACCCAAGAAAATATGGGTTAGCCACTAATCTTGCCGGACTGCCAATCGGGATGGTAATTGTCCGCGCGCTCGATGAGTTAGGCCGGATTAAAGCGACGGTTGTAACGAGCGAGGATGGAAAATTTTTGATGAACCTCTCTCCCGGAAACTACCTCTTCGACGCCTCCCGCATCGGCTACGAAAGCGCCCGCACCAAGCCCACCCCGATCTCAAACGCCGCGGATCTCGGCAACGTAATACTACGGCTTGAGAAGCTTCCGCCTGCTCCCAGCACCGACCGCTCTTCCATCCCGTCACCTGAAATGCAAAGAAAGCTCGCGGAGGGGCGAAGTCGAGCACGGACCCTCGCAAAGCGTAGCCTACTCGTAACGAAACACATTAAGCGGCTCGATCTTCAGGGCGCGCCGGATCGGCAAAGCGGCAGTCGCAACGCTAATTAAAACCGCCGCCAGAACTGCCAGTAGGAGAAGAAGGGTGGGAAAGTAAAAAACCGAGGCAGAGCTGCCCCCGAACGATTTGGCATAGGACATTAAAATTCTGTCTGTAACAAGCCCTCCCGCAATCCCAAGCGCCACACCCAAAATTGTCCCCATCAGACCAACCAGCAGAGCCTCCGCAGTAATCAGTTTAACAGTCGCCCACGGTTTGATGCCCAGCACTTTCATCAAGGCGATTTCTCTCATTCTCTCCATCAAGGAAATCGTCAGGGTGTTAAACATTCCGAGAATCGCCACCGCTAGGGCAATCGCCCCGAAGCTGCCCAAAATCGACTTAAAGATTCTAAACACCTCGTTAATTTGCGCTACCGTGTCACCGATATAGTCGGTCTTATAACCCATGCTGCCAATCAAATTGCGAACTGAAGGAATGTCTTTTTTATCGCTAGCCATTGCCCTAAAGCGCGTGTAATTAACCGCTCCCATTTCTGTCGTCTCCCGTGCCGCAAGATAAATTCTCGGCGGCGCCTCATCGCGCACTACACCAATGACAGGAAAATTTTTGTCCGCGGCGGTCGCAGCCACACCGTCAACCGTCAGCTCCTTCGGGACAATAATATCGAGAGCGATCTGGCTGCCGACAATCGACCCCCCTCCCGCCGCCAGTTTATCCGCCAGCGCCTGATTTACCAGTACGGCGTCTTTAGCCAAGGTACCCCTGCCTTCAATCGCGCTGACGTTCAGCCAATCTAAATATCTTTGGGTTGTGCCCGTCAGTACGGCATCGATCTTCTCCCCGCTGCTACTGGCTCGCGCGCTCAAGTCAACAGCCGGTTCAGCGTTCGCCACCCCGCCAAGTCCACCGATTTTCTCAAGTGCGGCACCGTTCAAAGGAGCCAGCTCCTGACTAACCGGCGCCACGTCCAGCATCAAAAACGCGTCTTCGCCGGAAACCTGCGAGACCACCAATCTTTCCAGGCCATAGCTAAAGCCAAGCAAGAAGATTATCGCGGCCGCCCCGATGGCAAACCCCGCTACGGTGAGCGATGTCCTCAAGCCGTGCTGACGTAGATTGCGCAGGGCAATTTTAAAAATTATACGGTTTTTCATTCTCTCATCGACCTCTTGACTATTTCGCCGTCCAGCATCTCCACGCTTCGGGTACCGAGCTCCCAATAAGCAGCGTTGTGGGTGACTAAAACAATCTCTTTACCCGCTTCTTTGTTAAGATAATCAAGGTGCCCCATCATTGTGTCGGATGAGGTGGTATCTAAGTTACCGGTCGGTTCATCGGCGACAATAATTGAGGGGTCGGTGACCAGTGCGCGCGCCAGGCTGATTCGTTGCTGCTGGCCGCTTGAGAGCTCGGTCGGGCACTGGGTTTTGAGATCAAGCACCTTGAGCTCATCAAGGATAGCGCGGGCGCGCTCCTGGGCCCGCCGTTCCTTTTCTCCAGAGATATAAAGCGGCAAAGCGACATTGTCCAGTACATTAAGCGACTTAACCCACCACGCCGTCTGATAGATGACACCGAAATTTTTCGCTCGGATATAAGAGCGCTTATCAGCGGGCAACTTAGAAAAAGCGTTATCCTGGAATATCACCTCTCCCCGGGTCGGTTTATCAATTCCCGTAATGAGGTTCAAGAGGGTTGACTTCCCACAGCCGGAAGGGCCATAAATCACCAGAAAATCTCGCGGATAAATGTCCAAATCGACATTTTTCAGAGCCCAAACAATGCCGTTGGCGACCGGAAAGTCGCGGCTAACGCCTTTGAGCGCAATTATTGGTGTCGGTTTCCCCGATCGGTTTCCTTTTTTCACCGGCAAAACTTCATTTAACTAATTTTTCCATCCAGCCAAAAACATTCTTCAGGGAATTGAGCACCAACTGCAGGATTGATCTCTGCGCTTCCCCCGCCACCGCCGGCTGATCGCTGCTCAAGGAGATATTGCCGGTCTTATCAGCCGAAGCCACCCGCAGGTGATATGGCCGGCCGGGCACAAGGCCGGAGACCACCACCAGATGCTTGCCCGTCAGCTCTTGATCTGGAGCGGTTTTGCTGGCATAGTAGTCGGCGCTGACCCCTTCGCCATATTCGACCTGACTGTTTGAAAGCTCATCCGTCTGCCAGGAGACAATAATTTGCGATTCGCCCTCGCGCGAACCCGCCCCGATGTTCGAGCCCTCCGCCCGCACATTGGTGATCTTTGGCGGACGGGTGTCAAGCGGCGTCATATATGTTGACTTGCTCGACTCCGCCGAATTGCCGAACTGGTCACGGCCGGAGGCGTAAATACTATATTGAGTATTATCGGCCAGTCCGGTCAGCTCGATCTTGTGATCTTCAACCAGCTCCGAGCTCGTTTTCTCCAAAAATTTGTCTACTCCGCTCGCCGCCCAGTATACAGATGAAGAAGTCGGCACATTCGACCTCCAGCTGACGGTCAGGGTCGTTTCGGCCACATCCTTAACCGGTTCGATAGCAAAATTGGTAATCTCGGGCATCGGCAGAGTTGCAAAAGAGTTCTCGCTCTTAAGCTCGTTCCCGTCAGGATCTTCACCGAGCAAACGGAAATAATAGCTCGTCCCCGGCTCGAGCTCTGTTAAGGCCAAGCTGTGATTAGTGGTGCTTTGGGACGACTGCTCGCCAACTTCCTTGCCGTAATCGGCAGAAATGCCATAGTAGAGTGTAAAATTGGCGATCGAGGTGCTCTTGAAGTTAATAATGGCTGAATTAAGCGTCAGGTTGGTTACCTGCACATCGTAAACACTCGGAGAGTTTTGGGTCGTTACCGATATTTTGTCGCCATCGAGCTCGTTGCCGTCTTCATCTCGCGACCTGACGCTATAGGTATAGGTCTTTTGCGGCCTTAACCCTACAACCTTGACTTCATGCTCGGTCGCAAGCTCCGATTGCCCCTGCTCCGAAACGAAGACGTTACTCTCCTCAATCCGCACATAACTATTGGCGACGCGGTCGGTCGTCCAGCGCACCGTAACCGAGGTCGGCGCCGTCTCGGCCGTCGGGCCGCCAACTAAAGTCGGCGGCGTCGTCCAGCGCCCGGTCGGCTCAAGCGAGACAGCCGAGGCAGGATAGACGGCGCCGGACGTGTTACGCGTGCTTATTTTGTAATAGTAGGTTGTGCCGGTTGAGACATTGGTGTCATAATAGGCCCTCGAAGTCGTCGAGGACACGTTCGCGTAAGTCGTCCCGTCGGTCGAGCGCTCAATGAGATAGTCCTGAAAATTGCCGGCGTCAAAACTCGCCGGCTCTTGCCAGCGAACCAGCAGAGCATAATCCGCCGCAGCGCGGTTTGAAACATCATAAATCGCCACGTTCGAGGGAGCATTGGGAGAAACAAGGGAAATTCCGGTCGCGCTCACCCCGTTAAAATTTATCCAGCCCAAATCATCGCTCCAGGCGTAGCCGGAAAACGAGCCATTGGCAGAAACTCGCACATTAGAGTTACGAGGCAAGGCGTTAAAATCAAGATAAGCGCCGGTGTTGAAAGCGTAGGCCTTGCCAGATAAAAGTCCGCTGGTTCCATCATAAGAAACAGGCCCTGCGGGGTTATCGGCCGTACCGAAAGCGATCCAGCCCAAATCATCGCTCCAGGCGTAGCCGGAAAATGTTCTGCTGGAGTTGGAGGCCTTTACATTAGAATTACCACCTGAAAAATTGATGAGGCCGTTGGTGTTGGCCACCTGGGCGTTGCCTGTAACGGAAACGGTGTCGGCGGCGTGGGCTCGCTGGTGCGCGACCACAGCAAATAATATGCCGATAAGCATAACTACCACAGCAACTGAGCTTCCCCTCCTTAACTTGCTCATTACCTTCATTATAGCGTACCCGACGCCCGCTGCAAGCCGTAACTTGAAGCCCATTTAAAATGAGCGCGATACGAGGCCAAGCAGACCTCCTTTGCCTCCTTATCCGCTCCGGTCAACTTATCCATCCGAAATCTGAATTGCCCGACTACTCGCCTCCTGACCAAAACGTAATCCGCCCGCACCACATAGCCCACAAAATCAATCCCGCTCTCAAGCGGCGCGATTCGCCTCTTTTTCGGATGTAAGCTCAAAGCCAAGCGCTCTCGCAGGAAATTATTAACCGCTCTGCGATAATGAATCAACTCTTTCAACTCTTCTAAGATTATGAAATCGTCAACATACCTTAAGTAGTGCTTCGCCCGCAATTTATGCTTAACAAACTGATCCAGTTCGTTCAGGTACACATTGGCAAAAAATTGAGAGGTCAGATTCCCGATCGGCAGCCCCTGACCGCGCGGAACTTTAAATAGCGACTTTCCGGCCGGGATTTTATCAAACAAAGAGGGCTGGCTTTGGATTTTAGGCGGGATATCGTGGGCGCAATCATGAAAGATAATTTTTCGCGTCAGCCATAAAATTTCTTCGTTTTTAATCTTTTTGGCTATTAAGTCATATAAAACCCGCTGGTCGATTGAGGTAAAGAAACTTCTGATATCGGCCTGCAGGAAATATAACTTTGCCGGCCGACTCTCTCTCTCTCTCTCGGACTCATTGCAAAATGAGCGCAACCGAGCTATCGCGCGATGAGTTCCCTTCCCCTTCCGGCAGGCCCAGGAGTCGTATATAAAAACCCGCTCAAAAATCGGCGCCAAATAATTATACAAAAGATGGTGCACGACTCTATCGCGAAAATCGGCCGCGAAGATCTCTCTTGGCTTCGGTTTTTGTACCACAAAAGCAATCGAGCGACCCGGCTCGTAGGTGCGGTTTTGCAGCTCTTTCTCAAGAAGGAGCAGATTCTCCTCAAGATTTTCCGCAAACCGCAAGTGATTGAGGGTAGCGGTCTTACGCCTTCGGCACTCGCGGTAAGCCCGATACAAATTCTCAAAAGTAAAATAGCTCATTAATTAGCTCATTTTGGGCAAAAAAGGGCAGACCTCACTACCTGACGCAACGAACATAGTTGGCATTCGTGGACTTATTGTTGTTGTTCGTGTTGCCATTTGACAGATCCACGTTCCAGGCATTCGTGGCGGAGTTCTCCGTCACCGACCAGAAGTTGTTGGAGGGGAAGCTTATATCTTCCGCTGCCGACTTTCATTGCACCACTTCCTATCTTTGGCGAGCAAAGTAAGGAGGTTTGAAACTATCCCCTATCACTTATAAGAATGTTGGGGGCGGCAGCCGTAGCGAGGCAAATGTCGTCCTGTTTATTAGTTATTCACAAAATAACCAGCTCTAACACCTGCCCTTTTCTGACCACAATCGCCATCTTTCAAACTGTTTAGATGCACCGACTAACTCTCGCGAAAAAAATTCATAGCTTTTAAGGTTTGTCACCCTCAAATCATGAAGCAGGCGATTTTTTAACTTAATTTGCTCAATAATAATTTCGGCGCTTTTTAATATATTTGTCTTATCAATTTGATTATTGGCAAGTATTATTTTATCTATTAGTTGAAAAAGCTGACCTCTAATTTCTTGAGCTAATCCATATTTAAAGTCTTTTGGAAACCCTCGAGATAATTTTATAAAATACAAATTTAGGTCGTAAACTGTTTTGTAAATCGGTAAATGTTCATATCGCGCCACTTTGCTTCTTGCCCCTTCATACCTAATGTCCTTGAAGCATTCTTTTTGTCATTCCAGCGAAAGTCTTTTTGTCATTCCAGCGAAAGCTGGAATCCAGCTATCAAATTATTTCCTTGTACAAATCCTTCCAATAAGGATTGCCCTTTTCGATAAGCTGTAACTTCCAGTTTCTTTTCCAAGCTTTAATATTCTTTTCCCGTTTAATGGCCTCAGCTGGATTATCATATTCTTCAAAATAAACCAACAGGATAACATTATATTTTTCTGTAAAACCTTTAATTATTTTATTTTTGTGCTCCCAAACTCTTTTTACTAAATTCGATGTTATTCCTACATACAATGTCCCGTTGCGTTTACTCGCCAATATATATACATAATACTTTTTCATCAACTCTCTGGATCCCAGCTCAAGGCTGGGATGACTACCAGCTCAAGGCTGGGATGACTACCAGCTCAAGGCTGGGATGACTACCAGCTCAAGGCTGGGATGACTATTAAATAATCAAATGATTAAATAACCCGACACGCTACCTGACGCAACGAACATAGGAAGTAAACGTGGACTTACCGTAGGTGGCCGTGGTGCCATCGTTCAAGTTCACGTACCAGGCATTCGGGGCGGCGTTCTCCGTCGCTGACCAAAAGTTGGTGGAGGGGTTAGTCAGATTCCAAAAAGAGCCGTCGATGTAAGCCTGCATAAGCTCTTTTTGGACTGGCAGTCTCCAGCCGTCGCCTCTATCCGAACAAAGCACTTTGGCGGTTTTAGCGCCGACGGCAACATTTGAGCCGTAAAGAGTATAAGCGGAAAAAACTATTGGATTGGTCCCTGAACCTGTAACCCTGTCTAAATTACCTGAAGCGGCTGGCAAACCAGAGCTGGCGGGCTTCGCGTAGAGAGTGGTCGCTCCAGCAAGAGCATAGCCAACAGTAAAGGTCTGACCGTTATTGGTGTAGGTGTCTCCGGCCGCGGCAGTGGCGGCAGTTACGGTAAATTTCAATGTGCCGTCCCAGTTCCAGTTAGAGCCGCCTGAATCGGCAAACTCCACAGTCCCGGCATTATTTTTTAAATATTTACTCCAGATCAGGCCGGTTCTCGGGTCTTGTTTGTCAGTGCCTGTGATACCACCGCCTGGAACAGTCCAAGTAATCGTATCGGTGCAGTTGGTCGTTTGGGTAGCCGGCGGACCATAAGAGTCGTGGTAGAGCTGGGTAGGACAATTGCCGGATGCCTGATAGGTGCCGGTTTGTTGGGTGCGAGAATTAGAATAGAAAGTGCTGCCGCTGCCAACGGTGGCGGCAGTGGCGTTACCGCTCGGCGTCCACTGACCGGCCGAGTAGATGCGATTCCAGTAAGCGCCCCAGTTGCCCCAGGCGCCGGCCGCGTCCGAGCCGTAAGAAAGCGCCGCGAGAGCATCGTAAATCGTCTTGATTCTCGAGGTCGCCCCCGATTCGGGGCTGCCGCCGCTTTGCTCGGCGCGGCTGACTCCCAACCAGCTGAAAACCGCCAGAGCGGCGGCCACCAGCAGCATAACAAGACCACCAAGAGCCCACCATTTTCTTGTTTTTAGAAAATTCAGTCCCCAACTTAAATACCGTCTCATTTCCCCTCCTAATTCACTACAATTATAGCATAGCACAAAAAAATTGCGCGAGCTTAACAATAAGTCGACGAATAGCAACCAAGTTCGTTACGTCAGGAAGCCTTTTTTGCCCGTTAGAGATTTCGAAACAGACAAGGCCAAAAGCTCTAACGGGCTTTTGGCCAGCCAGCTAGTAAATCGAGGGTTTCAAAGATGAATTTTGGGCACTAATATGGTATGATATTAAATAAATGGATATATCAAAAAAAATCCCAACTTATTTCAAGCCCCTCTTGTGGTCGTATGATTTTGATAAAATAGATCCACTTAAAAACGAGCAAGATATTATTTTTAATTCTATAAACTACGGGAATTTACTCCATTGGTCTTGGATCGCCGCAGAATACGGGAAACCTCAAATCAGGCAAATTATTGAACAGAGCCGACCACTTGCACTGCGCCCAGGCGCTCGCGCTCTGGCGAAAATAATATTTGGATAAAATAATGGATAATGCTCTAACCGAAGAAGGTAAGAAATTATTCGCGTTGCTCGGAAAATTTGAGGGATTTTATCTTGCGGGTGGAACAGGGCTGGCTTTGCAGATAGAACACCGCGTCTCGGTTGACTTCGATCTTTTCAGCTGTGATGCAATTCCTGAAAGTTTGCTTCAAGAAGTCGAAAGAACATTTACCGGCCACGAAGTAAAAATCTCGGTCAATAATTCTGAAGAGCTGACCATTTTCGTTGACGGTGTGAAGGTAACCTTTTTGCGCTATCCGTTCCCAATTTATTCCCGATATTTTGAGACCGGGGGTGTAAAACTGATCCCGCCAAAACAGATTGGTTTTACCAAGGCGTACTCAATCGGCCGGCGGGGGTCATATAAAGATTATGTCGATCTGTATTATCTACTGAAGGATGGCTATATCTCTCTCGGAGAGGTAATAGAACGGGGCAAAAAGATTTTCGGTGACGGATTCAACGACAGATTATTTTTGGAACAGCTTGTCTATATGAAAGACATTGATGAAATCGATGTAAAATTTCTCAAAACAAAGGTTTCAAAAAAAGATTTGGAGACCTATTTTGAGATCGAGGTTGGAAGGTTTGGGAAAAAAATTTGACCCCCACACCTTTGAGCGCTGGTTGATGCAGTTTTTTATTCCTGTCTTCAGGGCGCTAAAGGCTTTCGCGTACTTCTTAAGTTGTTTTTCCCGCTTCAGGGCATCAACTCTTGATTTATACACTTCGGCACAAACTAATTACCAAGGTCTCCTAGATTTTGTGTAAGAGCTTTTTCCATTATTATGCTCTCGCAGTCGTGATTTTAAATCATTACATAACTTACGCACATTTTGTTTTGTCATCCTGAACATACCCGTCATGCCGAACTCCCGCCTGAAATGCCTTGCGAAGCATGCGGGCCTGCCCGCAATGCTTCCAGCATAGCTGGTGCAGGCGGGCAGGTGATTCAGCATCCAGATCATTCAGAAAACAGGTTTAGATTCCGGATCAAGTCCGGAATGACAGAGAATAACCGGACGAACGGGAAGTTTTGCCTAAGTCGTGTAATTTCTTTTTTTATTTGCCGCTACTTCCCGCGTATTTTTGCTATCCTTAAATTACGATGACAAAGACAAAATTTACTATTACCCTTCCCAAAAGCGAACAAGAGCGGCTTAACCAGCTCGCTCTTTCTTATGGCTTATCACTGCCTAAACTGACCACTTTCGTCCTGGTCAAACTTTCAAACAGCATTCCTTCCGAATCCTTCGATGATTATAGGAACCCCGCCAAACTCAAAGCGTCTTTTGCCCGCGCTTTCAATGATTACAGAGCCGGGCGTTTCAGGAAATCCTAGTGAAAGAATCAGTTTTTTGCCAAAATTTCACGCTATAAGGTATAAAAATATGAGCTATAACGACGACCGTCATTATAACTCATATTTTGACGCTACCTTGATTCGGTAAATTTCTACAGAAAACAGCTTTTGCTTAACCAGAGAACTTGGTCTGACAAAACCAGATGAGTTTGTCCCGACTTTGAACGCCGAGATCTTTCCCGATTAAAAACCGGGAAACCGACCGTGTCACCCCGACTTAAACGTCGGGGCTTTCTCCCTAGAAAGGAGGTGATCCATCGCCAGATTCCCCTAGCGATACCTTGTTCACGTTTGTCCTACTGTTACCAATAGGCGTGGACTATATCTTCATCCTTCCAGAAGACGGATGACAGAAAACGGAACACAGAATTAGTATTTTTTCCAATTCTTGATCAAGTTATGAAGCTGCCTGGATACAACTTTGTATTTAGCGATTAGGGCACCGCAAGTTTCAGCTTTTATACCCATGTATGTTTCGGCTACAATTCCTATCACTCGCAAATGTGTAATTGTTTCATCCGATGAACCCATCGCCATTTCAAGAAATCTCTTAAATTCCTTTTCAGAATTTTTCTTGCCATATCCCTCCGCGATCAAGGGCGGGATAGCTTCTGCTGAAGATATTGTCTGAGATTTCAGCTTGTAATGGCTTTTAGGAATTAACTTCGTCAACCGATAAATTGGCCTTAACAAAGCCAAGGAATTCCTATAAACCACCAAGTCCGTTACATCAGCAATCATAATCTTACTCTAATCTGTTTTCAGTCCTCTGTCATCCGTCCTCCGAAGAGGAGTCGACGTGTAGTCTCTACGGGGTCATCCCGAATGCCACTTCGAGAGACTTCCCTCGGTATTGTCCTCATATTTATATTATAAGGATGTCCACCGATACAGTCGAATTTCTCTGCCAGATTTCTCCAGCAGGTCGCAACTGACTTACGACTTAGGCCTGATTACCGATCCTGCCGTGTCCCGACATAACGTCGGGATTCGGGCATTACCGGCTTTCCTGCCTTGACGGGCGGATTGTGATAGGTTAACGCTCCTTCACGTTTCCACCGAGCGAGCGGATTTTCCACACTCGGCGGACCCCAAGACTGAATGTCTCAGGTCTGTCCCTTTCCCCGACGCTACGTCGGGGTACTATGAACAGGCTGACTTCTTGCCCTAAGATGCGTCAACATAGGCAAGATCTCCATGGATCATTTAGCGAACCGTTTTCTACATCGAGCAACCTTTTTTGCGCATTTTCCCTATGACACAACCGCCAAACATAGGTCAATGCAGGTTTCGTCTGCCCGCTGCAGATCGCCATTAAGCCCTCCAGTCCGACCCTCACGGGTCAGGACCTGCTTTAAGCTACGCTCCGACGGCGAATCGGAGGAGTCGATTTACACGACTTGATTTGCTAAACTGCCATGCGTCTTTAACTTGTGTGCAAGGCTTGAGAACGTATTCACCGTGGCGTGGCTGATCCACGGTTACTAGCGATTCCAACTTCATGGAGTCGGGTTTCAGACTCCAATCCGAACTGGGACTGTGTTTAGGGATTAGCTCCGCCTCGCGGCATTGCAACCCACTGTCACAGCCATTGTAACACGGGTGTCGCCCAAGGTATAAAGGCCACGCTGATCTGACGTCATCCCCACCTTCCTCCCTCTTACGAGGGCAGTCTCGCCTGAGAAATTTAACAGACGATAAGGGTTGCGCTCGTTTCCCGACTTAACGGAACAGCTCATGCCACGAGCTGACGACGACCGTGCAGCACCTGTCTTACGGCTCCCTTGCGGGCACCCCCGCATTTCTGCGGGGTTCCGTAGATGTCAAACCTTGGTGAGGTGCTCCGCTTGCTATCGAATTAAACCCCATGTTCCACCGCTTGTGCAAGCCCCCGCCAATTCCTTTGAGTTTTAAGCTTGCGCTCGTACTCCCCAGGCGGCAAACTTAACGCGTTTGCTTCGCTACTGGAATGGTCGATAATCCCAATAGCTAGTTTGCATCGTTTACAGCTAGGACTACCGGGGTATCTAATCCCGTTCGCTCCCCTAGCTTTCGCGCCTCAGCGTCAGCGACTGCCTAGCAAGCTGCCTTCGCCATTGGTGTTCTCTGCGATCTCAATGGATTTTACTCCTACACCGCAGATTCCGCTTGCCCCTGCGCGCTCCGACAAAGTCGGAGCAAGTGCTCTAGCCATCCAGTTTCCAACCCATCTTGGCGGTTGGGCCGCCAGCTTTAAAGTTAGACTTAAAAGGCCGCCTACGCGCTCTTTACGCCCAATGATACCGGATAACGCTCGCATCCTACGTATTACCGAGGCTTCTGGCACGTAGTTAGCCGATGCTTATTCCTGCGGTACCGTCATAATCTTCCCGCAGAAAAGGAGTTTACGACCCGAGAGCCTTCATCCTCCACGCGGCGTCACGACATCAGACTTTCGTCCATTGTGTACGATTCCTAACTGCTGCCACCCGTAGGTGTACGGACCGTGTCTCAGTTCCGTTGTGGCTGACCATCCTCTCAG
>Ga0315282_10006340_pt1 | contig 19856 bp, 21 predicted proteins | sample YL17G07_20_MG_FD_203693 | JGI IMG/M metagenome (GOLD analysis project Ga0315282, IMG submission 203693) | Sediment microbial communities from Yellowstone Lake, YNP, Wyoming, USA - YL17G07_20 | ecosystem: Environmental > Aquatic > Freshwater > Lake > Sediment | place: USA: Wyoming | collected... | reverse complement strand
TGGCCGAGGAGGAAGCTGCACCAGATAATCGAGTACAAGGCCGCCTGGAAGGGCATACCAGTGATCAAGGTCGATCCAAGATACAGCAGCAGAAGGTGCCCGGCATGTGGGAGGATACCTGATTCCCGAATGGGCACTGAGTTCGCCTGTGAATGTAGCTGGCGGATGGACAGGCACATAAACGCTAGCATGAACCTGCTGCAGACAGCCATCTCCAAGGGATTGGAGGTGGTAGGGGGCTTACGGTTCAGCCCCGGCGCGTTCCAGCATGACGTGATGATGATCCCATACGAGCCAGCGATGGCCGCACGGTCGGAGCCGAATGGAACGAGTCATATCGGGGTGACTTGCTAGGTCACCACCCGATCGTTGACAGAACCCTAGCCGAGCTGTTTCTCGACCAGCTGGCGCGCTTCCAGGAACTGGTTCGCCAAGGACTTTGCTGCCTTCTTGAGGGACGCTTGCGGCTTTCCTTCCTTCACTGTGACAGTCAGGGTCGCCTTGTCGAGCTGCGGGTGGCCGGTGGTGTACCTGGCGTCGACCACATTCTTGTCCTGAAGGAGCTCGTGGATGAGAGGATAAATCAGAGTCTCATCTGCGTCCTTGATCTCCACCTTGATGGTGTCCTTCTTCTTCTCGATTAACTTGAACTCCATCGTACTCAGGTCAACTCGTATGGCCATGACGTTCATAAAACTATCTGACCTTCATGCCCGCGCCGGGAAGGAGGTCTCGGGACTGCTGGCTCACTTCTTTTTGGGTTTATTCAAGGGAGCCTTGGCCTTCTTCGCTTTCGGTTTGGCCTGCACTCTCACGACGTCCCTTCCTCGCGGATACATCGTCCCGCACATCTTGCAGACATCGACCTCGCAGTACTTCTCGTCCTGAGTCGTGACTATTTTGACTATGCACGCGCTCTCGCAGAGCGGACATTTGTTCGTGGGCAACTAATCCCTCCCCTCGCCGAACTTCTTCCTGAGCACCGTATGAATGCCTTCGGCAATAACCCTGCCGATACCGTCGACTTTCATAAGCTCATCGACGTCTGCGTCCGCGATGCCCTTGACGCTCCCGAACCTCTCCAGCAGTCTCTGGGCCAGAGTGGCCGAGACGTTCGGCAACCCCTGGACCAGGAACATCTGCCTGCTCGGGACGTCCAGTGTGGTCTGGAGGCCTCTGGCGCTCGACTGCTTTGCCTCCTCCTGCCTGAAGAGCGAGCGGACCGCGGATGCCGTCTCCTGAGGGTCCGAGGTGGACAGAACCGGCATGTGGTATTCCGACAGGAGCGAGCTCAGCGCGTCGTATACCGCAGCGTTCCCAGCCTGAACCCCCTCTCCTTCCGCCTTCCCCTGGACAATGAGTATCGGGTGAAGATACCCGTGCTTCAGCTTTGCCAGGTACGAGAGCATCGAACCGTCCGAGATCCCCTCGATGAACTCTTCCACCGTCCTGAAAGCGATCGCCACCCTCTTCGAGACTATGATGTCCGCGTTCTCGATATCCTGCACCTCGGCCGCGAAACCTAGCTCGGCGAGCGCGTCCTTCAGCCCCGCCTTCTCCACCCTGCCTGACATCACGAGCGTGCTCCCTTTCTCGGGAAAATGGCCAAGTGACTTCTGCCCCTTCTTCTCCGAGACGGTGCGGGACAGCTCCTCCTTCGGGGTCTCGGGCTTCATCATGTCGGTCATCTCAAGACGGGTCAGCGGTGCCCGCGGCGGGGCTGGCAGGTCAGGGAGGCCTTTCCGCGCGCGCAGCTTTCTTCTCAGCGAGTCCAGCTCCCGCCGCATCTGCATCTCCTTCTTCCTGCTGGACCATAAGTAAGCCTCGTCTCGGGTGTTCTTGGTTACGAAGACGATGACCTTTCCTGCACGCCTCCTGCCAGTCCTGCCCCTCCTCTGGATGGTCCGTATCTCGGATGGCACTGGCTCGTAGAACACGACCAGGTCCGTCGAAGGGATGTCCAGGCCCTCCTCTGCGATCGAGGTGGAGACGAGGATGTTGTGCTCTCCCGACTGGAACTTCTCGATGATCTCCTTCTGTTCTCTCTGGTTCAATCCGATGTCCGCACCCTTGCTCGCCTGGCCGACGAACCTGACCGGCCGGAACCCCTCGACCTTCTCCAGGGTCCGCGTCATGGTATCGCACATGTCCCTGTAGTGGGTGAAGACGATCACCCTGGAATCGGGTTTTGAGAGGAACTGCGCCTTCAGAACCGGTATTATCTTCTCCAGCTTCGGGTGGTCCCTTTCCATGCCGTAGAGAAGAGTCCTCGCCTGCTGGAACCTTGAGTCCTTGACCAGGTCCCTCGAGGCCTTCGAGCCCCCCTTCTCGGCCCCTTCTCTGACTATCTTGTCGAAGTAGTTCTCGAGCGCGCCCTTGCCTTGCGTCTCGGCCAGCTCGACGGCGTGGTTGATCTTCATCGCCAGGGCTTGCGTACTCGCAGCCCTGAACAGCTGGAAGTTCTTCCTTCCGGAGTTCAGCCTCGCCCGGATAACGTTCCCAGCTTCAAGCAGGTCGCGGGTCGTCGTGGGTTTCTTCGGGTCCAGGAAGCCCCAGCCTCGGAGTTTGGTGATCTGCTCGTCGAAGATCTGCTTTAGCAGGAATGTCACTCTGGACATACCTTCCTGGACATTGACCGAAACGTACTCCGTCTGAACATCCTGGGTGTACTTCACGACGTCCTCGTCGAGCTCCGAGCGGATCTCGACATCGGTTATGCCCAGGTTCTCGCAGACCTCCGCGATCTTGGCGACATCGGAGCCTGGGGAAGCGGTCATGCCAAGGGCGAGCTTCCCGCTCTCGGAGTACCTCTTCCCGATGGAGACATAAGCGTAGCCGCCAGTTGCCCTGTGCGCCTCGTCGAAGACTATGAGGTCGACATCGTCCAGGCCTATCCTCCCTTCTTCAAGGTCGTTCTCTATGACCTGAGGTGTGGACACGACCAGCCGGCCCCGGTCCCAGAGCTCCTTCCGGTCGTGTGGGGGGACCTCGCCTGTGAACATCGTGGGCACGAACTTCAGAAGGCGTTCCTTGAGGAACGTGGAGTGTTGCTCGACCAGCGGCTTGGTCGGAGCCATGAAAAGCACCTTGCCCCGTTTCTTGAGCAGTATGTCGGCTATGACGATCAGGGCGACGATGGTCTTGCCCATGCCCGTAGGCAAGACGACCAAGGTCGATTCTCTTATGGCTGCCGCCGCTATGTTTGTCTGATAGTCCCTCTGTTCGACGGTCCGGGGCCTGATGAGCTCGTGCTCAATGAACACGGGCCTTTGAGAACTCCACGAGGGTATCAATCTTTTCTATGGCCCGACGAACCTAGTGACATCCGGCGCAGGATGAGCATGTGGAGGGCGAAGAGGACTTCACCCGCACAACGACCCCTGGTCCTTCCGGCGTGTCGACTGAGTCTACAATGGCTTCTTTCATCTCCTCTTCGATGCCCTTCTCGAAGATGAGCTTGAAGCCGTCTGTCTGCACCTCGATGTCGTCTTCCTTCTTCTTGTCGAAAGCCATCATGTACGAGGGTCCAGAGCAGGAGTACCCGGCGAAGAATATCCTGATGGGGTCGGTCTTCTTTGCTTCCTTTATGATCGCTTGGATCGTCTCGGTGGCCTTGGGAGTCACGTTGATCATCTATGCAGCCTCGGGTTGAGCTAGGGCACGACGATATATAACAGTTTTTGGCCAACCTGTTAGGCTACCATACAGGTAAGGTCGTCACACCGGCTTGACCCTGTCGAATCCCTCGCCGCCTATCGGCTTCGTGGCATCGATGCCCACCTTGGTGGTGGTCTCCTCCGCGCTCGGGTCAAGACTGCTTCCCCGGGCGTTCTCTATCATGACAAGCCCCTTGTGCCCCTGGAACCTCGTCGCGACGGCCCACTCGACCTCCCTGTCGTCGAAGACATCGATGTCGTTGTCCACTATCGTGACCATCTTCATCGAGGGATGTGCCCCCAGCGCGGCCATTATCGCGTTCACGCCGTCACCCTCCTTCTGCTTCGTGATGGAAACCACCCCGTGCAGCCAGCAGCATCCGCCCTCTGTGAGCCTGACGGCATGCACCTCCGGAACGGCCAGGCCGACGGTCCTTTGGATCACCGGCTCCCTCGGCATGCCCATCATCAGATAGTGCTCGTCCGCACCAGGCAGTATGATCTGGAATATCGGGTCGTCTCGGTGATATATCCTGTCTATCTCGACGACTGGCTGCTTCCGAATGGGGTCCACGGTGCCCGTGATGTCCACGAAGGGGCCCTCGTCATGGACCTCCTTCGTCACTCTGCCTTCGAAGATGTACTCGGCGAATGCCGGTACCAGCAGCCCGTTCCTTATCTTCCTGACATTGACGGGCTCCCCAAGGCACAGCTGTCGGAGAGAGTTCGCCACCGTCAGCTCGTCCTTCCCGAATTCGAGGTTCATCGCTGCAGACAACATGATCGAAGGGCAAAGGCCGACAGCGACGGCGATCTTCAGATCCTCTCCCTTCGCCATTGCCCTCTTGTGAAGGGCGTACAGGTGTCTGGGAACAACCCGCATCGCGAACTTATTCTCGCCGATTAACATCATCCTGTGGAACGAGACGTTCCTGATGCCATCTTGCTCGGCGACGACCACGCCAGCAGTCACGAATCTGCCGCCGTCAGTGGCGTAGAACTTCGGGATCGCGGACTCCCTGAGGTCGAAGTCCGTCAGGATGTTCTTCTCGAATGGAGCGTTGTCAATCTCCTGAGGCGTCGAGGGCGAGCCCATCGCCTGCATCATCTTGGTCGTGAGCTCCCCAGGGCTGGTGGCCATGGCTCTCGCGATTCTATCCCTCGTGGACCAAAGGTTCCCTATTGCCCTGTGACCGTCGAGGTTCTCGAAGAGAACAGGCTTGGTCTTCTCCTTGAAAAGGATCTTGGTCAGCTCAAGCTCTCTGGAGATGTGCCCTTTCACGACGATGGTCTCGTCGAATTGTCCGAGCAGCTCCCTTACTGACAGCTGAACACCTGGCTGATGGATGAGTTAATCCGTATTTCTAGTCTTTCGTGTGTGGCCTTCCGACCAGCTCTGCTCAAATCTTTTTATATTGACTAGCCAATCGAGTCGCTCGTGGATATACAGCTTGTGATCAGGAAATACGCTCTCCAGAACGCCGTTCAGTACGAGGGCAAGGCGACCGTGGGCTCGGTTCTCGGAAAGGTCATGGCCGAGAATCCGGAGCTCAGGCCCAAGGCGAAGGAGATTACGGTCCTCGCCAAGAAAGTCGTCGATGATATCAACAAGATGTCCCCGGAGGATCAGAGGAAGGCGCTGGAAAGCGAGTCTCCTGAGCTTCTGGTGAAGGAATCGAGGGCCAGAGTGATGGGCCTTCCGGACCTCAAGAACGTGCAGGGCGAGGTGAGGATGCGTATGGCTCCGAACCCATCCGGACCGCTTCACGTCGGTCACAGCAGGATGGGCATCCTTAACGACGAGTATGTGAAGCGGTATGGCGGGATCTGCTACAACAGGTTCGAGGATACCGACCCTGCGAGGATCGACCCGGACGGCTACCACACCATCCCAGAGGATTTCGCATGGCTGGGCGTCCGAATAGACAAGACGATAATCCAGAGCGATAGGTTCGAGATCTACTACGACATCGCCAAGAAGCTCCTCGAGATGGGGAAGGCGTATGTGTGCACATGCAAACCAGACGTCTGGCGGGAGCTGAAGAACCGGAAGCTACCATGCCCGCACCGCGAGCAACCTCTGCCGGAGCAGATGGCCCGATGGAACAAGATGTTTGACGGGTCGTACAAGCCGGAGGAGGCTTCGGTCATGGTGAAGACAGATCTCGAGCATCCGAACCCAGCCATCAGGGACTTCGTCGGCCTGCGGATAGATGACACGCCACATCCGAGGACCGGAAAGAAGTACCGTGTCTATCCCCTGATGAACCTGGCGGTGGCCGTTGACGACCACCTCCTCGACCTCACGCATGTGCTGCGCGGCAAGGACCATCTGAACAACACCTACAGGCAGATGTACGTCTACGACTACTTCGGCTGGAAGAAGCCGGAATACATCCACTACGGCAGGGTCTCGATCGAGGACGCGCAGCTCTCGACATCCAAGATGGCGAAAGGCATAAGGGAAGGCCAGTACTCGGGCTGGGACGACCCCCAGCTTGGGACCCTGAGAGCCCTCAAGAGGCGGGGCGTGCGTCCTGAAGCCCTCAGACGATACTGGGTCGAGACGGGCATCAAGGAAGTCGACATCAAGTTCTCATGGAAGACCTTGTACTCATTCAATCGCGAGCTGATCGACGGCGAGGCCGACAGGTATTTCTTCGTCATCGACCCGGTGAAAATCAAGATAGAAGGCGCTCCAAAGCTTGTCGGCAAGGCGCCGCTCCATCCCGAGCACCCGGAAAGAGGAATCAGGGAGCTCGTCGTGGGCAAGGATTCGGAGGTCTATGTTGAAGCGCGTGACCTATCGCACGAACCGAAGAGGTTGCGGCTGAAGGACCTGTGCAACATAGAACGGAGCGGTGAAGGCTGGCGGTATGCGGGGAACGATCTCGCTGTCCTGAAGGAGGGGGTGCAGATCGTTCATTGGGTCCCTACGGAATCGATTGCCGCGGAGGTCTTGATGACGGATGGGACGACGAAGGAAGGTCTCGCGGAGAAGGGGATCGTCAACGCCAAGGGGAAGGTCGTCCAGCTGGAGCGGTTCGCGTATGCGAGGGTCGAGGAGACCTCCCCGTTCGTCAGGTGCATATTCACCCACAAGTGATCGTCAGACGTCCCAGAACGGAACGATGTCACACGAGAGACATGTGTGGCACATCGTCCTGAATGCGAGAGTCGACAGGCCGTATTCCTGCAGTATCTTCTTCTGTTCCCTTGCGAGTCCCAGCATCCTATCAGCGGTGACGGGCTCGAGTGGTCCGAGCACTGATTCCAGCTCCTCGAGGTTGTAGTCGTTCCTTCGAAGTGCCCTCAGCGTCGCGACCCCTCCCATGTTGGCAAGGACCTTCGTGCCTTCCATGATGTTCTCGTCCGACTCACCGAGACCGAAGATGATGTTCGAGCAGACCCGGTTCTTCCCGAAGACTTCACCAGCGTGGTTGATCATGTGGAGTATCGTGTCATAGTCTCTCTTCGGGCAGACTTTCTCGAAGATGTCCCTGTCGAAGGTCTCGATGTTGAGCTTGATCTCGTCCGCGCCCGCCTCTTTGAGCAGGTTCACATGGTCGGGTCTCGTGGCATATGGTTCGACACCGATCGGTACCTTCGGGAGAAGGTCCCTGACCTCTCTCACCAACCTGGCCATGCGCTCGACCGTCATCGCTGGGGACTCTGCAACCGCGCTCGTGAATGCGACGGACTCGAAGCCGGGGTTCTTGGTCGCTTCCATGATCATCGTGATGATCTTCTCATCGGTGAGGCCCTTGGTCCCATGATGTCCCAGTCTCGGCGAGGCGCAGAACTTGCAGTCCATCACGCAGGCATTATCGAGGTTGACGAACGCTTGATAGGGGGCATGAAGGAGAGTGGGGACGAGCTGGACATCCTTGATGAATGCGGTTCCACCACGCATTATGGCGAGCCGTCCAGCGTCTTCCCGAAGATCGAATTCGCCCGATTCTCTCGAGATAGGTTTCTTGGCCCTCGTATTTCCGAATGCGAAAACGATGCTCACCGAACCGGCGCCTGGACCTGCCGTGGACTTGCTCGGCGGGAATGGCAACCGGAAGTCCTTGGGTATCCGGACTGTCCCGCCAGCGAGCAGTTCGGCCTTCTTGCGTGCAGTCTCAGGCCTCACTTTCGCTTCCATACAGGGCCCTCTTTGGTGTCCTGCACATCGACACCCAGTTTCAATAGCCCGTTGCGGATCACGTCGGCCTCGGCGAAGTCCTTCCGCTTGCGCGCATCCTCTCTCCGTCCGACCCAGCTTCTTATCTCATCGTCTGAGATGGGCCCATCGCTGGGCAGCGCGCGAACAGGTTGGGCAAACTCGGCATCGGATCTCATCTGGACCCACTGAGTGGCTTCCCCTTGTTCCGCAGACAGAACGTCGAAGATGCCGTTGAACTTCTCAAAGATGGATACGATGTTCTTTGCACCTTTGGCGCTGAGCCTTCCCTCGCTCGTCATCCTATTAGCTTCCCTCGAAAGGTCAAACATGACAGCGATGGCTTCTCTTGTACTGAAGTCGTCGTCCATTCTTTCCTCGAATTGCTTCCAGTACTTTTCGCAGATGTCCTCCGCATCTTCTGTTCCCTTCGCCTGCGTTGTCGCATGCCTCATCGTACTGTATGCTTTCTGGAGTCTGTCCAGGGCCACGCTAGCATCCTCAAGTGACTTGTCAGTGTAATCCAGTGGTTGTCTGTAGCTCGCATTCGCGATGAAGAACCTTACGACTTCGGGTCTATACTTCTCCAGCACGTCCGGGATCAGGAAGTAATTCTTCAATGACTTCGACATCTTCTCTTGGTCGATCGTGAGCAGCCCGTTATGAAGCCAATACTTCACGAACTTGACCCCGTTGTAGGCCTCCGACTGCAGAATCTCGTTCTCGTGATGGGGAAAGACCAGTTCGCTGCCCCCGCCGTGGATGTCGACGGTCTTTCCGATGTGCTTCAAGCACATCGCTGAGCACTCTATGTGCCACCCCGGCCTCCCCTTGCCCCAAGGGCTGTCCCAGGAGATCTCCCCGGGCTTGGCCGCCTTCCAGAGCGCGAAGTCCATGGGGTCTCTCTTGTCCTCTCCTGGCTCGACTCTCGCTCCCGCGACCATCTGGTCCAGGCTCTGGTTCGAGAGCTTCCCGTAGTCCTCGACCTTCTTGACCACGAAGTAGACCGAGCCGTTCGACTCGTAGGCGTAGCCCTTCTCGATCAGGCCCTTGACCATGGCGATGATATCCGTCATGGTCTCGCTTGCCCTCGGGTATGCGCTCGCCCTCTTGACCTTCAGGGCATCCATGTCCCTGAAGTAGCCGTCGATGACGTTCTGGGCAAGCTTGAGCGGCTCGATGCCCATCTGGTTTGCGCGCTCGATGATCTTGTCGTCGACATCGGTGAAGTTGGTCACATGGTTCACTTTGTAACCCTTGTGCCGGAGGTATCTCACGATTATGTCGAAATTGATGGCCGACTTCGCATGGCCCAGGTGCGACTGGTCGTACACGGTCACACCGCAGACGTACATGCCCACCTTGCGGTCATTGACAGGTTCGAAGGCCTCCTTCTTGCGAGTCAGAGTATTGTACAAAACCAGTGCCATCGGCTATCACGACTCGAATAATCGGAGAGGTCTTAATGCTTCTCCTCGACCGGACACGAGAGTTCTGGCGACTTGAAAGGTGCTATCTTCGGTATCGGGATCTTCTCCACCTTTATGCCGAGCTGCTTCTCGATCTGTTCAAGCCTGTACTCCATCTCGGAGAGGCTGTGGCATATATCTATGAAAGCGTTCACGACCGGATCGGGCAGCTCCTCGTGGTGCAGGTCGATGGCCGTTACGCCCGTCCTCTGGACGATCTTCGCAGGGACTCCGACGACCGTCGAGTTCGGTGGCACCGACTTGACGACAACCGAGCCAGCACCCACACGGACATTGTCCCCAACGGTTATCGGTCCCAATATCGTCGCACCCGCACCTATCACCACATTGTTGCCTATGGTCGGATGACGCTTCCTCTTCTCGGTGCTCACGCCGCCGAGGGTCACGCATTGGTAGATCGAAACGTTGTCCCCTATCTCGGATGTCTCACCTATCACCACGCCTGTGGCGTGGTCGATGAAGAAGTTCTTTCCGACAGTCGCCCCGGGATGGATGTCCGCACCCGTGAGGATCCGCGAGAAGTAGTTGATGGCCCTCGCTGTCTTGTACCGTCCCTTCAGGTACTGCCGGTGGGCTGCCTTATGGAACATGATTGCGTGGAGCCCTTGGCTGAATAGCAAGGCCTCGGTCCTGCTCTTTGGAGCCGGGTCTCGTTCGAGGACTATGTCGAGGGCGGACTTTTCAACAACTGCCATAACTACGGATTCTCTCCAAACAGGTCGGTGCTCAAATACCTTTCTCCAGTATCTGGCAACACGACGACGACCGTCTTCCCTGCTCCCAGTTCATGGGCCACTTTGAGCGCTGCGAAAGCCGCTGCACCCGAGGATATTCCGACCAAGATGCCTTCGATCTTCGCGAGCTTCCTCGAGGTCTCCTGCGCGTCCTTCGTAGCTACTTTGATGATGGAGTCGTAGACCGTCGTGTCGAGGATTTCAGGGACGAACCCGGCCCCGATGCCTTGGATCTTGTGTGGATGTGGGCTTCCTCCGGATAGCACGGGCGAGTCCTCGGGTTCGACTGCGATGATCCTTACCTGCGGGTTCTTCCTCTTCAGGGCCTGGCCTACTCCGGTGATCGTCCCCCCCGTGCCCACCCCTGCGACGAAGGCGTCTATCTTGTCGAGGGCTCTCAATATCTCCTTGGCCGTGGCCTTCTTATGGATCCACGGGTTGGCCTTGTTCTTGAATTGCTGCGGCAAGAAGCTGTTCGGTGTCGATGCCGCGAGCTCCTCAGCCCTCTTGATCGCCCCGTTCATCCCCTCGGGGCCGGGCGTCAGCACGAGCTGAGCCCCAAATGCCGCGAGCAACTTCCTTCGCTCCATGGTCATGGTCTCGGGCATTGTCAGGACGAGCTTGTATCCCTTCACGGCACACACCATGGCAAGACCGATACCTGTGTTGCCCGACGTCGGCTCTATGATCGTCGTGTCCTTGTTCACCTTGCCCTTCCTCTCAGCGACCTCGATCATGCTCTTGGCGATGCGGTCCTTGACAGATGAAGTCGGGTTGAAGGACTCGAGCTTCGCGTACACTGTCGCGGACCCTGCAGGCGTCAGCCTGCTGAGCCGGACTAGGGGCGTGTTTCCCACAGCGTCGAGGATGCTTTCCATTGCTTTTGGTCGTGCCATAGTTGATACCTTCTCATGGGTCCAAAGAAACAGCGTTATATATGTTCATTGCCTCGATTGGGGGACAGGGTTGCCCAAGAGGCTGGGGGTGCCGAACAGATCGCGTCCAGACCTGCCGGAACTAGGCCTGTTCCTTCTGACAGATGTCGCAGCCAGTCAGGTTCGAGGCGAGCCGGTGCATCCTGCAGAACTCCTCGTCGGTGCGGATGTCCTTGCAGGCGATGCACAGGAGGCCGTACCAGTCGTACTTCTCCTCTCCAGAGACGATTCGCCTGGCGATGTCGTCAGCGTAGGTCTGTATCTTGGGGAAGGTCTCGGTCATCTTCGTCCCTCCGGCCCTCGCCGAACTCAGGTACTGGCTGACTGAGGCTTGAGTGATCCCAAGCTTCTTCGCGATTTCCGACTGCTTCATGTGGTACTTGCCAGACAGCTCTCTGACGATCGAGGCTCTTAGTGCTGGGAGTATCTTTCCGACGACAAGTTCACAGGGGGTCTTCATCGCAGGCTCCGGGTGTGTGGGTTGACACGCTGGACGGACGCTAACACCGTTAAACATGGAATAGGAAGCTACTCTATAAACCTTTCATGGGCATTCTGTCAGGAGAATCCAATGGAGAGGGCCGGGGACGAGAATCGAACTCGTGTTTGCGGATCTGCAGTCCGCCACATGGCCGCTCTGTCACCCCGGCATTCCGTGCGAACAATGCCCGACTCTCTATTTTATGGTTTTCTGCCGCCTATGCTGGCTGCTGGCACCTGAGCATCGCATGTTTCATGAACATGCTTGGAACAAGATATTATAGACCACGGCCCGATTTCGTTCCGATGGAATTCTCCGCGGTCAGTCCATACAACGTAGCTGCAAGAGCCCCGTTGCCCGACAAGATCACGATCTACGACAGCACGCTTAGGGACGGTGAACAGATGCCAGGGATAAGGTTCACCCCCGAACAGAAGGTCGCGATCGCGACGAAGCTCTCCGAGATAGGGGTCCCCCAGATAGAGGCGGGGTTCCCGGCCTCGTCAGATCAGGACAGGAGAGCCGTGAAGATGATAACGGACCTCGGTCTGAAATCGGAGATACTAGCTCTCTCTCGGACCTTGAGCGCGGACATAGATGCCGCCGCCGAGTGCGAGGTCGATCTGATATTGATGTTCATCTGCACGAGCGACCTGCATATGCAATACAAGCTGAAGATGACCCCTGAGGAGGTGCTCAAGAAGGTCGAGACCTCCTTGGACTACGCCCATGCCAGAGGTCTGAAGGTCGCGTTCAGTTCGGAGGACAGCACCCGCTCCAACCTGATGTTCCTGATCGACGTGTACCACACTGCGGAAAGGTGCGGGGCTAGCCGGCTCGGTATCACCGACACGGTCGGATGCGCGAACCCCGAGGCGATCCACTACCTCGTGAAGAAGGTCAGGGAGAACACGAAGACGCCTTTGTCCGTGCACTTGCACAACGATTTCGGTTTCGCTCTGGCGAACTCGATATCCTCGCTGGAGGCGGGAGCAGAGGCGGTCACGACCACGGTCGGGGGAATAGGGGAGCGCGCGGGGAACGTCCCACTCGAACAATTGGTGATGGCGCTCAAGCATCTGTACAAGAGAGACCTCGGTATCCAGACTGAGGGGTTCCGGGCATTGGCCACGCTGGTGTTCGATTCGATGAACATGACCATCCCCCCGAGCCAGCCGTGGGTAGGACTCAACCCGTTCTCTCATGAGTCGGGGATACACGTCGCGGCCATCCTCAACAACCCGATGACCTATGAGAGCGTGAACCCAGAGCAGGTCGGGAACAGGCGTCGCCTGCTGTTCGGGAAGCATTCTGGCACGGCCTTGGTCAAGAGTCGCCTCGCAGAGAAGAAGATAATCGCTGACCAGGAGCAGATCTGCGATATCGTGCGTGCCATAAAGAAGGCTGGAGAAGATCACGGACGTGTTTCGGACGAGGAGTTCTGGGCCATCGTCAAGAAGGTCGTGAAGAACGAGCTCAAGGACCCAGCTCGCGACATTCGCTGAGAATGGATAAGAGGTTCTGAGGGTCCGAGCGTAGGACCCCAATGATCAATCTGGACGGTTCTGTCAAAAATCGGGTGATGAAGTCTTCGGGATGGACCGAAGACCGTTTCTTGATGCTACGTGTAATCGGAGAATCCTAGTACACCTGGCGCCAGATCATGACCCCATGTGCAGCAGCAGAAAGCGCCCGACATGTGGGAGATCTGATTCCCGAATGGGCGCTCTGATCGAGTGCGAATGCGGCTGGGATCATGACAGAAGTGTCAACGCCGGCATCGACCTGCTGCAGACAGCCGTCTCCAAGGGATTGGAGGTGGCAGGGGGTCTACGGTTCGACCCCGGCGCATTCCGGCATGACGCGATGATGATCCTATACGAGCCAGCGATGGCCGCACGGTCTGAGCCGAACGGAATGAGTAGAGAGTTGGAGGTGGTGGTGCCATGAAGGGCCCACCACCCGACTCTTTGCAGAACCCGGAGCAGCCACAGTCTATCATCATTTACTCGTCTTTGCGGCATTATTGCCAAAAAGCACTGTTTTTCGCTGGCGATTCTCCACTCGTCAAACTTCTCTCTCGATTTCATGCATCCTGGTGAAGAATCAGAGCGAGAAGGTTACAGAGGCGTCTTCCTTCCTGTCAAGTCGAGTTTCGTCTTGCCGAGTTGTTCGAACGACCTGAGCTCCCGGTCCGAGAACACGGGTCCATCGCGGCAGACATGCTTCCCGTCCAGTGCGCAAGAGTCGCATATTCCGATACCGCACTTCATGAATCTCTCCAGGGACGCCTGAAGTCCCAAAGACCTACTCTGCGCTAGATCCAGGAGCCCGACCACCATCTTCTCTGGACCGCACGCATACATCATGTCGAAATTCTTCTTGGCCAGAAGATCGTTCGCCAGCTCCGTGGCTAGCCCCTTGAATCCGCCGCTCCCGTCGTCTGTCGTTATGAGCACTTCCGCTCCCGCCTTCGTGCTTCTGCTCTCGAAGAGCAGTTCCTTGGTAGTCCTCGCGCCGACGATCGCGGTCACCGACGCCTTGTGTTCGATCGCGTCCTCGATGAAAAGCCCCAGGGGGGCCATGCCCGTTCCCCCGCCGACGACCAGGAGCTTCTTGCCGTGTATCGCGAACCCTTTGCCATAGGGTCCCCTTATCCCGATCTTCTCCCCCGGCTTCTTGTTCCCTAAAGCCTTCGTTCCATCTCCGAGGACCTGATAGGTGATCCCGAATCCCTCTCCTGCATATGACAAGGACATCGGGAACTCGTCCACCCCAGGAACCCAGACCATCACGAACTGGCCCGGTATGGCCTCCATCTCGCCAGCGAACCTGATCGTCCTGATCGATGGCGTCTCGTCCAGATGCTCCTTGATGGCGTACATCCTAATGCCTGCCAGGATGCGCCACCCCCACCATCTCGGGAACGCTCTCGAATCCGTTCTCTACCATGAACCGCAGCATCTCCTTGCAGGTCTTGCTGAAGACCTCCAAGCCTTCGGACCAGACCGCAGTGCCGATCTGGACTGCGCTTGCGCCCGCCATGATGTATTCGAGAGCGTCCATTCCCGATGTTATGCCGCCGACCCCGATGACAGGTATTTTCACCGCCTCGAAGATCTCGTAGACGCATCTCACCCCTATCGGGCGGATTGCCGGTCCAGAGAGCCCTCCGATCCCGTTGGCCAGTATCGGCATCCTTGCCTCGGGCTGGATCGTCATCCCCTTCACGGTATTGATCGCGACGATGCCGTCGGCCCCTCCGCGCTCCGCCCCGACCGCGAGCGCGGCGATATCCGATGTGTTCGGTGTCAGCTTGGCGAACAGTGGGACGCTGACGCCCTTCTTGGACCTCCGGCAGACCACCTCCACCATCTCGGGCGTCGACCCGAGCTCCGCCCCAAATCCCTTTGCGTGCGGGCAGCTCAGGTTCAGCTCCACCGCAGCCACCCCGCACCGGGACATCTGGGCCGCGAGGCTCGCGATCTCGTCCTCGGTGCCGCCGAAGACGCTCCCTATGATTGGCACCCCGCCCTTCTTTGCCTCCTTGATCTCATCGGCGAAGTAGTCGATCCCCGGGTTGGGCAGCCCCATCGCATTCAGGAGTCCATCGTGGAGCTCCACGATGGTAGGGGTCGGGTGCCCGTTCCTCGGTTCCCGACCGACGGATTTGGTCACTATCGCTCCAGCGCCTGCCTTCGCGACCTCGATCATGCTCTTGCCTGTCTCATCCAGAATACCCGCGGCGAGAATCGTGGGGTTCTTGAGATGGATCCCGCAGATGTCGACCGCAAGGTGCGTCATTCCGCTCCCCTTGGGATTGCAGGTATAGCTACTAGAACTTTTCTTGGGATTGGCCAGCGACCTAGGCCGGCTTCCCCTTGGCCGCCTGCTTCGCCTCGTAGTCCTTGATGGCTTCCTTGAGCGCGTCCGCGGCGAGGTTCGAGCAGTGCATCTTCACAGGGGGCAGCCCTCCCAGTTCGTCCGCGACGTCCGCCCTCGAGATCTTCTTCGCCTCCTCTATCGTCTTTCCCCTGGCGAGCTCGGTGATCATCGAGCTGGTGGCGATTGCCGCCCCGCAGCCGAAGGTCTTGAACTTGATGTTCGTTATGATGTTGTCCTTCACCTTGATGTACAGCCACATCACATCCCCGCACTGGGGGTTCCCTACCTTTCCGATCCCGTCGGCGTCCGGGATCTCCCCGACGTTCCTGGGGTTCGCGAAGTGCTCCATCACCTTATCACTGTACACAGTTGCCACCTTCCCCCGGCCCCATCGGCCTCTCGGCGCTGAACGGGGATATCGCTCTCAGCTTCGAGACGACACCGGGTAACACTTCGAGTAAGTAATCTACCTCCTCTTCAGTGTTTTCCCGTCCCAAGGTCACTCTGAGGCTGCCGTGAGCCTGTTCGTGCGTCAGGCCCAGCGCGAGGAGCACGTGGGAGGGCTCCAATGACCCCGTGGAGCAGGCCGAGCCGGTCGACGCGGCGATGCCCTTCAGGTCCAGCTGTAGTATGAGCCCCTCGCCTTCTATGAAATCGAACCTGAAATGTGCATTGTTGACGAGGCGCCTGGTCTTGTTGCCGTTCACGTACGCCCTCGGGACCAGCTCGGGGACCTGCTTGATCATCCTGTCCCTCAGGGTCTTCATCCTGGCACAAGTGTGCTCGAGGTCCCGCTTCGCGATCTCGGCCGCCTTGCCCAGCCCGACGATGCCAGGGACGTTCTCCGTGGAGGATCGCAGCCCCCTCTCCTGTCCCCCTCCCTGTATTATGGGCTCGATCTTCGTGCCCTTCTTGACAAAGAGGGCGCCTATGCCCTTCGGCCCGTGGAACTTGTGCGCCGAGAGCGAAAGTAGGTCGATATTCTCTGCCTTCACGTCGACGTGCATCTTGCCGATCGATTGGACCGCATCCGTGTGGAAAGGTATGCCCTTCTCGTGGGCTATCATGCCGATCTCCCTGACCGGCTGGATCGTGCCTATCTCGTTGTTTGCCATCATGACCGATATCAGGATGGTGTCGTTCCTGACTGCTCGTTCGACCTCACCAGGGTCGACAAATCCTTCAGACGATACTGGAAGGTAGGTGACCTCGAAGCCGAACCTCTTGAGCCATTCACAAGGCTCCGAGACTGCATGATGCTCGATTTTCGTGGTTATCAGGTGGCCTTTCATCTTGCCCTTGTACATGGCCACGCCCTTGATCGCGAGGTTGTCGGACTCCGTCCCTCCCGAAGTGAATACCACCTCCGCCGGGTCCGCGTTGAGAAGGTCAGCGACCTGCTTCCGTGCCTGCTCGATCGCTGCTCGGGCCTCCCTGCCGAACGAGTGGATGCTGGAGGCATTTCCCCACTTCTCCAAGAAGAATGGTCTCATAGCCTCCTCGACCTCAGGCAGCACGCGTGTTGTGGCGCTGTGGTCGAAGTATATCCGTTTCACTTGACTGGCAGACATATCAAGTTCTGGTGATGATAACGGCCCCTTTAATACGTTTGGGACTCTCTGCAGCTCCTATGCTGACCGGCCTGAACACGCATCTGTTCGTAAGCTGCAAATGACTAATATCGATTATCGCATTGCACGACCGAGACCTATGGATGTAAAGAAGCTCAGGCAGGATTTCCTGATCCTGAACAAGATGATCGAAGGCAAAGAACCGATTTACTTCGACAGCGCCTGCCAGACCCTCAGGCCTAACCAGGTCACCAACGCGGTCAGGGAGTACTACGATTCGTTCCCGTCATGCGCTGGAAGGAGCGTCCACAAGCTCGCTACGGAGGTCTCGCTCAGGTGCGACCGGGCGAGGACCGCGGTAGCTGATTTCTTCAACGCGGAGGCCCCGACCGAGATCGCGTTCACCAAGAATTCCACAGAAGCGCTCAATACCGTCATCTTCGGCTCTGGCTTGAAGAAGGGGGACGAGATCGTCACGACCGACTACGAGCACAATTCGGTCCACGTGCCCGTCCTCCAATTGATGAACCTGGGCATCAAACGCAAAGTCGTGCCTTCCGCGGTCGACGGGTCGTTCGACCTCGAGGCCCTCGAGAAGGCCATGACCAAGAGGACGAGGCTCGTTGCAGTGTGCATGACCTCAAACGTGACGGGCTATACCTTACCAGCGAGGGAGGTCGTGCAGATAGCTCATTCGTACGGTGCCAAGGTCCTCTTTGACGCCGCCCAGACAGCCCCGAGCCAGAAGATCGATGTTCAGGCGTTGGGCGTCGACTATATGGCAGCCTCGGGACACAAGATGTGCGGCCCCTCGGGCGTGGGCATATTCTACTACCGTTCGGAGATCTCCGACAGGATCGCTCCTTTGATGTACGGCGGTCACGGGGTCGCGGACGTGAACTACGCCTCGTTCAAGCTCCTCCCGGCCCCGGAGAGGTTCGAGACGGGCCTGCAGAACTACTCTGGCATAGTGGGGATGGAAGCCGCCGTGGATTACCTGAAGGCGATCGGCATGGACGAGATAAGGTCCCATGAGATCGCCCTCAACAAGAGGATGACGAAGGCCTTGCTCGACGTCCCCGGGATCAGCATCCTCAAGCCGTCCGACCCCAACCTGAGGGGTGGGATCTTCAGCTTCAACATCCAAGGGCTCTCCCCGCACGACGTGGCGATGATACTGGACAACTCGAAGAACGTCATGATGCGCTCGGGCATGCACTGCTGCCATACCTACTTCCACTCAAGGGGGATAGAAGGGTGCGCCCGCGCCTCGCTGTACCTGTACAACACGAAGGAGGAAGTCGACATCTTCACGAAGGCGGTAGAGGAGCTGAGCACCAGGTTCGACAAGTCAGTGCAGCTCAGGGGACGCGAACACGAGTAGTCTGTGATCATTCTCGAACAACACGTAGGCCGTCGTCAAAAGGATGTTCTCACCCGAACTCGCTATCAGTCGGCCTGAGTCCTTGTCGAGATCTCCCACCGTCGAGTCGTTCAGCGCTGACCCGTCCCATCTCCAGGTATGCAGGTAGCACTGTGGTTGGCGGACGATCGATCTGCCGTCCCATTGGGAGTAGACCGCTCCGCGATCGAGAGTCAGTTCGATCTTATCCCCAGTCGGGAGCGCGGGGACCGTCCACAGCAGGGTCCCCTCGGACCTTTCTCCGAAAGCTCTATCGGCGACATCGCAGAAGTCCTGAAGAACGGTCTCGATCTCACGCCCGTCATCCATGAACCGGTCTCTATCTGTCACCCCGCTCAGGATGGTGATGACCAGGAGAGCGCAGATGGATAGGGCCACCTTCGACACGAAGAAATCCATCAGCAGGCCTCCACGAGAACGTAATCGGTTTGGTCCGACAGGAGTGACGACATTCGGAGGTCGAGGATCGGTGAACTGATCTGGAGACTACTGCCCGCAGATGAGCACATCCAAGCAGGAGGCTGGTCTGCCATCTTGATGATGAATGCGCCGCTCCTCAGCTCGAGAATGATGCTCGAGACGTTCGCACCGTCCTTCGCGTCCCCGATGGTCAGGCGTGAGAACCCGACCGTCCCCTCGCCGCTGAAGTCAAGGGATATCGTCCGAACGTTCCCCGGGCCCTCCACGGTCAGTGTCTCCACACAGGCGACGATCGTCGCAAGCTGGAGCTCCGCCTTCCTGACGAACTCCCGAGTCCTCATCCCGTCCAGTGCCTCAGCGGCCGGGATGATGGATAGGGACGCGATGACCGCGACCACCATGAGTTTCAGGGGGAGGGATTCCAGCCCCGCATTGTCCCACCGGAGTGACATCGGCCTCAGCTCGGTATCACGGGTATCTGATAGCTGGAGTCCAACCCGTAGTCTCCCTTGGCCACGGTCACTATGATTGTCGTGAGCTTCGAGCCGAACTGCTCGACCTTGAGGTTCGACAATACCACCTGTCCGCTGGTGTCCGTCACGCCCATCGCCTGGCCCCCATCCTTGACCTTGACGTTCGCGCCGTCCAGGACCACGGTGGCTCCCTCGAGCCTATCGCCGCTCTGATCGGTCACGGTGACCGTTATCGTCAATCCTTCCCTCGTGTAGAGCCCATCCCTGTCGGCGTCGTAAACTGCAATCTCAGAGGGGTTGACGAACACCTCGCCTATCGAATGCGGGGCTGATATCGAGTTCATCCAACCCATTATGATCGTTAGTCCGAGGCCCGCAACCACCACCATGATGAGGAGCTGCAGCGGGAGCCCTTCGATCCCTCCCCGGCAATCGTGTCTCATGCTCCTGATCCCCTTCTTGTCTCTCATGTTTGACCCTGCCCTTTGCCTGTCTCTTGGTCCATCGCAATCCAGGGACCTTCTCCTCCTCGTTTACATGTAGACTACGGTTGTCATCGATGCCCGAGTGGCCTCTGCTCGACTCGGCCATACCTGGACTGTGTGTTATCATGCCTGATT
>Ga0315282_10006339_pt1 | contig 19858 bp, 32 predicted proteins | sample YL17G07_20_MG_FD_203693 | JGI IMG/M metagenome (GOLD analysis project Ga0315282, IMG submission 203693) | Sediment microbial communities from Yellowstone Lake, YNP, Wyoming, USA - YL17G07_20 | ecosystem: Environmental > Aquatic > Freshwater > Lake > Sediment | place: USA: Wyoming | collected... | reverse complement strand
GACATTGTTTGCAAGGTGAGCCCCACATTAGAGAATGTCATCCAAATATACCGAAAAGTTGCCCAAAGCCTCTTGCTTCCATCACCCTAGGTGAGAGGATCCGGGCGAAACAGCGAGCACTCCACGGCAGGAGACTGTGAACTTGAATACGACGTCTGAGTGTCTGAAGGGCTATGATAGGCTGCCTGACGCCCGGGTGTGCCGTGACTGCTACTATGTCCAGGAGTGCCGGTTCCTAGAAACGCATAGTAGTCTGCCGAGTTTGGATCAGGTTAAGCAGGGGGCTTGTGGAAGATGAGCGAGGGGGCGCTTGTGACTCGTCAGGGCCGTTTGAAGGCGCTTGTGATCCATGATGATGGTAACCGGTTCAAGAGGTTGGACGATGTGATTTGCGTGGCAAGAAATGAAGCTACCCAGTTGTTTCATGTCGGTTCCGATCGGATCGATGTCATCAAAATCTACGGTCCTGATCCTGGGATAGGTTACACGGTCGTGGTCAAATACAGGGAGGCGTCTAAAGATGGAGGCAATAAGAGTGAGAAAAATTAATTGGGATTCCAAGGAAAAGAGGAGTAAGTACATCAGAGAGTACCGCCAAACTCACAGAGATAAAATAAGGCAACAACAAAAAATATATCGCCAAACACACAAAGATATTTTGAGAGAATGGTGTAGGCGTCACAGAGAGCAGATTAGAGAGTGGCAAAGAAAATACCAAGAATCTCATAAAGAGGAAATCAAGATAAAGCGTAGGAAGTACTATGAATCGCACAAAGAAGAAATCAACAGAAAATATAGAGCATACCGTAAACAACATTACATTCCAAAAAGACCCTATCACCAAGTCTGCCCCAAATGCGGGCACGAATTTAACTCGAAATATGAAGAAGTCGTTTCTTGTAGTAAATGTGGGTTTAACCAACACCCATATCCAACTAAATGTCCTGTGGTCGATGCGTTTCAGATGTCTAAGCCCTTAACAATCGAAGAATTGGTGGAAAGAACAGGAGCCAGAAAAAGATATGTCGAAAAACAGCTAAAGAATTTTATACAATCCAACTTAGTCTTGCAAGACGCGGAGGGCAAGTATTTCATCAATCCAAACAATCCTTGTCGCTACGCTTTAGATGGATATTTCCGCAAGAAAGAAGCAGGAGGAATGTTTAAAGAATGAGTGAAGAAGAAATTGGTGGATATGGACTCAGCTTAGGTTTACAAGCGGAGTGGAAGAAAAGAAAAGACTGTGTTGTATGGTTCCGCCGAGAATTTCCAGAGCTCGTGTTTTTCCTTTTGAACTTGATTGCTTCGCACGAAAAAAACGACCTACTTTCCCTTGAAGAAGAGAAGTTTCGGGAGATGTTCAAATAATGAATAGGATTACTGCTTTCATAGATGATTTGAAAGACTTTCTCTATTGGCATATTATCTTTCCCCATCTCAAATATACAAAACTTAGCTTTCACAAGATTAAAACTGATGAAGGCATAGCTTTCATAAGAAACAAGAAGGCTAAAAAAGAATGAGTGAAAAAACAATGTTTGAAGATCGTTTTTCTTGCATTTCTAAATTCTATGTTCCGCAAGACAAGGCAAAAGCAACTGAACAGTTGCTTAAAGAAATCTCTGATGTTCGTTTTGAAAAAATATCAAGAACTAGGTTTTGGATAGGTTTCTTTTGGAAAACAAATCTAACACCTGCCAAGTTGAAGGAAAAGTTAAGGCAACGAGGTATTATGGCAGAAATTCGATCAACTAGATTGCATATTCCGTTATACACAATTGGAGAGGTCTGAGAAAGAAGAATGAGTGAAAAACATCTGACTGTAGGTGATCTCAAGGTGGGGGCAACTTACAGGGGAAAGCGATTCAGAGAGTTTTTCGGTCATAATAACGATAGGATAATTCTCTGGATCAGTAAGCAGAGAGATAGGATTCAGTACGATAGTGATACCGTTAGAGATGGAAGAAACTATCCGACTGTCGACGTTGAAAAGTTTTTGAAATGGGCAAAAGAAGAGGTTGAAACAAGAATGAATGAAAAAGAAACAGAAAAATATATACGAGATCCAGAAAACTCAAACGATGGTCAAGATAATGAATGGTAAATCTAAAAGGCGAGAAAGAATGAGTGAAAAAACAAAAATGAAGATCGGTGACCTTATAGCTCGTAAAGACTTGCTCCACATCATTTATCGCATCGTTTCTGAAAATGAAAAATGGAATGCTTGGAATGTCAAGATTGTGTCCGATCCTAAAGGATTGCACAAAGAAGGTATGGTTTTTAAGGATGACGACAGATGGACGGTTGTGAAAAATATCGTTGAAAGAAAAGGATGCTAAAATCAAATCGCTAGTTTCAAACTGGAAAACTTGGGGTGTTTTAGCGGTCATAATCCTCCTAATTCTAGTGCCTACGCTCAAAATCCACCACCCAGAAGAACAGCATATTTATAGCGGCGGGAGATATTACGCTGGCGACTACATCGTTGGACAGTTTATGTTTTTAGGGCTAACACACGACCCAGATAACGCGACTTACATTATGTTTCTGGAAGAGGTTCATTCGGGGTCGTACGGGATTGTGTCCCACGAAGAAACCTATATGGTGAAAAGATACGAAAAATACTCTGAGAACTGTACAATCGATCTCGGCTACTACAGTTTAGAGGGTGTCGTCCTGCGTTTTTCTGGTGTCATTCCCTACATCGAAATTTCAAGAATTGTCTTTTACAGATCAGCGTATGATGAACCACTTATGTCAGGATCGTGATAAGAATGAATGTGATCACTAATCTCAAAAACGGGTCTGTGGTTGATAGGATCTTATTGCAGGATGGTAACGATTGTATGTTGGTTGAACTTATTTGCGATCCTGAAAAGAACAGCCTGGCTTGTGGCGTAAAATGCTTGAAACTGAGGAAGCCTTTGACGATGAAATTTACCATCCCAATCAACTATTAAAGGGAATCTGAATGAGTGAAAAGGCAGACTACGAACGATTTAAAAGGTCGTTGGAAGCCTATCTTAATGTGGATAGGCTGGTTGTAGGGAAGCCGCGTGGTCGTGAAACCGGCTCGAGCAAAAACAACGCATGAGTGAAACTGTCTGTAGTGTGAAAGGCTGTAAGGAGCCTATGCACGTTTTTGTGCAGGATGGCAACAGGAAAGTCCCCCTCTGCGCCAAGCATTTTAATGAAAAAATTGACAGGGAAGAGTCGCCCGCCAAGGAGCTGCTGAGGCCGAACACGGGGAAGTTATCTAACTATCCCTTCGGCACGGTCGTGGAGATCCCGGTCGATCAGCTTGTTGCCAGCGACTGGAACCCCAACTCAATGAACCCCCTCATCAGAGATGGGAAGGTCGTCTTCGACCCGCAGGAAGCCCTTTTCGAGGACATGAAGCTTAACGGTCCGAACAGCATAGCCCCGGTTGAGGCTTTTCCAAACGGCGACGTCTACTCGATCTTCGACGGCAACCACCGTTGGCTTAACGCTAGGAAGCTGGGCTGGAAGACGATCAAGACCGTGATCCACGACATCGGCGAGAGCGAGGCTATGGCGCTGAGCTATAGGCGCAACAGGGAGCGGGGCACAATAGATCCTTTGAAGGAGGCAGCGCTTTTTGAGATGGAGTGGAAGAATGGAAAAGGTCTCACGCAAGAAGCGATTGCCAAGAAGTATAACGTGAGCCAGAGCTATGTCGCTGAACGCATAGGGTTGAAGAAGGTTGAAGAAATTATCCCACGTGGGATAATCCCGGAGCTTTCCGCAAGCGCCCTCGAAGTGGTGGCGAAGGCTGAGCCCAAGACGCAGAAGAAAATCGTTAAACTTTTGAAGAAAGGTGAGCTGCAGCCCACGGTCCAAGCCATAGATGAAGCAATCAAGCGCGAAGAGTTCAATGTGGACGAGATGACGAAGCTCGCCCGCAGCCTGATCCTCGAAATGACTTTTGAACCTGATCAGGTTGAACAAATCCGTTGGCTTCAAGAAAAATGGGCCCTCAGCGAAGAAGAAACGGTCAAAAAAGCCGTGTCATATGCTTATGATCGGCTGAAGGCGGAGGCGTAGCAAATGACGATCACAGTAGCCCGCCGATCTGCTGAGCCTTCGCCCTCATTAGAAAAATTGGTTGAAACCGGACTCTGCCCAGACTGCAACGGTGAGCTTACCCTTGCTCCGACGCAGGACAACGGTAGCTGGGAAGTCGTCTGCACGACCTGCGGACTCGTGGTTTCCGAGCCTCATCCCATCAGGGCTCCGGTGTGGCTTCCCAACCATTCTCCGGAGAACAGCCTTGCCTTCGGCAACAGTCTGGGGGGAACCCTGGCGGTTGAGGACGCGAAGAAGATCCTCGCCGTTTCAAGCAAGAATAATGTGGAGCGTAGGAACGCCTGGTTCAGGGCGAAGTATGCCAACAGCCAGTTCTCAAACAAAGCATCTTCCGTAGAGAGGCCGGAGGTGCGTAAGATGAAGACGATGGGCAAGAAACTCTTGCAGAAGCTTGGCTTGGATGCTGTGAACAGGGTTAATGATCCCATGGATCTTTCGCATATTTTGGCAGATGACTACGGTAGGACGTTGAAAAAGATAGGCTTGTACTTCCAGCAGCTGAGGGATCAACGGATAAAGTTGACTGTGAATTATGAGGCAGTGGCCGAAGCAACCCTCTTCCAGATCCTGCAAGCCTACAACCCTAACCATGTGCACAAATATGAGTGGCGCTTCACGGTCGAAGATCTGCGCCTAGTTAAGCAATTGGTCTGACCCTATTTTTTCTGCACAGGCGTTATAAATGAAAGCGGTTCTGTACAATAAACGAGAACTGCCGTTATGTCCTCGGTGCAATCACAGGCATAGAATCAAAGTTCTGGATGGGAAAATGTTGCCTGTGGAAGAGTGCCCTCATTGCAATTGCGTCTTACATTATGATTTTCTAGAGGAGGAATACGTGCTCTAGAAGAAACGAGTGCTTAGTAAAGGCAACATGACTTTCTGTTGGAGCAGAGCCCAAGTCTCAGTGAATATGCTTTCTGACCATTTTTAACTTTTCAACTTTTCAACTATTTTACTATTAGAGGGTCGCTATTGTCTAAAGAAGAGCTGACGAAGAAACTGATGACTCCAATGCCTCAGTCAATGCTCGCTTCCATTAAAGCATTTGCCGCTGAACACTTAGTGACGCTGGGTGGGATTAGCCAAAGGATCTTGGGGCTCCTCGTGTGGGCCAATACTGACGATGTTAACAAGGAAACCAAGAATCTCGTCCTTCGCTTCACGACAGACGAAAACGTGCCTTACCAGCTTATACGAATAGGGTTGAATGATTTGAGCCATCATCATCCTGACCAAGAGCCGTACTTTATGGGTTTTCTTCAGAAAATAGAGGCCCTCATAAAAGAAGAGGAGGAGAAGAAGGAATGATCGGTCCGGAAGTCTACATCCAAGCCATAGCCCTTGGCTTCGTCATCTCAGGAGGTCTGGTGGTGGCTTTGTACAGCTATCTGAACGAGCGTTACAAGAGGCGAGAGTGATGCAGAAGAAGAAAATCCTCAGTTTGGTCCTCAACTTCCTACTGTTCACATACTATACCGTACATGGAGTAGGAGTCTTAGCCACCGTTCTTGGCCCACAAATAATAGTAAGACCTACAACCGGAGTCGTACAATACGCCTACGAAAATTCGACAACTTCAAGTGCCTGGTATAATGACACATTTATCATCGCACCTAATTGTTCGCTTTTTGCTAGATATTTCAGTACAAGCGCTACTGGTGGATATGCACTTTTTACGTGGACAATCTATAACATAACAGCAGGAAACCACACAGCTATGCACAGTTTTGTTTCACGAAAGATATTCTTAGATCCCAACATTGTTAACCAGAAAATCTATGCGTCTGTAGATGGTTTGATAACTGACAACTACAACTGGGGAATTTGGACTAGCGAAAACGGCACATATCAAATTGAACTTAATATAACTGCTGGAACTTGAGATGTCAGACATGCTTCAACCCATCCGCGGCTTCATAGCTTGGCTACTCGGCCTGCTCGGCATCAGTTACACAGTTGAAAACCTATACCTTGTCTTCCTGATTTTAGGCTCCATCATCTTCAGCATCGCAACAGCAATAATCGTTTTAAGGGGGCGCGGAACCGCCAGCGCACAAGCCCCATCAACATCAGCAGCAACATCCAACCCAGCGTCATCGCCTCCAGCCGCACCGCCATCGCCACCCGCATCTTTGTTTAGCTCCCGGACTGATGAGACGCTTCGCAAATATGGCTTTGAGATCCCCCCTCAAGAAGCAAATGGTTCAGGTCAAGGAGACCCATTGGCTAGGGATGAGCGGGAGATTACAACAACCATAACGACGGCGCAGAAAGTGTTGGCAAAAGTTTCCACTAAAGCATCGTTCTACAACGACTTGAAAAACCGTCTTTCATCGGCTCTAGGAGGCAGCAAACCCGAAGCTTCATCCCCGGCCCCTCAGAGTCCGCCAGAAGAAAAGAAGACAGCGACAGACATATTGAAAGGGGGGTGAGCGTTGAAGAAGTTCCTCCCTTTCCTCCTTCTAATTATGCTGCTTTTACCTGTGCCTAGGTCTGTAGCTCAGATGCCTGAGCCCGACCTGTATTTACCACTTAACATCTATCAGCCGGTGAAGGTGGCTCTGAACTTCGTCTTCACCACAAACCTCTCGGTGGTCTGCAACACCGTGAGCAGCAGCTACTGGTTTTCACAGACCTCCCCAACCTCAATCATCTTTTCAGCCAACACCACCGACATCTATACGCTGACGATCACGGTTGGCTACAAGGACGTGGTGCAGCAAACGATGGTGCTGGGCATCTGGAGCGGCAACACCTTGCTCGTGGACAGTATGCCCATTAAGATGAACGGCAGAACCTTCACGCTTGTTCTCAAAATAAGCGCTTCCCCGGCGCCGCAGTATCCTTCAACGGAGAGCATCGTGGACCTGCTTCTTGAAAGGCTTAGGGAAGAGATCTCGGCGCTGACCATTGGTATGGAGCAGCAGCAAACGCAGAACGCTGAGCAGCTGGACCGCGCCATACTGTACGCGGAGTTTGCTAGTGGCCTCTCTGTCATGGCAATTGTCACAGTCGCCATTCTGTCCTTTTTTGAGAGAAAGCGGAGACGTGAAGAGAAATGAATCCGTTCGACATCCTCTTCTACCTGTCTCTCGGTATAGCGGCCCTTGCAGGCGTGGCTCTGGTGCTGATGCAGATATTGCCACCTACGAAAGAGCCTGTAATCGGAAATATTGAGTTCTACTTTGTTGGTCAGGGCAAGAAGTACGAGGCGAAGACGAGCCTCGCCGAGAAGTGGATCTCCGAGGAGAACTTCAAGAAGATAGAGGGTCTGCCGGGTTTCGACGAGGACGTGAGGAAGAGGGTCCAGCAGTGCTTCTTCTACGCGCAGAGAAGCGGCATAGGCAAGCGCCTCTTCGTGAGCACGCGCAACATCCTTGCTCCCGAGCATCACGACTCGTTCAAGAACGTCTTCGCTTTCCCGTTCGGCTTCATAGACAAGTTCCGCGTACCGTGCGAGGCTAGGGATTGGGGTAAAAGTAGCAGTTGGGAGATCTACACCGTAAAGCCGCTGGACGTGAGGAAGTGGTATTCTGAGAAGGAGCCCCCGGTTCAAGGAGATCAGACGCACGAGGAGCTGAAGGCGTACGGTGAACTGGCGATAAACATCGCTTCGGCTGCCAAGAACAGGGCCGAGATCAAGGCTGCCGACAACGCGACGAAGGCCGCCAACAAGCGAAACGAGGAGCTGCTCAAAAAGGTTCAAGAGCTGACCGTTCAAAACGACGAGCTGAAGATCCAGCTTCAGTCAGGGGGATCCTTTATCAACAGGTCGGAAGTGAAGTTGCGTCTCATAGTCTACATCTTGGGCAGCTCGTCTATCGGGCTCGTCTTGTCGCCGGTTCTCGCGGGCTACGGCATCGCCAGAGAGATGTCCATCATGCTTTTTCTGATTTTGGGAACCGCGGTCATGCTGTGGAGGGAGAAGTAGTTTGTCGCTGACGCCGATGGCCGTGGACTTCTACGACGCTGACAAGAAGCGTCTGACCGACCACCTTAACAAGCTTGAACAGATGGTCAGCACCCTCATCGACTTCGTTAACTTCGGCGTCGTGAAGATCATGGAGAAGGAAATAAGCTTCCACTACTGGGTCTGCAACAACTGCGGGGGCAGGGTCAGGTTCAACGGGGGCGACAGCGAAACGGCTCCGAAAGAATGCTGTGCCTGCCACAAGTCCATGGGCTTCCTCGAGATCGTTGACATATTCAGCGACTTCGCCGAGCCATACTTCTACTCCCTTCTGAGCAAGGCGACCATGTTCAGCGTAGGCGTGAAGGCGAGGGAGCTGGAGTGGAAGGAATCATTCATCAAAGAAGCTCCCACGGCCGGAGAGCAGGCTTCGGAGGAGCAGCCGAAACAGGGCGGAGGGCTGCTATCAAAGATCAAGAACACGCTCGTCGGCTCGGCCAAGCCCAAGCCCGAGGAATCCTTTGAAACTGCTATCGAGGAGAAGACGAAGACCATCAGCCAGCTCTACTACGAGGCCCGGACGCTCATAAAGTATCAGGGAGACCCCCGTATGCGCGAGCGTTTAAGCAAAATCAGGAAAGAATTGACAGACACAATTCCACAACTCTATTCGTCTACGTTGCGCTATGTTCAGGAAGAGCTGACTGGGGTAAACGTCGCAGTCACACGAGCGATGGGCTAAACTTGACTCAGAAGCAGTCGATGCCCACTGAGCTTTCATACGCATTCATCAATGCGATAATTGAGTGCTATCGTGGAGATGATAAAATTGTGGATGATCTTGAGTCTGTTGTTCAGCGTTATTTGCCTGATCCGGAGCTCCTAGCGCTTTGTGGGCAGATGCGTGGCTTTTGGAACCGGTCGATGAACCTGATGGAGAAGATTTCGGAGAAGTCCGTGCAACAGATGGCGCAGGCCCCTCCTCAAGGCGCCGAGGTAGCCAAATTCAAACACGTGATGAATCAGGTTGACATAAACGCGTACACTTACAGCGGTAAGCAGCTTTACACCGAGGTCTGTAAGGAGTCGCCGTATAGGAAGGCTTTTGCCACTCCGCTGGACTGGGGAAGCATCTGTTTTGCTAAGCTTAGAGCTGGGGCATATCTTGCTATGGCGAAGGTTATTCATGGGATCCGGAGGAAGATCGAAGGCTACTACCAGGAAGTAAGCATTACCGATCTGATTGGGCCTTATTCAGCTCGCGTCGCGGGTAGGCATGAGGCTGCGATCTACCGAGGGGCCTCCAAATTTGTCGAAGAAAGGAGCGTTATGCAGCTGTTGGCATGCTTCGGGCTGAGCCCAGAGCCTATCGCCTTCGAGTTCGTGGAAGAATATGTTCGGAAGGGTATGGAACTTGTCGGATTGACCTATGCGGCAACCATCAACGCGTTGCTGACGCCTTACGAGGAGCAGGTCCGCGCCGAGTTCTATGCGCTCAACAATGATACGGCGCTTCAGATGCGTCTTGCCTGGATGGAGGCGGTCTTCAAAAGCGGCGAGTCGGTTCGCAAGCTGAAGCTGGTTCCTCAGCCGACGTACGCGAAGAGGGGCTTGCACGAAGGGATACCCGTTCCGTTTTTTGAGGTTCCGAACGAATATTGGAAGGAAAGCGTTGCGAAGGAAGACACGTTCCCTGTGGGCCTTTTGAGCGGCGAGGTGCCTCTGGTGCCCGTCAGTCCCCGCAACCTGCCTGTTTTCGGCGAAGGCAAGCAGGTCCCGGTTAATGAGATATTGGGTCCGCTTGGCAGCGGCAAGACGGTTATGCTCGATACTCTGGCGTGCTACCGTGTCCAGAAGGGCTACATCGTCTTTCGCCCGAACATTCCGAGGAGCCAGAGTCTCAGCGTGGTTTTGCCGCTTCTCCCGGTTACGAGGCAGCTTGAGAAGGACCACGCTTTTCTGACGAAGACGCTTCGCATAGCGCCGAAGGGCTATGCCGCTGTCTTCTTCACCGTTGCCGAGAACGAGGGCCAAATCGACAAAGACGCGGTTTACACCAAGCACGACAAAATCATCTTTGTCAAGAAGCTGTCCAGTTTCTCGCTCGACTGGAAGACGCTCATCAAGCCCATATTGTCCGGGGGCTACCTCGTGGCTAGGGAGCTGCGCAACCCGGACCTGACGCACATCATGCGGGCCACGCTCTTCAGAGACTTCTTCCAGTGGCGCGAGAAAAACAAGGACATCAAGATGGCTTTGCAGAGCGACGAGGTCTGGGAGATGGTTCGCGCTGTCTATGCCAGCAGCGAGGAGGCGCAGGTGGCGCAGAGCGTCTTCACCGCCGTGAAGGACATCAGGGGCTTAAATTTAGCGTGGGACTTTGCCACGACCAGGTCAACAGACATTAACCCCGGCATCGTGGGCATGATCACGACCAACGGCAGCTTCTTCTTCGGCTACATGCCGGAGACGTCGCAGGAGACGTGGCGCAGCCCCAGGAGCCAGATCCTTGGAATGGTCGAGGCCAACATCAGCGACGGTGAGCGGCAGTTCATCAACACGGTGCGCAAGATTATGAGCAACGTGCCCATTCAAGACAACTTTCTCTTCTTCTGGGTTCACAACCGTAGGCTGCGCTTGGTCAAGGCGTGCCTGCCGCCCCACTGTCCCGAGGTGACGGACGTGAACATAGCCGAGGTCTTCAGAAAGGTCGAGGCTGAGACGGGTGAACAGGTCATGGTTCCATACAAAGAAGTGCCCAGGTTCGAGGTCGGCGCCGTTGCGCGGGAAGCGAAACCAACGAAAAAACGCGACTCATGGTGAAGAGCAACATGCCCAAGCAGATTTTGACGGCGAACCTTCTCTACGAGTTGAAGGCAAAGCACATTCGAGAGTATGTGGGCCTCTTCCAGTTTCCCATGCCGGAGTCCTTTTCTGAGTTTGAAACCGTTTTGGCCGAGGCTGCCGACAAGGCGCTTGTGCAATACCGCGCGCGGTACAGGCGTGCTCCGAACACGGTCACGATCACGGTGCAGTCGCAGCTCGCCAACATCGCCAAGGTCATCATGGACGTTTCCGGTTCCTCGCCGAGGATCGTGCGCTGGGGTATGCCGAGCGCGGGCAACCCGCTGAGCCCGCTTTACCGGGAGTACATGTACTTGACAAAAAAATTCAATTTGGCACGGTTCCACGGGCTCAAATCAAGGTCCGAGGAGCTGGTGAGCATCGACGCGGTGATCTACCGGGAGAACGCCATACCGTGCGTGCAGGCCAAGAACTTGGAATTTGAAGATCCCAGAGAGAAACTGGCGGCAAAAGACGTTTGGGAGCACGCCAGGATCGCGGTCAATATCCGAAGGCCTTAACCCCGCATTTTTCTTTCGACCGGTCTTGGAGTTCAAGAGTAAATTGGAGGAAATCGTAAGGACAGAGGAGATTAGGCTTCCTCCAACTCCGGCCTTTGGGGGCTACAATCCCTTTCTGAGCCATTCGGCAACCCATCCGGCCAAGATGAACACGCTGTTGCTGACCCGCCTCATAATGGAGTTCACGGAGAAATGCAAAAAGAGGAATGATTGTCGCCTTTAGTTTTGGAAAAGGTGCCTACGAAGAAATCGCTAGAGCAAAACTGCATGACGGTCTGGAAATTGAAGCAATAACTGTAAAGGAATTATTGAAGAACCAAAATCAAAAAACGATCTAGGTCAAAAGACTTAACAGAATCTATTGAAAGTACCCTTTATCAGTAGCGATGATCGGGATGGAACACACACTCTTTTTTGAATGACTTTCTTGAAGGCATCATTTGCCTCACTCCAGTTCATATTGTTTAGGATAACACGAATCATTTCATTTTTTTCTAGACGAGTTGGTTTTTTTTCGCAAAAATTAGAACACATAGTCTGCAACTCATCTAACCTAAGTAAATCGAGTTGAGCCTCTGGGTATATTTCGTCATTCTTGGTTTGTTCTTTTTCCACTTCAAAAATCGGTTGTTCATCTCTAATATCGAAGGAATATAGTCCTACATTTCCATCGACAATTTCCATGACCTTATTTTTCAAGGACAGGGGAAATATCACGGATACATATTCGAATAACTTTCTCGCTGCAGGGAGTTGGAATCTTAACCGATCCAATCTGTCTCTCTGAGATTTCACTTCGTACGCATAAGAAGATCCATTTAGCCTCAGAATATCAACACGAGTGTTAGCGATTGGAAATTCAAAGAACAATTTCCCTAGATCATGAGTAGTTTTGTCTAAGTAATTAACAAATGCGCCACTAACAATATAGCCTGTCGGACGCTTTGCTAGAAAATATTTTGAAGCCTCCCGATAAGGTCTACCCTCAGCATAAAACTGGTATAATCTTTCACATTCATGAATGTTCAAACTTCTCAATAAATGTTGAACAAAGTCCTTTTTAGTACAGTAACCGTTGCTACGTAACAGTCTGGTCTCTTTAGAGAAGGCGATAATATATTCAAAAGGAATTGCTAGTAGGCATTCCTGCTTGGTTCGCATACTTCTTCCCACAAACTATACACCCACATTATAAAGAAGATCTTCATCAACGGCTTTCCGCGCCTCTTTCTCGTTCTTGGCTTTGACTTTGACCGAACACAGAATCTGTGAAGAATGCCTGTACCTGATCGGGACCTTGAAGGTCTTTAGCTTTGAACGCCTCATCTGATCAGCCCTTTTTCTCGCTTGGTTCTCAGCATCTTTCGAATAGCCTTCTCCTTTGCTTCCCGGTATGCCTTCGGATGTTTCTTCTCCATGTGGATCCACCACGCATTTAGAACCTCGCGTCGCGTGTGGTCGCTTCTGATGTAGACCTTTCCGCATTTACGGCAGTGCCACGGCATTTTCTATTTGACCTCCCTGACTTCTATTGCACCACGTTTCTGTGCTTTTCTGATCTGTCGGACTCTTTGATCAAAGAGCTTCTTTGCCCCCTTGCCACGGTAGTCGTAGTTCTTTGCTTCTAAGATCCTTCTGAAAGATATGCGTCTTGACTTGTGGTAGATCACGACCTGTGTGAGGGGTCTTCTGCGAGCTACACGCTTCAACACAATGCCCCCGTCTTACTATGCTACCCAGACATTCCAGCCTTTAGAGGAATCTTTGAGGACCCTAGCTTTATTTCCTCTATTTCGTCGAATATTTCTTGCCAGTTCCTTAGCACCGGACTTGTTCGAATCCCAAGCATACCTCACGTACTTTCTGCCATCGATCATTCTGCCTTTAGCACGTTTCTTGAAGAGCATCTTTTTCATCTTAATGTCCTCCTTTTCTTATAACACGCGCTATTCGGGTTTGCGTTTCTTTCCGCTGCTCTGGTAGTCGCCTACGTGGCCGTGTCCAGGCTTTCTCGGCACGTGTTTGGCGCGCCATACGGCGTCCTGCCGGATGCCTTTGCCGACCTCGGTGAATTTCTTGAACCTGCCGCGTCTGTCTCTTTCGACGTAGTGGCGTGGTCTGCCTTTCAGCTTGTATCTTCTTCCCATAATATCACCATAAGAAAAATATGGTCAAACAACCATGAAATCACGCACTATGTCCATTCGTGGAGTTAGATAACTATTTTTCTAGTGGTGGTGAAACATGGTCAAAAGACATAGGAGCAAAAGGCCTTATGCGAAGGCGACATCCGGTACGGTACTTCATCGGCTTAAGATGCGTAGCGTTATGAAGAAGGCTGCCAGATACCGTGCAAAAGGTCTCACGCCGAGACAGGCCCTGAAGAAGGCGTGGCAATCAGCCTAGCCTTCCTTTTTTTCAACGAAAGTTATCTGACTTGAGGAAGTCGGGTTTGGCTAGGCAACATACGACAAGTTGGCTACTAAGAAGTTGCAATGTCTTGTTTATCACAGTGTTCGTTGAAACGGCCTAGATTCAAGGCCCCCTAGGAGAGACGGAGACTTGTTGCAATGTCTTGTTTATCACAGTGTTCGTTGAAACCGTTGGGTTTTTCTTGGTTTTAAGCCGTTTAAAGCTCGCTTCTGCCTTTTTTCTCACCTTTCTTCGATCATACCGGGTTTGCACCTGTCCTTATAAAGGTCATCGGTTCATTGGTGCTTAAGGGCGTTGCAACATCGCCCGAAGTTTCGGCGTGAAGCCTAGCCTCTTTAACCATAGGCGTGAAGCCTATGGCAATAGCCGACTTTCGGCTGTTGAGATGTTCCACCTCTTCATAAATCGCCAAATGAGCTATGTTCATAGCGGCTGAAATATCCGCGTCTGCTTGGTAACCGCATCTTCGACAAGTAAACCTTTCACCATCTCTGTTTTCAGCGTCCACATATCTGCATTTTGGGCAAGTTATGCTTGTGTTTCTAGGCGGAACTGTTTTGAACGGTATGCCTTTTCTTTCGCAATATGTTTTTATTGCAACCATCAGTTTGTAGCGTGGAATCAACCATCTTTTGGTTTGGCTTTGAAACGTTAAATTTTCCATGGCTACGCCTGCCTTATGTTTTTCGGCTTTTGCTATAATTTCTTTAGCTACCGTTCCAACAGCATACTTGACAGTTTGCTTAAGCCTAAAATTCCATTTCTTCCAACCCTTGCCTTTCCGAGCATAGTCCTTTAACAAGTATTTTAACTGTATTATTCGTGTTTTGTAATCTTTGCCGTGGATCGTTGGATTGGAAAACTTTATAATAATTGTATTCAATCTATTTTTATAACCCTGATTAGGGGTATTGCCATCAGCTTTATGCTGTTGGTTAAAAGCAATGGAGCTTAAGGCTTCTGAGCTGGGTGATTCTGTAACACCCTTAAGAGGCGATGAGATATGACCTATAGAACGAGCCTCAACATAAGGAACAGCTAAAATCGAAGTAGCTAACTTACAGAAGCCCACATCGACACCTATCCAACCTTTAGGTTCATAAGGCTCTGGTTTCGGCAATCTCAAAGTTATGTGAACATTTATCCATCCATACTTGTTATCTTCTATCAGTTCAACTTGACCAAGAACAGGATTATCTTCACCACATGCCTTCTCAACTTGACTGCGATACTTCATTGGAATTTGAAGATGGCAAACCGCTTCTTTTTCTTCTTGCCTGGTTTTAAAATGAATGTAAAATTGCCCCTCTTCCGTTTTTTCTAGCCTCACGGATTGGTTATGAAAAGTCATAGGATGAAACGGTAGATTTTTGATGTATCCAGTTATCTTCTTGTCCAACATCCATTTCTGTTGAGCATAAACTTGGAAGACTCTATCCTTGACAACTTTTCTTACGGCATTCTGAATTTTTGGGATTAGCGCATTCTTATAGTTTTTAAGCTCTTTTTGGAGTATCTGCAACGCTTTATCTTTGGGCGAGATTATGCCTTTCACACAAAATTTTATTGTTTCCATTTTTTGAGCAACTCCTTTATTACAGCATCCAAGCTTTCTATGTTCAAAGCTACTTTAATGCTTGTTAGCTGTTGCCAAGTTTCAAGTTCAACAGTTATTGTCTTTTCATAAGGAATTATCTGGATGATAGTTGCGGTCGCTACGATCTGCCAGTCTCTCAAACAATCACATCCTCTGAGGTTAAAGCGGAATTATCTCATGTGGCATCAGTAACATGCAGAGGAGTATGATGAGACTGACGATGATTGCGATCCACGTGTCCTTCCGTTTGTAGAACGGTTTCTGATGTTCCTTGTTTCTCTTCAGTTCTTCCAACTGGTGGTAAAGAGGAATCAGTGCATTAGTGATCCTTTTTTCCTCCGACTCAAGGTCGTCTATCTTCTTTTCTAATTGTTCGATTTCTTGGTCCACGGTCATATGATTCCCTTCGTTTCCCTCTTCTGTGAAGGTTCTATCCGTTGCAGCTCGTTGATTACTTCGCAGATGTCGTCGGTAAGGTTCCGCTTCGTTGTCCTGAACTCAAGCATGAATTGAAAGTCCTCGTTCTCAGGATGCCTGTCAGATGCACCTTGATCGGCATCTTCCCCTTCTTCAATTCTTCCTTAGCCCTCTTATCTTTTTGAAAAGGGATAATGTGATGGCCCCCGCAAATGCAGGAGTGCTCAACAATAAACTGAACCGAAGAAAGTACAGCAAAGCTGGCAATCCAAGACTGTTTTGAACGCACTCAAAAACTGAAAAACCAGCGAAAACGATCCCCACAAGAACTGAAAACTGCCGAAAAGAAAATAGTTGTATGTCGGCAACCCACATTCCGATGAAGAAGAAACCGGCCATCTCAGGGATTTGGTGTAGGTAAAAACCGATCCCGACAACGAACGAATCGCAAGTCAGACATATCAAGGACATTTCGGTTATTGAGATGTAGGCCAGCAAAGCGAATCTGTTGAAGAATGCAGCTTGAAATAACTCCTTTTCAGTAGGAAGGGGCTGCTTCGATGGAATCTTTCCCTTCTTTATGGCTTGACGACCCCCTTGACCGATCGATGCTCAGTCCGCACGATCCTATGGTCTGTTCTTCTGTCTTCTCGAAGCGAGGAACCTCAATACTTCCAAAGTGAGTAAGCTGCCGATGACTCCACCTAGTGCAAGTCCCCAGAAGAACTCTTCTCCTATCATATCTCTATCACCATTCCGTGGCGTTGAACACCGTGTAGACTTTGTAGTAGCCTTTCCCGGGTGTCAGCGTGATGTTGAATGCCGATGTGGTTTCCATGACATTGAGGAAGCCCGTTCTCAAGGTGCGATAGTATTGGTACGGGTCGCTTGCATGCTTCTTCTTCAGGACATATATGGTCCAGTTGCCGTAGATCCATTCCTCCCCCGGTAACGCCCGGATCGTGGCGTTGACGTCGAGCGTGTTGCTGGTCTGAATCGACACCCAAGCCCAATTGGGGCCAGATGCGGTCGATGTGCTTGTGTGCCCTTTCACTTCCGTGCGCAGCGTCGCATTCATGTTCGCTGGAACAACGATGTAGGTTTCCACATTGTACTCGATGCCGTTCTGCTGCCCCAGAACATAGCTTGCAAGAGACACCATGACAAGCCCGGCGAGCGCAAGCGCCAGAGTCTTCCTGCGACCGCCCCTATGTGTGGCATCTTCGCCGCTCATGTGTTCTTCGCCTCCCTCTCCAGCTTCTCTCGCGAAGCCTGTTCAAAGAAGTCGTTCCGATCCATATTATGCTCTCGGCAGTAGGCGACAACATCTGTCAAAAGCTCCTCGTCTATGCTGATCGACTTAGAAACCTTGCCCATCTTCTCCACATAAGAAAAATAATAATAACAACAATAATCTCAGCACGCATTTTTCTTCAGAGAAGAACATGTCCTCTAGGCTTTCTCCACAGTCTTCGAGGCGTCGAAAATGGCGCGGCAAGGGCCGGGAGCTTGAGCTGGTCAAGCTGCTCGAGACCCGGGGCTGGCGCGCGAGAAGGTTTGCTATGAGTGGACAGGGACGTCTTCAACCGGATTGTGAAGCGTTGAGCTCAGACACGATAGTCGTCTTCGAGTGCAAGAGCAGCCAGACAGGCACGGCACCGGTGCGGAGGCTTCAGATCGAGAAGCTCAATCAGGCGCTGGACTACTATTCGCCCCTCAAGGCCAGAGGCGTGAAGCTCGAAGCGATCGTAGCAGCCAAATTCCCTTACCGGGATTGGGTCTTCCGCAAACTGAGCCCTAGGGACTTGGAGGAAAACCGAGAAACGATAGCAACCAAAGTTGAGGAGCTAAATGAAGGGCTCAGGTCTGGCAGCATCCAAGAGAACCTGTTCAAACAACGGGTTGGCTCGGTCTATCAGGAAACCTTCCTCCGCATCAAGCCCCAAGATCCTAGTAACTGGCAGCCCTGAGACGGTTGGCTTTGGAGAGATTTGAACTCTCCATGTTTGCGGGATTTGAACCCTGTAGTGACAGAGCCGAAAAATGATACCATATTTTAAAAACCAAAATGATACCCTACTAGTCACTTCGCACAAAAAGGTATGGTCTAGGCTCCAAAAACAATTAGGCTTCCTATGCGGGAAGAGGCTTTTCCCTTTCGTTTTTTAAAAAATTTTTGAAAGATGTCAGGGGAAGAAAATGTTTCACAGATAAGTTCATCAGAGTCGTGTAACATTCGGGTTTCCTACAAGCCTAATTGGGCTTAGAAACCCAGTCTTTTTGTTAAAGAAGCTTGATCTGGGCTTATCTGGCGGTTGAAGATCCTCGAGGGGGCGGCGGATCGTATGCCACGCGCTGGCTCTGGCTCCCTATATCTGCACGCCCATTGGGATACTTATACCGCGCACAGGGGAGAGGTGGGGCTAGGTGTGGCAGACATATGCCTATTTGTCTATTGGAGATCGAGTATGAGTAGCATCCATATGTCGATCCGTCTGCCCTTCGACTTAAGGAAGAGGCTTGAAGAGGCCAGCGAGTCTTCTGGCAAGACAATGAATCAGCTCGTAATAGAGGCTTTGAACAGTAGCGTGGGCGCGGTAACAGAGGAGTCCGAAAACACCCTTTTGGTTAAGGAAGCCGAGCAATTGAGCGCAAAAGTCGTGGAAATGGGGCAGAAAAGCAAGGAAGAGCTGGATAAATCGGCCACACTTGCACATTTTTACGGGGTGTTCGAGAGCCGAGAGCCCTTGAAGTGCCTCGACCAGGCATTGAAGGACTTTGATGAGTGCGGGGGAGTTTGGCGCGTGGAGGACCGCGATGCTGCCGAGTTTTCAGATCCTGCTGAAGTGATCCGTGCCTTGGCTGTGGCGCATGACTATGTGGCCTTGAAGAAGAGGCTGGACGGCATCACGGCGAAGCTGCGCACTCCGCTTGAAGGTTGGGAAGAGGAGAAGAAAAAGCTTGAAGAAAAGAGGAGTGGAGAACTCAAGGATTCTGTTCCGGTTCCGGAACGTGAGCAGCAGCCAGGCGACGGAGAACCAAAGACAGAGATCCATGAGGAAGATGAGCCACCATCCGCCGATTGATACGGAAACAGCATGGGAATGTCCGTTCAATATCGATGGGGAAATGCACCGGCCTATCCACGGAAGAGGCCACCCGTGGTAGATGACTCCGGCTGTCTGGGGACCCATCGGGAGCGCTATGGAGAGGGCGAGTAGGTGCGGGTTGTCACTTTTAAGCAGCTTAATGAGCCTGTTCATGGCGGAGCCCCTTGGTCTTTTCTAGCTAGGCGCCAACAGCCTTTCTTCTCTGGAACCGGTTCTGCGGCGCCTCTGTCTCTGAGCCTGGTCAGGGCCGTTGCCGTTCTTCTGTGGTAGGGGCTCTGATCCCCGATCTTGGTGCCGATCTCGTTGTAGTGGAGCCCGTTAGGATTTTCTTCAAGCACCTTCAAGACCTTTTCTTCCAGCGTCAACCCCTCGGCGCCTGTTTCTTCAACCTTTCCTGCACGTGTAACGGGAAGGCTTGGAAGTACGATTGCCTCGGCCCTCTTTTCTACAGCGATACACAGTTTTTCTTCAACAGCCTTGAGCCGATCGATGGTTTCTTCATAATGCTTTTCTTCAAGGCTGAAGAGCGTGTTCAGCCCCCTCTTGATTTCTTCAATACTTGCCTCATTCTTCCTGAACCTGTTGCCGATGGGCATGAGGATCCGCGTCAATGCTTCATCGAGCGTTTCTTCAGTTGCGTAACCAGCCATTTCTTCAAGCTCCTAGAAGAAAAATGCGAAGAAAAAGACGCATTATTTTTTGATTGAAGAAATCGTGGAGGTGACCAGATGTCTAAACAAGAAGAAGAAAAAGACCTTCCTCAAGTCATAATCCGCACACCGGGTTCTCGCTGGGTTGACCGGGTAACGAGGGATGATGCTATGGCGATCGGCGTGGGTGTAGGCTTCTCAATAGCGGTCTTTCTTCTGGCGATATTCGTAGCATTGGCGGGTTGACTGGGAGAACCACGAAAATG
>Ga0315282_10006338_pt1 | contig 19860 bp, 18 predicted proteins | sample YL17G07_20_MG_FD_203693 | JGI IMG/M metagenome (GOLD analysis project Ga0315282, IMG submission 203693) | Sediment microbial communities from Yellowstone Lake, YNP, Wyoming, USA - YL17G07_20 | ecosystem: Environmental > Aquatic > Freshwater > Lake > Sediment | place: USA: Wyoming | collected... | reverse complement strand
TATAGACACGGAGAAAATTTGGCAGGCTTCTACCGAAACGGCGGCGAACAATAGCCTCTGGGATAGCATGTCCTCCATTTCGCACCCTTAGCTTAATGCGTTCAAGTGCTAACTCCACATTGGTAATCCAAAGGAAAAATATATGGACGAGATATCCCCCTTTTTTCATGCCCTGCAGAAGTTTCATATATGTCTTTCCCGAGAGGGTGGTTTCAAACCCAAAATCCACACCGCGCTCAGCTAAGGAATGAATTTGTTCCAGCATGACTCTCCCCGCATGGATGGCAGCTCTCTCTGGGGCGAATGGTGACAAACCACCCGCAATCAAATCGGCGTTTACAAATTCCAGGCATTCTACATATTGAGGAAGAAACTTAAGGGCAAAGGTCGTCTTCCCAGCCCCATTAGGACCCGCAATGATGTAGAGGTTTGGTCTTGCGTTTCTATTCTTCAAATGATTCCCTCATTCAACGACCTGTCTTCCTTTGAGCTTTCAACTTTGAGCTTTACGCTATGCGCTTTGCCCTTTGCGCTCTGCATTCTTTTTGAACTCTTATTTACAATCACTCAATTACTTATTTACCCAATAACTTAAGCTTGGGCAGGGATAACCTTTTTTATGGATGAAACCCGGCTTTCTAAAAATAGGAAGGTGCCCCCAATTTCCAAATTTCCTATTTTGTCTCCTTTTCTTCCCCTAAATCCTCTGCAATTTCTCGGAATTGTTCGAGGGCGCCTTCGGGGTCGTCTAAGATTTCTTGGGCGAGAACTCCAGGTTCTGGTAGCTTGTCAGACTCCTCCAGGCTCTCATCTCTGAGCCAGAAAATATCGAGGCTGGCTTTGTCGCGGCTGATTAATTCCTCATAATCGTAGGGGTGCCAGCGACCATCAGGGCTCTTCTCTGACCAGGTAGGTTTACGATCATGGCGACTGGATGGATTGTAACACTGCACAAACTCGTCTAAGTCTTTTCGCTGCAAAGGATCGGTCTTCAGAGTAAAGTGTTTATTGGTGCGGAGGTCATATATCCAGAGCTTCTTTGTCCAAGGCGTTTCGCTGGCTGGTTTGCGTTCAAAGAACAGGACGTTTGCTTTGACACCCTGGGCATAAAACAGACCGGTGGGAAGTCTCAGCAGGGTGTGAACGTCACATTCGTGAAGTAACTTACGCCTGACGGTCTCCCCGGCTCCGCCTTCAAACAGCACGTTATCAGGAACAACAATTCCCGCTCGGCCATTGGGTTTGAGTAAGGTCTTTACGTGCTGAAGGAAGTTAAGCTGTTTGTTGGATGTCGTCGCCCAGAAGTCGTCGCGCTCAACAATTTCTTTTTCTTTGGAAACCTTGCCGTTTTCCCCGACTATCGTCACGCTGCTCTTTTTCCCAAATGGGGGATTGGTAAGAACGATCTCAAAGCGCTCGCCAGGATCACCGGCAAGCGAATCACTTACTATAATTGGCATTTCCTTGTCTCCACCTATCCCGTGGAGGAGCAAGTTCATCGCACAGACTCTGGCTGTTCCTTGGACGATTTCCCAACCTTTGAAAGTATCTTCCTTCAACCTCCGCTTCTCTTCTTTAGTCATGTTGGGGTAATGATCAACAATATACTTATGAGACAAGAACAGGAAGCCTCCCGTTCCGCACGCCGGATCAGAGATCTTCTCTCCTGGTTCTGGAGCAATGACATCCACCATGGCGCGTATCAGTTCTCGGGGAGTAAAGTACTGCCCTGCTCCTGACTTAAGGTCTTGTGCATTTTTCTCTAACAGCCCCTCGTAGGCGTCCCCTTTGACATCAGAACTCATCATGGACCAGTTTTCTTTGTCGATGAGATCGACGATAAGTCGTCGCAGTTTTGCCGGATCTTGAATTTTGTTCTGGGATTTACCGAAAATAAGGCCAAGCAGCCCTTTCTTACCACCCAGTTCTTCCAAAACTTTCCTATAATGTTCAAAAAGCTCACTGCCATCCTTGCTAAAAAGCGTCGGCCAGCTATATTCAACCGGCACAATACTCGGTTGACTGTATGGCGGCTTAGTCCTCTCATCGATCATTTTAAGGAACAACAAATAGGTAAGCTGCTCGACATAGTCGCCATAACTCATCCCATCATCACGAAGGACGTTACAATAATTCCAAAGCTTTTGAACAATGGCTGAGTTAGCCATGGTTTCTCCTAATATCTTGTAGTTACGTATATCCCAAATGTGCCGGGGCAAGGATATCCTTGCTTATTCTTATGTTTGTTTAGAGACGACTCGTACGATTTATGTGAGAACTGTTTTCCGCACAGAGGACATTTGAAAATATATTTAGGTCCGTAGCTTAGTGTTCTTCTTTTCTGGGAAGACTTAGTTGAGGTACCCCATATCGGCTTTGATATGGCCGCGCGGACTTTGGGCGGTGCTGAAATCGGACCAGAGGCAGTTAGCTCAACGACATATCGAGGCTTGAATGCTATCGTCGTAACTTCAGCCCCCTGGATACGATCGGTCCGGTAAAACCTATCCTCCCCGGTGTTATGCTTTACAGCATACAGCAACAGGTTCTCGTCAAGCGTCCGGCGCAAAGAATACGGCTCTATTAATCGGTGGGTACCACCGTAAGTCAAATCCACACACAGCCTATTTGCAGCAGCAAAACGTATTACCTCGAGAGGTGTGGTCGAATGCCAGGCGCGAGGCATTGCGGGTGGATACCATGCTTTATCGACCGCCATGCCCATGAGTGGCATCGGAGGCGGTAACGCTTTTTCCACAGAACGATACAGCCACTCAAAGACCTTTGGGAGCTCCATCCAGAATTGTTCGAAAGGTACCAGAACAGGCAATTGATGTCCCAGCATGTTTTCCCACTCAGCTTCTAATTCGATTCTTTCCGGCTTCTCGTCGAGAATTGCCATCGTCGGGACTGAAATATCTTTGAATCTGCACTTTTCCTCCAGCGCGCGCATCACCAAAGCTCGATCTGGTCTGATACCATCATGCCGATATAAATGAATAACATCGTAAAGGTCTCGTGGTCTCAATCGCTCTCCCAAAGCCCTGATTTTTTCTGCGAAGAGTTCTTCGAAGCAATAGCATAGAATATGGAAACCTTCTTCTGGCCTATCAGAATAAGGATGATGTACCTCCCGGTTCGCAGGATCAAGGACTAAAATCTCGTCATTGGTTAGATCCAATTTTACACGGGGTAAATCGCCACCTCGTTGCAACGGGCCACGATAGCTGATCCTGCCCTGTGCTGATAATTTCCCACGCGGGTTTCTGTAAATCTCGAAATAGATTAATTCTTTCGGGATCTCAATGCCGGCTTTCTCATAAACCCAATCGGCAACTTCTTTGAACGCATTTGTCAAAAATTCATGATTGCAGTGTTCTGCCTTCTCAATTGTGAAATCTAAGTCTTCTGAGAAGCGGTAGGTTTCAAAATAACACTTTTTCAGGCAGGTCCCGCCTTTGAAAACCCATTCGGAGCCTAATTCGCTGTGCTGCGAGATACCACCTAATATCCATCCAAGTAAATAATCTTTTTCAATGATATTTGCAGTGAGTCCAAACTCCCTGGAGAAATCCAATATTTCCTGACGGCTAATCAAATCAGCGCTCCTTTGCCCAATTCTTAGGAGTCCATAGTCTCCATCGCGTGATCAATTTGTCGCCAGGTAGTTTAGGATCTAACTTGGAATTTCCTTTTGTGAGCCTGGTTTGGCAGAGCTTGATCGTGTTCTGTTCATCCTGAGCAAATTGTTCCAAAAGAAAACCGAGCCGTTTAAATACAGAACCATTTCCCAACCGATCAGCATACTCGATCAATAAATCTATCTTCTTATTCTCTGACTTTAGGTAATCTCTAAATACATCGACGGTGGAACGGATTCCGCCACCAAGCTGGGGATCACTCAGCATATCGAGTATGGTGCGGGTTGGATCTGAGACTGATATCTTTACCTGACCTCTCCAGACAGGTTTCAGTCCGAACATAGTTTTCTCTGATACCGTCCGTAGGAGAAATCCTGTTCCTTTGATGACTGGCTTCCGATCTCTTGGTTTCTGAGTTGTCATTACGACGACTGTGCGAAAGATTTGCTCTGTTAGGCCCCAATACTCTGCCGCGCTCCAGCCTCCGATATAACAAGGAGAATACAAGCGGTCCGCTATGACCCAGGGGTCTTCTAATGGAACATCAATAGTTCGAGATTCGATTGGGACGGGGATATAAAGCCCTTGCCGCACCCGGGAAAGCCAGCCTTTGCTCGCCCACTTTGACAACATCTTAGACGCTTCCGAAGGTGAAACCTTCAAAATGCTGGCTGCCTCTGGAACCGAAACGGTTCCTTTCGTACCCCGAATAAGGGCCGCTAACCTTTCTCTCTCAATTTTTCCTAAACCGGATATCACCTGCATAGTACATCCAAAGTGTCAGATTTCATTTATTGAGTGAATTATAGCACTTCCAATATACTTATTCCAAGCCCAAAATACACTATGGAATATTTCACTTAATAGAGGAATTCCTGCGCATTTGGTGAACCGCAAGTCCCTCAGCCAGTCAATTTGGCGACTGACGCTTTATTTGTGGCACCAATCTACCAGAGAATGCTTTCTTGAGGATGGATTGGCGGAGGCGTATAGCGCGTTTCAAATTAGCCTCTATAATCGACTCAATTTCATGAGCTGTAGACAAAGTAGCATCGAGTTCATCGGAGATAGTCTGTTGCTCAATAAGTGGCGGTAGTGGTATTGGAAGGGTTCTAATATCTCTTATATAAATTGCCTGTTGAGCCGTTGAACCCGAAACCGATAATAATCTCTTGTGAGAGGAGACGGACTTTAGAGCAGCTAATAGATAGCTGGAATTAAGACGCCTATCCCCCTTGACAAGAATGACGCTTCCCATTAGGCAAAAAATTCTGTCGGTGTCTACCTTACAGGCACGACCAATCGTTGCCCCTCTGCTAACTATAAGAATGTCATTCTTCTCGGGATCACAACGATTCCTAAACTTCTCAGCATCATGAGAACTTACATACTTTGCATCTTCAAAGCTAACACCGCTGTCTCTAACATCCTTGGCGGAAAGTAAAGGAATACCCGAATGTTGTGCTTTTGGGGACAAATGTTCACCATCTGTGATCTTGGTCGATAACTGATCCATGGTGGCCCATCGCCAGCCTTTTTCTAGTCCAGGAAGCTTATTAGAATTAGCAGAAACTGGCTCTGCGTATTTAGCCTTCCACTTGTCATCCGTTGGCTTTTTACCTACTGATTTCATTTTGGTTAGTTCGGTTTTTTCCCATTTTTTGCGGCGTTCGGTAAGGATGCGTTCGAGAAGTTTGCTGGCGGGTTCTACATCCGGGTGCTTTTTGCGCCATTGTTCGGTGAGTTTACCCTCGACAGCAGCCTTAAGGACTGCGGCTTTATAACGCTTAAGGTTCGCCTTAGCACGCTTTAAACCGGCTATTGCTTCATCCAACCGGGAGAATTGCTTTTCGATTTCCCCCACGATGCGCTTTTGTTCGGTTATGGGAGCTATCGGGATTGGAATTTGTGCAAGTTTTGAGGCATTTACGTTCGGGACAGCAATACCCGACTTGTATGCACCAATCGCTCCCCAGTAATCAGGACTCTTAAGGTAATAATATACATATTTGCGGTTAGTGGGACCTTTTGCACGAAACCTAATCAGGTACGATGCGAAAACTGCGTCATCCACATCCTTCGGCACGAGATAGCTGGCACCGACGGATCCGGCCCTGGATATCAAAATATCGCCAGACTTCAACAGATATTTTTCAATATCTTCGGGCTCATCGGTGCAGAAAGGTACTTTTGACCATTCAACTTTGCCAGATGTGATATCAGTCGTTCTCAAAAGCCTTATCTTGCCTCCTTGTGGGTTGGCTTTTGTAGTCCACCCATACTGAGGCTTATCAGAAACATCCCCAAGGGTGCTTATTATCCATCCTTGGGGTAGGATAGTACTGTTTATCCGTACCACTCTCCATGCCTCGTTCAGAGCACTATGCTGCTAACCTTTCATTCAATTCTTTGACAATCGCTTCCAATTCTTGGCCGAATACTTGGTAAACTTTACCAAGTCCTCCTTCCTGCGCAAAGGGTGCGTAGTCAAAGTCTTCCTTTTCGATGCTTAGGTTTGCCGCGATGTGGTCGCGGATCATTTCTAACCATTGTTTCTGCTCATCAGTGAACTTTTTCCCTAGGTTCTCCTGTTGGCCCAGCCATGCCCTGAAGTTTATGTTAACCCTTTCTGGAAACGGCACAAGCTCGTTATCCTGATGCATAGCAAAGCGCACAAGTGAGACAAGATCTGTGAGTATCCGCTTTGTCCCTACCCCCTTAACCTTGGATTTATCCAAAGCAGCATAGGCTTGCCAGAGTTGTGACTCTGTCCAAAGATAAGGTGGTCTTTCAATGGTGTTTGCCAACTCCTTGATGTCCTCAAACCTAAGTCGAGCTTTAAAGGGCCTGCTATACAGGACTTGCAGGGCTGTTATTTCGTCTTTATGATCGTGGATGAATTTTTCGAAAGAATGAACTACTCCTTTCGCTTTTTCCAGAGCTTCGGCACTAAACCCTGCTTCGATGACCTTGTCCTGGCTTATATGGTCAATAGTTTGTTCTGTCTTTTTATGAAATTCTATCAGAACATTACGAAGATCTGGGTTGACCAAAGGCTTGACAGCCTCCTGCATCAGCTTTTTTTTAGCTTGCCGAATCTGTTCTTCATTGGGTTGTTCAGTCTTGTTTTCTTGCTTTGCCTGTTCAACATGTCGGTCGGCATCGAGGCAGGCCACGAGATCGCTTGTAAGCTCTTTAAGATTCTTGCCACGGATGTGTTTTTCGACTTCGGTTTTCTCGGGATCCTCCAACCTTTTCATCAAACGGGCGATGCGGGCCGCAACGGATGAGATTACTTCAGGTTCGGTGTTGCCTAAGGCAATGGCCTGAAGTAGTTTTTCAAAGGACACCGATTTTTTCTGGTCCATAGGCCGTGAATCAGTCTTATCCTCCTCGCAGACCCCAACGGCATCGACGATGATGAAGTGGTCTTTGGTCTTGGCATCCGGAGTGACTGCTCGCAGATCGTCCTCCGAGATAACACGAACACCTCTTCCCTTCATCTGCTCGAAGAAAGTCCGTGATTTGACAGAACGCATGAAAAGAACCACTTCCAAAGGCTTAATGTCAGTGCCAGTAGCGATCATGTCAACGGTGACGGCAATTCTGGGGAAGTAGCTATTGCGAAACTCAGCAATCAGATCCTCGGGCTTCTTCCCTGTTGTCTTATAAGTGATTTTCTGAGCGAATTCGTTTCCCTTGGCAAACTCTTCGCGAGCGATCTTAACGATATCTTCGGCGTGGCTGTCATCTTTAGCGAAGATGAGGGTCTTTGGGACCTCAGTCCGCCCCGGATAGATCTCGGTAAAGAGCTTATCCCGGAATGCGCGGACGACCGTGCGAATCTGGTCCATGGCGACTATTTCTTTATCGAGCTGGTTTGAACCATAGGCAAGATCTTCGTCGAGCCGTTCCCACCGAACAGCGCGGGTTTCGCGGTCGCGTTTGTCAACATAGTAGCCAGCTTCAACCTTAGAGCCGCTTCCGGTGATCTCGGTCACGATGCGGTAGACATCGTAGTTGACATTGACTCCATCGGCAACTGCCTGCTCGTGGCCATACTCCATGACCAGATTTTGATTAAAGAACCCGAAGGTCTGTTTATTGGGGGTTGCGGTGAGACCGATGATGAAGGCATCGAAATATTCAAGTACCTGGCGCCATAGATTGTAAATGGAGCGGTGGCATTCGTCTGTGATGATAAAATCGAAGGTTTCGATTGGAATCACCGGATTGTACTCGATGGGTTCCGGCTCCTTAAAAACCCTTTCGAGCCCTGCGACGGAGATTTCCTCATCCTCCTCAGAGAGCTCCCTTCCCTTAAGCATGGAATAGAGACGTTGGATAGTGCTGATACAAACCCGTGCCGTCGTGTCAAGGTTGTTCGAAGTTAAGCGCTGGACAATGTACTCTTCACTGAACTTGAAATTGTTGTAAGGGGAAACAAACTGTTGGATTTCCTTGAGTGTCTGTTTACCCAAATTTCCTCTATCCACAAGAAATAGCACGCGTCGTGATCCAGCGAATTTGATTAGTCGATAGATGAAGTTTATGGCCGTAAAGGTCTTGCCGCTGCCCGTGGCCATCTGAATCACGGATCTTAGCCGGTTTTCAGCTAAGGATTTTTCTAAATTCTTGATAGCTCTGATCTGGGCTGTCCATAGGCCCTCTTCAATAAGAGGAGGCATTTGTTTCAGTCGAAGACGTAATGTGGGAGGCTTACCATACGGGACCATAGCTTCGGCAACCTTGCCTCCCATGATGGGAGTGTCATCCTTCAACCAGGCGGCAAGGGTCTCGGGACGATGGAACGCAAAGACGTTGCGCGAGCGGGGCTCGGGATCAAGGCCGTTCGTAAAACGGGTTTCCACCCCGGTAGACTCATAACAGAAAGGAAGCGGCCTAAACCAGGCAGGGAGCGATTCGGGCAGACCATCCTTGTATTTGCCCGATTGCAGTTCGACGCCCGTCAAAGTGGTGCCGACTTTCTTGGCCTCGATTACCCCCGCAGCCTGTCCGTCTATATATAGAATGTAGTCGGCGAAACCGTGTCCCGGATTTAACGGGAAATTGCGGATGGCAGCACCTCGTTTAGCGTAGATATTGGCTTTTTTGAAATCCTGGACAGACCACCCCGCGAACTCCAGCACGCGGTCTATTATTTCCCGGGCTTGATCTTCAGGTGTTTTTGGCACGGCTTTCCTAGTTCAACTCAAGACTCATTTGTAGTTGCCAAAGGGGTCATCCATATGTCAATAGGTATTTAGTCGCCCCCTTCCCCTTTAAGCTGTTCCGGAGTTCGTTCTTGAAGCCATAATTTACACACATTCTTCCATCCGATTCGTCTCCATTTTTTAAACGCTGCCTTCAACTCATCCAGATCCTTTGCTTCCAGAAGATCTTTCTGGGCAGCCTTTAAATCTTCAAGGGATGCAATTGCTGGCATGGGCACCTCCGGTGCTGACCGCTACGCCTCTGGCGAGCTTGAGGAGCGGCCCTCCGGGCCTTGAGGTTGGAGGAGCGGCCTTCGGCCTTGAGGCAATCCCTCCGGGGAGCGCTGCGCTCTAGGATCGTCACGCCTTTAGCGTGACTTGAGGAGCATCACGCCAGGGGCGTGATTTGAGGAGCGGTCCCTGACGGACCTCAAGGCGACGAAAAATAAAGAGCAAAGCGCTTAGCGCATAGAGCGCTGCGTAAATTTCTTACCGCAAGGCGTAAGGTGTGATGGGCCCAAAAAAAGCCCACTCCCCACATAGGAGAATAGGCCTTCGGTCAATCCAAAATCATTACCCATAATACTCTAACCTAATAGGTAAATTCTTATATCTGGCAGATGTCTCATCAACGGTGACAACAACCCCTTCTTCTAACTCTTTCTCCATACTCGAAACGACATCGATAATACGCGCTGTGACAAAATCAGGCCTTGCGTTCTCAAGACGTAAGTTTATCAGACTCGGCTTTGCGTATCCTCTCAATGCCAGGATTTGTGAAAAATCGAGAGCCTGTGTGATCACCACCTTATTTTGTTTTTGTGCATAGACAAGAACATCTATATCTTTGCTCTTTTCGTCCATTACCTCAGAGACACGAATGATATCCCACCCGTGATTTCTCAATGCCTCCACAGTTATGGGAGAGATGTTCATGTTCGCAAGAAATCCAACCTTAGGCACCTGCGACTCCTTTTAACGGAATCGGTTTTGCCTTTTCTGAGGAGAGCCAGGCTGCATACTTTAAGGCTTGGGTAATGTCTTCCTCTTCAAGTTCGGGATAGGCTTTCAAAATTTCTTGCATGGTCATCCCACTGGCGATTTGTTTAAGGATAACCGAAACGGTTATTCTCATTCCTCGAATGGCGGGCTGGCCAAGACATATTTCCGGGTCAATAGTTATACGATCGAGTACTTTCATAAGTTCAATCTCCTATTTTTTATAAAAATATACATCAAATTTGAAAAAATTGGAAACAAAACCCGAATTCCGAAAGATGGGGACGTTTGTTAAAATGCAACTTCATCCCATCCGCCGAAATGAACTCTGCCCTCCCCCTTCAATTCTTCGGGGCTTCGCTCCTCAAGCCACAACCCATCTTTCTTACCGCAAGGCGTGAGGCGCACTGGGTTAATTTCAGATTCCAGATTGCGGATTTCAGATTGAAACTTAAGTTTAACCGTGTCCCGTTTCCGTAAAAGAGCATAGCGCAAATTTCTTATCGTAAGACGTGAGGCGTAAGTCGTAAGTGGACACCTAAAAAATAGCCTAAAGATCAATTAGCTTGCTTTCTTAACTACTTTGAGTTCCTTTCGTACTACCTCTCTAACAATTTCCTGAATGGGCCGTTTGTCCTGTTTGATATAGTTGCGTAAAGCCTGATTGATCTCGGTTTGATATCCACGGCCTTCACGCTCAGCTTCGTCCCTGAACCAATCGAGTATATCGGTATCAATAAAGATGGTAATTCTCGTCTTTCCCTTAGGGGATATCACAGGTCCGCGTTTTCCTTTGCTGAAGTCGTATTCCTCCACCATCTCATCCTTTTTCTTCATAAACCCTCCGCTCAAATAAATACTCGCATAGAGCAAAGCGCATAGGGCATAGTGTCATTTTAAAGACGCCGTGATTTCGAAGATTTACTGCAGCCTTTTTTACGTCCCAAATAACTCTCATAGAATTATATGTATTTTATATGTATCTGTCAATCTAAATAAAAAGCCCATTCCATTTTTGAGAATAGGCTCTTTTTTAATTCAAGAATCTTATTGAAGATTAATATTACCCCTCACCCGCTCCCTCTCCCCTGCCTACCGCAGGCAGGCACAAGGGGAGAGGGTTTTAAATCAAGTCGAGGCTTTTTTAATCTACCAAAAAGACAACAAAAGATCAATCGTTATAAAGGGGGGCAATGGAGGATTGTGGATTTATTTCAAATACAGCATCGGATCGACGGGTTTGTTGTTTCGTCGGATTTCGAAGTGGAGATGAGGACCTGTGGCCCTTCCGGTCTGGCCCACCTTTCCGATGATCTGCCCTTTCTCGATCCGAGATCCCTCTTCCACCAGATTCACCTGATTGTGAGCATAGACGGTCACATATTCCTCCGAATGGCGAAGGATGACCATGTTTCCGTAGCCTTTGATGGTATTTCCAGAATAGATAACGGTTCCGGCACTAGAGGCTTTTATCGGTGTCCCCAGGGAAGTTCTAATGTCAATACCCTGATGCCTTTTCCTCTCATTATCTTCAAAACCATCGCCCGATCTCCCTTCCACAGGCCATATGAAATCCATCTTTTTATAAACTGTCTTTGGTCTCTCTCTCTCCGTCTCCACTTGCTCTGCCGCCACATCATCGATAACGATCTCAACCTTCAAAACCTTCCTTGCACCAGGGATGAAAACCCTTTGGCCCGTTTGGATTTTGCTGTGATCGGTAATTCCATTGATGGAGGCTACTTCGTGGATATCAACTTCATAGGTTTTACAGATACGGTAGAGGGTTTGGTGTCTCTCGACGACATGATAAACCCCTTTTCTGGCGACTTTCTTCTCTTGACGAGGAGACCTCCGCTCGGTAGCCACTCTTTTCTGGGAACAGCTGGCAACAAGAAGAAGCGTCGAGAGAAAGAGGGTCCCTAAAACGATCTGCGCCAGTCTTTTATTCCTCATCCCATCCATATTTTCCGATCAATTTAACAAAACGGCACCCCCCCAGATCCTCCTTTTTAACTCCTTCTTCTGTCTTGATTACTCGAATGAGGTCCTGAACAAAGGCATCTCCGACAGGGATGACCAATCGCCCCCCAACGGTCAGTTGATCAATCAAGGGTTGGGGAATTTCAGGAGATCCTGCAGTCACCATGATTGCTTCAAAAGGGCTCTCCTCCAACCATCCATGGGTTCCATCGAAAACCTTTATTTCCACGTTGTAGTATCCCAACTCATAGATCAACTGCCTGGCTCTGATCGCCAAGGAGCGGATTCTTTCGATGGAATAGACTTTTTGAGCAAGCTCAGCCAGGATGGCTGTCTGATATCCGGACCCCGCCCCAATCTCTAAAACCTTTTCCTTCCCTGTTAATTGCAGGGCTTCGGTCATCAGAGCTACCATGTAGGGCTGAGAAATGGTCTGTTTTTCTCCGATTGGAAGGGGATGATCACTGTAAGCTTGTTTCTGAAGGGCTTCTTCGACAAAAAGGTGGCGGGGGACTTTCTTCAGGGCTTTGATCACCCTGGGATCGTTGACGCCCCTCGAGGTGATCTGTTCCTCCACCATCTTTAATCTCGCCTTTGGAAAATCGATCATTCCCCGCACCCCGTTGGGGGCATAACTAAGAATTCAAATTTGATGGTCTCGTAAAAAGTCTGAAAACGCTATTTTCTGTCATTCCTGCCCCGTATCAAGTACGGGGTAAACTCCAGCAGGAATCCAGTCTTTTTTGCGTAGTTAGCATTCCTCTGGATTCCCGTTTTCACGCCTGCGCGCTGAAGCGCTCCGGCGCGCAAGCACGGGAATGACGACTTTTTACGGATTCATCAAGTTTCGGATTTCGCCTGCCTGCCGGCAGGCAGGAAATTCGTGCTTCGAAATTAGCTTTTTTATTCATCTTTATCCGCCTTTTTCTTCAGTTCATCCAGAACATTGATTGCCTCGAGTGGGGTCAATTGATCGATTTTAAGCTTTTTCAACAGAGCCCGGATGGGATCGGCCGGAACGAATAGGGAAGGTTGAACAGGGGGGGCAGGCTTTGATCCCGGCATTTTCGATTTTGCGATCTTTGGCAACCCCATGGAATCCAATTCGCCTCGCTCCAGATTAGAAAGAATCTCCTTTGCCCGGTCGATCACCTTTTGGGGAAGCCCTGCCAGCCGTGCCACCTGGATCCCGTAGCTCCGGTTGGTCCCTCCCTCCACAATCTTTCTGAGAAAGATAATGTCTCCTCCCCACTCCCTTACGGCCACATTATAGTTTTTCACCCTCTCCTTGGTGAGGGATAACTCGGTCAATTCATGATAATGGGTGGCAAAGAGGGTCTTGGGCCTGAGGGAGGGATGATCATGAAGGTATTCCGCCACTGCCCAGGCGATGCTCAAACCGTCAAAGGTGCTGGTCCCCCTTCCGATCTCATCTAAAACGACCAGACTCCTCAAGGTGGCCTGGTTCAAGATGCGTGCCGTCTCCATCATCTCCACCATGAAGGTGCTCTGTCCCCTCATGATATTATCCAGGGCCCCTACCCGGGTGAAGATGCGGTCGACCACTCCGATCTTCGCCTCCCTGGCGGGAACGAAAGATCCTATCTGAGCCATGACGATAAGGAGAGCTACCTGCCTTAGATAAGTCGATTTGCCGGCCATGTTGGGCCCGGTAATGATGACAATCTGATGCTCCTGGTTATTGAGAAGGGTATCATTGGGAACAAATCTCTCAGAAAGGCCCATCCTCTCCAGGACAGGATGTCTGCCATCCTCAATCACAATCTCTTCCCCCTCATCGACCACGGGTCGGTTGTAATCATAACGATCGGCAACCTCTGCCAGGGAACAGAGGATATCAATCACGGCGATGGCTGAGGCGGTTTTCTGGAGCCTGGGAGTCTGGTCTGAAACTTGTTTCCGAATCTCTTCAAAGAGCCGGTATTCCAATTGGCAGATTGCTTCTTCCGCACCTAATACCTTAGCCTCAAACTCCTTGAGCTCCGGCGTGATGAATCGTTCTGCATTGACCAGAGTCTGCTTCCGTTCATAATGTTGCGGCACGAGATGAAGGTTGATTTTGGTCACTTCAATATAATATCCGAAAACTTGATTGTATCGAACCTTCAGAGAAGAGATCCCCGTCTTCTTTCTCTCTTCCGCTTCCAGATGGAGAATCCATCCCTTGCCTTCCCGTCCAATCTTTCTCAGATCATCCAGTTCCTTATTGTAGTTCGATTTTACGAGGCCCCCTTCTCGAACGGACAAAGGTGGATTTTCAACAATGGAGGATTCCAGAAGGTGATGGAGATCGTCAAAGCTCTCTAGCCCAGATGCGATCCCTTTGAGGATCGGTGAGCCAAAGGCCTGGAGCAAGATCTTCAGATCGGGTAGGTTTTTGAGCGAAAGCTTCAGCCCCACGAGATCTCTTGCATTGGCATGCCCAAGAAAGATCCGGGAGGTCAATCGTTCCATATCTTGAACTTCCTTTAAAGACTCCCTCAATCGCTTCCGTTCGATCTTCTTCTCCTTCAGCTCAGAAACCCCTTCCAGGCGGCGATCGATTTCCTGGATATCCATCAATGGGTAGTTCACCCATTGTTTCAATTTTCGACTTCCCATGGCCGTCATGGTGTCATCCAGCACCCAGAAGAGAGAACCCTTTTTGCCTTGGTCGAAGAGGGACCGTGTGAGTTCTAAATTCTTTTTGGCCACCTCATCAATGACCATAAAGTCCTGGACTCGATAAAAAACGATGGAACGGATATGGGAAAGAGGCTTCTTCTGATTCTCCTCCGCATAGTGCAGGACCATGGCGACAGCCTGAGAGGCCAAGGGAGATCGCTGAAGCCCGGAAGCTCCTTCCATCTCGCTGAGGGGAAGCATGGAATCGAATTTCAAATCTTCTAGATAGTTGACTAGACCATTCTCAAAACCCTTCTTAAATCTTTCAAAACAGGGGTGCTCCTGGAAAAGCTTCAGGCAAAGAATCTCCTTGGGTTCGTTCCGGAGGGCTTCGTTGAGAAAGGGCTCGAAGCCTGAGATTTGACTGGTTTTTAATTCGCCTGTGGAGATGTCCAGAAAGGCAAGGCCGAAGACTTCTCCCTCGGCACAGAAGCCCATCAGGTAATTACTCTCTCCTGTGCCCAGGTGGACCGTATCCAAGGCGAGGCCCGGAGTGAAAACCCTCACCACCTCTCTCTTCACAATCCCTTTGGCCAGCCTGGGATCCTCCACCTGGTCACAGAGGGCGACTTTATAGCCTTTCTGCAGCAGTTTCGAGATATAGGTTTCAGCAGCAAAATGAGGAACACCGCAGAGAGGGATGCTATCCTTCTTCCCTTTATTCCTTGAGGTCAAGGCGATATCCAGTTCCTTAGAGCCAACCTGGGCATCTTCAAAAAACATTTCATAGAAGTCTCCCATTCGGAAGAAGAGGAGGGAATCCGGATACTGGCTCTTGATCTGAAGGTACTGTTTGATCATCGGGGTTATGGGTTTCATCGTTGTTCTTGTAATCCCCCCAGCCCCCCCTTTAGAAAAGGGGGGGCTGGAGGGATTTGAGAAGAATCTAACAGAATCACATGAGGTTGTAAAATGGAAATCCGAAGACAGTTCGGAGTGTGGAGTTCCCCCTGAACTATGTAAAGTTCAGGGCAGCCATGCACCCAACGTGGTGCATGGCGGAGTCTATGGTGAATAGGGAAAAGCTATAAGCTACGCCATGCGCCCTGCGCTTAGCGCCTTGCGCCCTCAGGGCCAAAGCGGAACCACATCAAGGCCCATGGTCTCGGGATATCCCAGCATGATATTCATGTTTTGCACCGCCTCGCCGGAAGCCCCTTTAACCAAATTGTCAATGGCCGTCACAATGACCCCTCGGCCACCCAGTTCATCTACGACGATACCGATATCACAGTAATTGGACCCACGGACATCCTTTGTATTAGGAAGTTTCCCTTTTGGATGGAGTCGAACAAAGGGTTCTTTCCGATAATGCTCTTCAAAGACGTTGACCACATCGTCGGCCTTCACTTTCTGGTTGAAGTTGACATAAAGGGTCGTCAAAATTCCTCGGTCCATGGGGATCAGATGGGGAACAAAGTTCACCGCTATCTTTTTTTTCGCCAATTGACTCAGCTCCCCCTCGATTTCCGGAAGATGTCGGTGTTTATATATGTTATAGGCCTTTACCCCTTCGCTTACTTCACAGAAGAGGGATCCGAGCACCACATCCCTCCCTGCACCGCTGACTCCTGATTTGGAGTCCACGACAACTGTCTCATAGGAGATCATTCCTTTTGTAACGAGAGGAATTAGGCCGATCAATGCCCCCGTAGGGTAGCACCCAGGGTTTCCCACAATTCTTGCCTTCCGAATCTTTTCTCGGTGCAGTTCAGGAAGTCCATAGACCGACTCTTCGAGGAGTTCAGGGCAGCTATGCTTTTGATACCATTTCTCATAGATCATAGGGTCTTTGAACCTGAAATCAGCGCTGAGGTCAACTACTCTTTTCCCTCTCTGAACAAAGGACGGGACCGTCTCCATCGCGGTCTTGTGAGGAACCGCTGTAAAGATGAAATCGGTCTTTTTTGAAACCTGGTCTAAGTTCAACTCTTCACACTTCAACTGGAGATATTTCATCACGGATGGAAAGACCTGATCAATGGGAAGCCCAGCATATTTCTGTGAAGTCAGAGCCGTCACCTCCACCTCCGGGTGGTGAAGGAGAAGGCGAAGGAGTTCGGCTCCCGTGTATCCAGTTGCGCCAATGATTCCCACTCTTGTTTTCATGGTCCACCTTCCTTAGGTCGCCCCCAGTAAATGGGGGCGCTACCATTACTCCCTCATGTAGCGTCGGCATTTATTGCCGACGATGATACAAAAAAGGGGAGGCCATACGACCTCCCCTTTCGAATTGGTTCAATATGGTCCAAATTATCTCTTGGAGAACTGGGGCCTGCGTCTCGCTCCCCTTCTCCCGTATTTCTTCCGTTCCTTGACCCTCGAATCGCGGGTTAAGAAACCAGCCTTCTTTAGAGCATCTTTGAACTCTTGATTATACAGAATCAGGGCCTTCGAAATTCCGTGACGGATGGCCTCGGCCTGGCCCGTACCCCCTCCTCCATGAACATTGACTCTCACATCGAATTGGTTTCGGGTTCCCGTGAGATCGAAGGGCTGGAGGATGACCATTTCGCTGGTCTCCCTCTTAAAAAACTCCTTCAATGCCCTCTCATTTACAACGAACTTCCCTTCCCCAGGTTCCAACCATACCCTTGCAATCGATGTCTTTCTCTTCCCTGTCGCGTAAATCGGTTCTGCCACGTCTCTTCTCCTTTGATTAGAATTGAATTTCCAACAACCATCCCCTCCCTTGGCGGGAGGGGACAAAAGGGAGGGGGATGGTTCGACGAGCTCACCATGATCACCCTGAGCATGTCGAAGGGTCACCCCCACCCGCACCCTCCCCCATCAATGGGGAGGGAGAGTCATATTAGTCATATCTCAAGTGAAACAGGTTTTTGAGCTTCATGGGGATGGCTCGGCCCAGCATAAACTTTCAGTTTTCGAAGCATCTGCCGACCCAGACTGGTCTTGGGAAGCATCCCCTTGACGGCCATGCGGATCATTTCGGTGGGTTTCTTGGCCAGGAGTTTCTCTGCGCTCATCTCCTTAATCCCACCTGGGTAACCGGTGTAATGATAGTATGTCTTGTTTTTCAGCTTCCTTCCGGTCAAACTCACCTTTCGTGCGTTGACCACCACAATAAAATCTCCCGTATCCACATGAGGCGTGTAGGTGGGTTTATGCTTTCCCCTCAATACGTTAGCCACTCCAACAGCGAGCCGCCCCAATACCTTTCCCTCTGCGTTTACAAGATACCAGTGGTGATCCACTTCTTCTTTCTTTGCCTGGTAGGTCTTCATCTTATTCCTTTCAGAGATATTTCTTAAGATACACTTCCAGCCGGTGTCAAGAAGTACTCTTTACCTCTTCCTCCTTCTTCCCGAGACATGTTTTTCCCACAAGAGAACCACCGGGCTGGCAATATATACCGTGGAATAGGTTCCTGAAATCAATCCAACGATAAAGGCTGTCGTAAAATCGTGGATCACCGGTCCTCCAAAAAAGAAGAGGATGATGACTACCATCATGACAGTCCCCGAGGTGAGAACGGTCCTTCCAAGGGTCTCGTTGATGCTCACGTTGAAAATCGTCTCCATGTTCTCCTTCCTCATCTTCTTGATATTCTCTCTCACCCGGTCGAAAATGACGATCGTATCATTGATTGAGAATCCAATGATCGTCAGGATCACTGCCAGGAGAGCAAGGGAATATTCCAGCTGAAAGATGGAGATGGCACCGTAAGTAATAAGGATGTCATGGAGAAGGGCGACGATCCCCCCAAGGCCATAAGCCACGGTTCTAAATCTCCACGCCACATAGATTAAGATGGCAACAAAAGAAAGGCCCACCGCCCAGAGGGCTTTTGTCTTTAAATCCTTCCCAACCTTTGGACCCACGGCCTCGATCCTTCGAATTTCCAACGCCTTATCCTTGAATCGTTCCTGGAGAGAGGCCTGGATTTTCTTGGACACCTCGTCTAAATCTTCAGATGTTTTCTCAACCCGGATCAAGAATTCATTCTCACCACCGAAATTCTGCACATTGGCTTCTTTCGAACCCATGGCTTCCATGGTGCTTCGAATCTCTGAGATACTCACTGCTTTTGAGAATCGAATCTGGACGAGAAGGCCTCCGGCAAAGTCCACCCCATATCTCAACCCTCCGTGCAAAAAGATGGAACCAAGGCTAAGCAGGATGGCGACAGCCGAAATCCAGGCGGTATATTTCTTCTTTCCGATAAAATCGATACGCGTATTCGGTGGAATCAATTCCATAGAAGATATCCTTATGTCATTCTGAGGCGTTAGCCGAAGAATCTGACACAGAGTGTCATCCTGAACGAAGCGAAGGATCTCATGAGTTCCTTCGCTATGCTCAGGACAAGCTTCGCGGAGTTTACCCTGAGCGAAGCGAATGGGCTCAGGGTGACACATGGCGAAGGGTTCAGAATGACAAACACGGCAGTTCCCTCATTGTGACACACCCTTCCAAAGGGGAGAAGGGGAAATTATATACTCAATCTCTTCACGTTCAACTTGAGGGTTAAATAGTCGAACATCCATCGGGTCACAAATACAGCCGTAAAAATATTGGCCACAATTCCCCAGAAGAGAGTGACCGCAAACCCCCTGACAGGACCGGTTCCAAATTGATAGAGAAACAGGGCTGCGATCACGGTTGTCAAATTCGAGTCGATGATTGTTGTAAAAGCCCGGTGATAGCCCTGGTCAATGGCCGCCCGCGTCGTTTTCCCCCATCGCAGCTCCTCCTTGATCCGCTCATGGACCAGGATATTGGCATCCACAGCCATTCCGACGGAGAGCACCAAACCGGCAATGCCAGGGAGGGTAAGGGTTGCCCGCAAAAGAGAGAGGACCGCAAAAACCAAAAGAACATTCATGATGAGTGCGATATCCGCGATCACCCCTGAGAGTCGATAGTAGAAGATCATGAAGAGAACGATCAGAACGGCGCTGATGATGATGGAGATGAGCCCCTGGCGTATGGAATCCTGTCCCAGGGACGGTCCAACGGTTCTCTCCTCAATAATCTTGACCGGTGCAGGTAGAGCCCCCGCCCTGAGGACGATGGCTAAATCCCCTGCCTCTTTCATATCGAAGCGGCCAGTGATCTGAGCTCTTCCTCCGGGGATCCTCTCCTGAATGACCGGGGCGGAATAGACACTATCATCCAGGATGATCGCCAATCTCTTTTTTACATTGGACCCTGTAATCTGCTCAAAAAGTTTCCCTCCCACTTCATCGAACTCAATGGCCACGTAAGGCTCATTGAACTGGCTATCGATAGAGACGCGAGCATCTTTGAGATACTCGCCGGTCATCAGGGTCTTGCTCTTCAAAAGGAATGGAACCTTTCTGGCTCCTCCTGTCTTG
>Ga0315282_10006337_pt1 | contig 19863 bp, 9 predicted proteins | sample YL17G07_20_MG_FD_203693 | JGI IMG/M metagenome (GOLD analysis project Ga0315282, IMG submission 203693) | Sediment microbial communities from Yellowstone Lake, YNP, Wyoming, USA - YL17G07_20 | ecosystem: Environmental > Aquatic > Freshwater > Lake > Sediment | place: USA: Wyoming | collected... | reverse complement strand
GTCGGTCTTTGACAGGCTGTGCAGTCCGAACTCCGACAGGAACTCCTTCCCGCTCAGCAGATGATCGAGCAGGCCCTCCTCCTCCTCTTCGTCGAGCACCTTGCTGCCGAAGAGCTTGAAGATCTGCATCGTGTAGCGGACATCTTTCCTGCCTTTGTCGTCCTGGAAGTCGAACCAGCGGATTTTACTATTCCAGAGATTGTCTTTCAGCACGGTTTTGAGTTCTTCGGCCCGCTGGCGAAGCTGCGGCGCTGGTTTGCCGGCCAGATCCGCCAATGCAGCGGCCAGCACGTAGTTCTCGTAGCGCCGTCCGTTGAGATCGGGCATAACGTGGTTGTAAGGCAGTCCGAGACGCAGTTCGAGGTGGCTGTTTGACGGCCCGTAATCGATCAGGGCGACCGGCTTCGCCGGATCGTCGCCATACATGGCGTTGGCGATGGCGTGTTCCAGGACTGTCTTGCCTATAACCACATCGTTCAGAAACGCCGTATCACCGGTGTTCTTCACATGATAATAGATCAGCCCGACAATCTTCTCCTGATTCACGGGATACCACGGGCCCCATGCATTCCCCGTTGTCGGCTCGAACGCAAAATGTTTCGTCATGTCGGACGCCAGAAAGCGCTTGATGTGAGTGCGGCTGGCTTCGAGATCGTAGAGTGGCAGGATCTCCCAGTTCTCCCCGAAGTTCCATAGGTACTCAGCAAGGCACCCGCCGTTGACGCTCCCTGTACTGTAGTAGGGATGCAACACGAACTCGGGCACGTCCCATCGGTTCATCAAGAGATGGACCAGCGAACGGTAGTAGAAACGGTCGAGCGCGGGGTTGCTCGATTCCAACCGGGGAAGCTTTTGGAAGAGGTCCTGCAGCCGCGCGGCGTAGACCGCCCGTGTTTCCGCCATCGCCTTCTCAGGATCGGCGGAAATTCGTTCGCACGCCGCCACGGCCTCAGCAGTGGGACCTGTCGCAAACACAACGTAAAGCTTCACGCTGACGGAGGGCGGAAGCACGATAGTGCCCCGGCCGCAAGGCTGCGCATCCTCCCAGCTAATGCCGTTGCCGGCGCAACACGCGATGACTTGGCCGCCTTGCTTCATCTGCAACAATCCGGCGGCAACCTTCCGCGTCGTGACGGTCTTGCTTACCGGCTTTGCGAATTCCCACCACCCCGATTGATCGAGCGTGCCGCTGACGGTGATCGTCACGGGGACCGTGCGCTGTTCTGCCGTGGTATTCTTCAGTGTCACGGCCGCCAGTCCGGCGCGGCTTCCGGCGATCAGCATCGTGACGTTCTCCACCGCGATTCCTTGGATCGAGCCGGCCCGCTCGACGTAAAACGGATGCCATGTATAGCGCTCCGTGGCGACGGGCTGCTCCAGCAGCGCGATGCCCAGTCTGAAATTGGAACTCACGTAGGGTGGTGCCCAAAGGCCGCTGACGGCGAACACGTTTCGATAGGGGACGCCGGCCGTCAACTTGCCGTTGACGATGCCGAAGTCCTCTTCGTTCATGATGTTGCGTGCTCCGTCGAGTGCGAAGCGGTCAGGGGTTTCGCGATTCGGCTCGGCTGTGGCGGCAGATCCCGCAAGATGAATCATCCCTAGCACCGTAAACGATAGAATCACGATTTGATGGGTCATGTTCTCGTGACTCCTGAGGCAGGTTGTCCTGCACCGCCTCGCCCTTGTCCTGGCTGCCCTGACACTCGATCATTTTCCAGCGGCCAAGCTCTATCCTGCCGCCCTTCACCCGCCCGAGGTCCGCGAAGGTCATGTCCGTCTGGACGCCAGTTGCTACCATGGGTGCAACAGGGCGTCAACGCAAGACTAGAGCAGTTCACGTTCGGCACCGAGTTCAGTTCCCAGCAGTACGGCGCGGCGATGGAGATCGAGCGGGTCGCGGCGTCCGCTGGGCGGCCCGATACCCCGGATGAATAGGGCACTTGGCGGCGCCAGGCTTTCCGCCTCGCCCCGCAACCTGCCGCGGCAATCCCGGCTGCCGCGAACCACAACGGCACAGGGCAACTCCTGTCCCCTCCCTTCCACGCGCTTGGCGATGATGTGGTGCGGCAGACTTTATCGAGCTCGCAGAAGCTACCGCTCCAGCCGCCCGCAGCGGAGTATTATAATAGAGGGCCGAAGGCAGGAACAGTGGCTGCTGAAGAAAGCGCGGCGAGATGAGGAAGGGTACGCTGAAAGGAGCAACCATGGGCCGCAAAGGTGGCGGATATCGCCAGAATACGTTGGCAGTTCTTGCCTTGTTGCTGCTCAGCCCGGCTGGTCTCGGCGGGGAGCGCGCCCGAGTGTGGTGGAAAGAATGCTCCGCCAAGACGTTGGCGCGGGTGACCGGTGACCAGGCGGAGCCACCCGGGTGGACGGTCAAGGGAACGCTTTCAACGAGTGCCGATGCAGACCGCCGGATACTCACCGCGGCCACGCAAGGGGGCGTCACGCTTTCGGCTGGTGGCGACGACTGGTCACGCTATCTCGTCAGCGCGGACATCCAACTCCGTGGTGACGGCCGCGCGATCCTGTCCGCCTGCACGGGTACCGAGGCGGCCAGCGGCTACCATCTGCAGGCTTGGGGAGAGGCCGACACCATCCACATTGCGGCTTACTCCGGGACAGCGGACCTTTGGGATCGGAAGACCTTCAAGTATCGCGAGGCTGGCAGCAGCCCGAGCTACACAGTGCGCATGAGCACCACCCGGGTTGACGAGCTGCTCCGAGATGCGGCCAAGGCGCGCGACCAGCTCTCACGGGACTGGGTAGATGGAATGCCGCTGCAGCTGTACGAGACACGGCGAGTCAAGGAATTGACGGAATTCCGCAAACGGCTGGCGGCGCAGCGTTCGTCGAGAGAGCGCTGGACGCGGTTGAGCATCGAGGTGGGCGCGCGCGCGGTGCGGTTATGGATTGATGGCCGGTTGGTGGGCGAGGAGCGGGAACCGGTGCGAACATCCGGCGGGGTGCGCTTGGCGCTGCCTGCCGGATGTCGGCTCTCCGACCTCACAGTCCTCCACCCCCCCGCGATCAATGAGAAATACCTTCCGCTGGATATGGAAGGCTACTGCAACGCAACGATAACCGGCCAGGCGATCCCCGGCGATGGGTCCCGCTTCCCCGAGGGGATGGCGTCGCCCGCCCCTTGGGTGGAGGCCGGCGGTGTGCCGTTTCGTGTCTCTGCCGCTCAGGAACCGAGAATGGATCACGTTGACGTCGGCGAAAGCAGCCCGTTCGAATCCGGATTGGCAAACGACAACGACACGTACGCCGGCATTGACGGGGGCATGACGAGGAACCCTGCGCGCATCGTGTTGCGCATTCCCAAAGGATGGTACACCGAGGCGCTCCTCCTGTGCGCCGCCGATCACGAGCCGGACACGGACCCTGTTGTCAGCCTCCGCTTCGTGTCGGGGGTCTACCTGGACGCGCAGAGCCTCGTCCCCTATTACGACGACGACCGTCCGCCGCCTGGCGTCGCGGCTGAGCCTGTCGAGATCGGAAAAATGGGAGGCGCTTCCGGCAAACGCGCGCGGCTCTGGATTGTCCGCATCCCGCTGAAGACGGCGCTGCTGCAGAGTTGCCTGGAGATGAACCACTTTCGCAGCCTGACGGTCGAGATCACCAAGAGGCTGCTGTTCACGCGGTCATACCCCGACCCCGGCTCCTACCAAGCTGCGCCGTTGGGCTGCAAGAGCGGCGTCCACATCTTCGGCGTGACATTCGTAGAGAGTCCCGTCGCCATGGTTGTGACGACCGACGAGGTTGGCCATGTCATTGCGGAACCGGAGAAGCCCTCTGCAAATGTGCTGCTGCGAAACCGCGACAGACGTACAAACTCCGTCACGCTTACGGTCAGAACGACTGATCCCTATGGCAGGCCGGAGACACTGGAGTCGAAGGTGGACGTGCCAGCGTTCTCGTCGCTCACGAAACGCTTGCCCCTGCCGGTGGGCGTCTACGGTCTGTACCAGCTTGAAGTGGCGGCCAGGGGCGAGGGTTTCGAACTGTGCAAGCCCACAACATTCGCGTACCTCCCGCAGGACACGCGCAAGGCGGGGTGGAAGGAGTCGCGCTTCGGACTCTGGACCTGGGGTGCCGGCACGGGCGGATACGCCTATCCGACAGATTCCGAGCAGACGGCGCGCCTGATCTGGAAGGCTGGCGGCCGTTGGTGCCTGAACCCGCCCGACCCCGAGCTATACCGGCACTACGGCATTACGAACAGCTACACCGGCTGCCCTTGGCCGCATGACTTGAAATCTCTGCCGAAAGAGAAATGGGAGGAGAGGATAACCCGTGCGATGGAAGAGGGGATCTGGAAAGCACGGCGCGATTTCCCCGAGATGGACCTGTTCACGCTCTTCGGCGAGGCGAATATCTCGGTCAAACACACATATGCTATCCCGCCGGAATACCTCGGCGAACCCGAGTACCAACTCAACGAACAGGAACGCGCAAAATTCCTCGGATGGGCCTGGCCGGAGGCCATGAAAAGCGGCAAGGCGCTCAAGGCGTTTCGGGACAAGCATCCCGAATACGGCGATATCAAGATGACCTTCGGCAACGGCAATCCGCAGTTCATCATCGAGTTCTTGAAACACAATTACCCGCGCGAGTACCTGGGCGCCTTCGGTTTCGATATTCCATTCTTCGAGCGAATGCCGGAACGGCAACCGCGTGCCGTCGAGGCCGGCCAGATGATTTTCCTGCTCGACGCCATGCGGAAGTATGGTTACGAAGACGTGCCCGTCTACGGCACCGAGCACATGTACTACCCCGGTTGCCCCGGCTCCCTGACCCAGCGCGAGCAGGCGGATTACTACGTGCGCTCGCACGTTGTACACTTTGCCATGGGCATGGACAGGCTCTCGGCTGTTGCGATGGTATTCTCCACCGCCGGCGACTACGGGCGCTGCCACTACGGGTCCGCCGGGCTGCTGGAGGTCGCCCCCGAAGGCGGCGGCGACGGCAACCCCCGCGAGTCCTACGTCGCGTACGCGACGATGACCCGCGTGCTGGACGGGGCCGTTTTCAAGAAGTGGTACCCGACCGGTTCGTTCAGCGCCTTCTGTATGGCCTTCTCGCGGCCATGGGGGCTTCCCGACGTGGTGACGGCCTGGACGTTGCGTGGCCGCCGCGATGCCAGGCTCCTGCTGAAGGACGATGCCGAAACCCGGCTCACCGATGCCATGGGGAACTCGAGAGTCGTGCGCAGCGAAGGCAAGGTCTTGACAGTTCCGCTGACGACATCGCCGGTGTGGATCGAAGGCGTGAAGGCTGACGCCGTGCTGAAGGTGGAGCTTGGCGCCCCTGACCACAGCGACAAGGCGCCGGCGCCGGACGCGAAGGTCGTCGAGGACTTCGAGGGCGAGCTTGCATGGAAGGCTGAAGAGAAGCCATACGAGGCGTTCGCAACGAACAACTTCGACCAGCCGCGTTTCCACTGTCCCATGACTTCGGCGCTGATCGAGTCGCGAGATGGCCGCGGCAAGGCGATGGAGATCGCAATGCCCAAGCCGGAACACGAGCGACGGCTCGCGCCATGGTATGCAGTCTTCGTGCCGCAGCGGAGGATCGAGTTGCCCGGGAAACCAACGAAGCTGGGCATGTGGGTGAAGGGCAACTCCGGTTGGGGCCGGATCATCTTCGAACTGACCGACGCCAAGGGTGAGAGATGGACGTTCTGTGGGCCGAAGGATGAGTGGAACTCGGACGATATTCATAGTTGGAGTTCGGTCAACCACGACGGTTGGCGGTACATGGAGATGGAACTGCCGACCTCGCACCCGAACCTTATGCGCGGCCCGGCGCAGCCGTGGTGGAAGAACGAGGGCGCCCCTGGGGGGCGGAATGCGGACGCCATTGTGGATTACCCGCTGACAATCACCAGGATGATTGTGGAGCAACGCACTCACCTTTGGTACCTGGACCGGATCGTGCCGGGGCCGGAAGCCCGTATCGCGATAGATGACATCACGGCCGCGTACGACGATCCATGGAAGGACTGGCACTTGGCGAACAACTGGTAGCCGGCGCAGAGCAGAGGGGGGACCGAACGATGTCGGCCGTACGATGGATCACCGTTACCGTTCTTGCGGCCTTTCTGTTGACGGCCGCGCAAGCGCCCGCCGAGGACGCACAGCAGATCGCGCAACTGATTGGCAAGCTGGCCGCGGCCGAGGACAAACCGCGCTCGGAGACAATCGCCGCGCTCGCCCGTTACGGCGCGAAGGCTCACGACCAGGTCTGCAACGCGCTGGGCAGCGCAGACGGCAAGGTCCGTTCCGGAGCGTCTCAAGTCTTCCGGGCGTGGTCGCGCGACGCTGCGGCCATGGATATGCTCGCGCGGGCGTACGCGGAAGGCGATGCCAACCGCGCTGCGGGGGCCAAGGAGGCGCTTGAAGGGGTGGGGCTGCCCGGCGTGGATTGCCTGTCCGAGCCGCAGAAGCAGGGCAACGAGATCACGTCGCCGGCGCGCAAGGCGCTTGCGGTGGCCCTCGCCGCGTGCCTGCGGGAGAGGGACGCCAAGGCGCGCGAAGCGAATCTGCGCCAGCTTGCCTATCGCACGCACTTGGTTCCGATCCTTCTCGATATGTTCCCCGGCGCTGCCCCGGACGACCGAGCGAGTCTGGTGGAGGTTATTGCGGCGATGGCTGTCCACGGCGGGAAGACGCTGGTCCTGATCGGCGAGGCCCTGAACCACAGGGACGCCAGCGTCGCCTCGGGAGCCCGCGATGCCCTTGCGCGCTCGGGCGAGGGGGTGTTCCTGCTCAAGGCATCGGGGAAAAGCTGCACCTATTACGGTCAGGTGCCGAACCTCACGGAAAATGGCAGGCGGCTGGCTGGCGAAGCCCTCGACGCCATGCCGCCGTTCCTCCTGTCACGCTTGCGCGACCCCAACGAGCATGTGCGCCGCGCCGCCGGGGACCTGCTGACCAAGATTGGCGTGGCTTCCGTCAAGCCGCTGGTCGGCATGCTGACCGGAGAGGATGCCCGCGCCAGCGAGGCCGCCCGGTTGGCGCTGGTCGAGCTTGGCGGTCTGGCGGTCCCAGAGTTGATGGCCGCGGCGAGTGGGACGGATGGACAGGCAGCAGCGGCGAGGAAAACGCTCGTCGAGATTGGCTGGCCCGCACTGGCCGAATTGCAGAAGAGCACCGCCGCGTGGGCCAGGGAGATTGAAGTCTCTGCGTCCGTGCGGATGGCGAGCTTGAGCGAGTGGTACGCAGGGCTGGAGACGGCCCGCGAGAACATTCGCATCGCCTTCAAGAAGGCGCTCAAGGGAGAACGCGACGAGAAGGAGCGTTCTCATGCTGCGCAGCAGGACAGGGCGGAGGTCGCGATCGCGTTGGGCGAGATGGGCGATCCTGTCAGCGTGCCGGAATTGGCCTCCACCTTGTCGGACAAAGGAGCGGACGTGAACCTCCGGTGGCGGTGCGCATGGGCGCTGACGATGAACGGGAAGGGCAGCGCCGCGGCTGTGGCGGCGCTGCTCGAAGCCCTGAAGGACCAGCATGGTGAGGTCCGGCGGGCATCCGCTCTCGCACTGGGCAGGATCGGCGACAAGAGCCAGCTCGATGCGCTCTACGAAGCGTACCGCGCGGGGGGGGCGGGGGGCAACCGCGGCGTGCGCGCCGCCTGCCGCTGGGCGCTGGAGCAGCTTGCCGGCGAACGCCTGGGCGAGAACGACGGGGCGTGGGCGGAGTTCTTCAAGAAACGGACGGAAGCCAAGAAGTGAAAGTCGCACGATACGGAACTGCGGGACCTGAACTCTCGGGGAGGCAGGGATGAAAGTACGAACGGTGCTGGGCGATGTCCCGCCGTCGGCGTTGGGCCGCACGCTTTGCCATGAGCACTTGCTGGTCCACTACCGGAAGTCGCCGCGCCTCGAGTCCGTCTTCTTCCGCATGTTTCGCCGAGCGGTCTATCCGATGCTGGAAGCGATGAAGCGTGGCGGCGGTAACGCATTCGTCGAGGCGACGCCGATAATGCCCACGCGGTATCCGGCGTTGTGGCAAGAGGTTTCCCGGAGAAGCGGCATACACATCATCGCTTCCACGGGCGCGTATGTGGAGCGGCATATTCCCCCGAGCTTCCGGAAGATGGGCGCGGATGAGATTGCCGGCGTGATGTCGTCCGAGGTCCGGAAGGGGATGGACGGCACCAACATCCGGGCAGGCATCATCAAGCTTGCCTCGGGTGGGTTGGGCGCAATCCGAACGCCTCACGGAGTCAAGCCCGGCTTCGGACCCACAGAAGGCAAGTTCTTCCGCGCTGCAATCGTGGTCCACAGAGAACTTGGCGTTCCGATCACGACCCATGCCTACCCCGGTCTGGCATGCCAGGTACAGTTCTTCGCCAAGAACAGGGTGGACTTGGCGGGAGTTAGTGTCGGCCATCTGGAAGTGTGCACATGGTTCGACATTATAGAGGCGGCAAGATCCGGCATCGGCTTGGCCTTCACCAACCTCGGCGGCGAGGATGACATTCCCGAGGATGTCGAGGTGCAACAGATTGCGTGGCTCGCTCGACATGGCTATCGGGATCAGATCACCCTCTCCACCGACCAGGCGCTCATGGTTGATGAGAAAAGGCGGCGGTTGAGCCGCCATTTCCCGGTTGGGTACGACCACGTGTACCGGGTAACGGTACCGAAGCTCATGGCGGCGGGTCTCAAGGCGCGGGATGTTGATCGCATGCTGATTGACAATCCGCGCCGCTATCTGGCGTTCTGACCGTTTGGGAGGAGGCGCTGTATGCTTGGGCGTGGCGCGATGTGGCATAGCGTGATGCTGCTGGTGGCGGCGGCCTTGCCGTGCTGTTTCGGCGGCGAAGAGACCCGGCAGGTGGAAGGGTGGTGGAAGGATGTGTCCGGCCGTGTGTTGGTTGAGATGAACTGCCCGGACTTCGAACTCGACACACCCGCGCCATGGACGGTCAAGGGCGGCCCGCTCGCGGTGACCGAAGACAAGTGGGATGCTAACGAGGATATCCCCAAGGCGGCGCCAGAGCCCGAGCGGCCCGCCCCCGGCGGCAGACGAAAGGTGCTTCAGGCGGCCAGAGATGTGGAACTGACGGCCGGCAACGCCGAGTGGGGACGCTACGCGGTCACTGCGGAAGTAATGGCCGGTCCGACGGGCAGACCGGTGACACTCGCCGCCGCCGTGCTCCTGGAGGCCGGCAGGACGCAACCCGGCTATCAGGTCGAGCTCCGGGGGAACAAGGGATCCACGGTGGAATTGTGGATGAGCGCGTCGGAGCGGTCGGGGGATTTGTTGACGGATGTGCGTGGTGAGAAGAAGAGCAAGCGCTGGCTGCCGCTGCGGCTGGTGCCCAATCAACGGTTGGCCGGCGAGGTCTCCGAAGCTCAAAGGACCCGGGCCGCAGCCGAATACAGGAGGGATTGCGAAACCACCACGCCGTGGAGTCAGCAGTGGTTCCGGTTGCGCGTGGAGGTGACGCCCTGCCAAGCTCGCATGTGGGTGAATGGCGTGCTGGTGGCAAGCGTGGACTGGCCGCAATGGACCAAAGGCGGCATCGCACTGCACCTGAACACCGGCGACCGCGTGCGATCGCTGCGGGTTGAGGGACTGCCGCCGTCATCGGATGGATACTTGCCGCTGGACCTGACGAGCCGCCACAATGGCGACGGGCTTGACAAGGGCGACCTGGGCGATGGCGCTGCTTTCGATTCCTCGGCCCTGCCCAAGGCCGGCAGATTCGTTGAGGTCGGCGGCGTCCCCTTCTGCTGGAATGCTGCGCCGGGCAAGCCCAACCATGTTGACCTCGGGAAAATCAAGGGCCTCGGAGCTTACATCCTGTGCGATGCCGCGAGCGGAGACAGGCGGATGAGGCTGCGAGTGCCGAAGCGGCAGTACCGCCAGCTCGCCATCGTCGCGGCGTCCGACACGCGGAGCGGCGGCACGTCGAACGTGCTCAATGTCCGTATGTTCAAGGCCGGACACGCGGCGCTGCTGGACTGCTGCTGGCCTGTTCCGCGATGGGATGACACCGCGCCGAAGGACGGCGCCCAACGGCTTGCGGCCGGTCGCATGTGCCGCAAGGACGGGAAGGCGGCAGGAGAAGGAAGCCTGTGGTTCATCCGCATCCCCCTCGACCCAGGTGCGTTCCAGGATTTCCTGGGCAGCGACGAAGAGATCGCGCTTGAGCTCGAATTTACCGGACCGCCGGTACGGGAGGGTTACCCCGAGATCGCAGTGCCGAACCCCGCGATCCACATTTTCGCCGCTACGCTGGTGGAAAGCCCCGTCGAGATGTACGTGAGATCGGCCGAGGTGGGACACGTGTTCGTGGAACCCAAGGTCCCCGAGTTCATCGTCCATCTCCGGAATGCCACCGCGACTCCCCAGTCCGGCCGGCTTGAATTGACCGAGACCGACTTCTATGGGCAGAGCGAGGTCCAGCTTGTTCCTGTTTCTCTCGAAGCAAAGCAAGCGGTGTCGCCGGCGGTCCCGTTGCCCGTTCAACGGAGAGGCATCCACTACCTTGATGCCAAACTCATCTCCTCTTCCGGCGAGCTGATGGTCCGCCGCCAGACGACATGTGCAGTTCTTCCTCCCGATACACGCCAAGCGGACCGCGATTCGCCCTTCGGCATGTGGGTGTTTATTCGCGATCACTACGGCGCTGGATGGGACTCTGCCGCTCCGCTGATGAACAAGATTGGCGTTCGGTGGACCTTCACCGATAAGGCACAATGGCAGCAGGGCTTCTGTGACCGCTACAAGCTTCACCGCAACTACCTGATTCTTATGCAGAAAGAGGACGCCACGCCCGGCCAGGTCGTCGAGTACGTGAAGGCCAACCCTCATAACCGGCACTGGGGGGTATTCGGCGAAACGGCGCTGAGCGACCGCCACTACGGCTACTTCCCGCCAGAACTCCTGGAGAATCCGAAGCCGCGGGACCTGACCCCGGATGAAGAGGCGACATTCAAGCGCCTCTTCGACCGGGGGGTCGCGTGCAGCGAAGCCGTGCGCCGGGAGTGCCCCGACGCCAAGCTGATCTTCGGCAACGGCTACCCCCACTTCATCCACACGTTCATGTCGCGCAAGTTTCCGCGCAACCTGGTGGATGGCTTCGCCCTCGATTTCATGGGCGACCAGATCTACATGTTCCACTCTCTCAAGGAGGTCGCGAAGCACTACGGGTATGGCGACGTGCCTTTCTACATCACGGAGGGCTTTTATGTCACAAGCGCCTGCGGCTACTATCCCGACCGCAAGAGCGAGGACCGCCAATCGAACACATACATCAGCGGGATGCTTCGCGGCTTCGCGTTGGGCATCGAGAAGTACCTGGGGGCCTGCGAGTTGTGGGACAACGGCGGCTACTACTACTATACCGGCTACGGGCCAGTGAGCCTGTGCCGCCGCGCGCCGGAACTCAACCCCAAGCCCGGCTATTGCGCCTACGGAACCATGACCCTGATGCTCGACCAGGCGAAGTTTCACTCACGCATTCCCACCGGTTCAGTCAACGCCTTTCTGCTCCGCTTTGACGGACCTAGAGGACCGATCTACGCCACGTGGGCAGTGAGCGGCCGGCGGACGTTGTCGCTGCGGCCCGCCGCGGGCGCCAGCCCTCGTCTGACCGACAGCCAGTGCAACAGCCAGCCGCTTGCGGTGAAGGACGGGCGGGTGAGCTTGGAGATTGACTCGGCGCCAGTCTGGCTGGACGGTGCGGGCGTCGTCGCGGATGCCCAGGTGGGAACCCCCGTGTACGACAGCGCGCCTCCCCCAGGCGCTTCTGTCTTGCACTCAGTCTCGGCGGTGGACGACTTCACCCAGGATTCCGGCCCCTACGCCGAGTTGGAGGCGCTGAACGACGAGACGCCGGTGAAGCCGGTTTCGTTCGAGCTGAGTCTTGGTGCCGGGCAGAAAACGGGGACCAAGGCGCTGGCAATCGCCCTGAAGGAAGAGGCCGGGGTGAGTCCGTACCGCCTGCGGTATGCCGTCCTGCGGCCTCGGCAGGAGATAACGATTCCTGAAGGCGCTACCGAGTTGGGGCTTTGGATCTGTGGCAACGGCGCGGCATGGGTGGACTTGGAACTCCGGGACGCGAAAGGGGAACGGTGGACATCGGTGCGCGGCGCCCGCGGGTTCTGCTGCGGAACGCCCTATGGCGGGTGGAACGCCTTCGATGGATGGCAGTATGTTCGCTGGCCGCTGCCGGGCGCCTCAGGAAGGCCCGCGAAAGATCGGGCCGAGCTGGCGCAGGCCCGGCCGCCTTGGGCAAAGTGGCGGCACACAGGCGGCGATGGAAGACTCGACGCACCCGCGAAGTTGAGCGGCATCATCCTCGAGCAGTACGGCAAGGTGGTGTACATCAGTGAACTGGTTCCGGCGGACAGTCCGACATGGTTACTGGGCGATGTCCTGGTCGTGGCTGGGCCCAAGCCACCGGGCCCGTAACCTGGTCAGGTAGCGTGTACAGTCGGTGCGCGGGATGGGAAGAGGAGGCGGCGCCATACGCCGGACGCGGATGACGATTCCCGCGCTTGGCTTGGTTCTGCTCAGCGCCAGCCTGGCGGCAGCAGAACAGCCCGCGCCGGCCGTTCCGTCGGCCAGCGACTACACGCGGGCGCTGCTGAAGGCGAAGAAGAGGGCAAAGAAGGAGTAGTCCGTGTGACTGAGGAGGCGGCCGGACTGCGTGTGCGGTGGCAGAAGAAGGAAGGGTGGCGGCGCTGGTCGGAGATGAGCGAGGGGTGCTATGTGCTGCGCAGCAACGTAACGGACTGGAGCGCGGAGGAGTTGTGGCAAGGGTACAGGCAGTTGACCGAAGCCGAGGCGGCGTTCCGCGTTCACAAGAGCGACCTGGACCTGCGTCCGATCTGGCATCAGAAGGCGGACCGCGTGCGGGCACACATCCTGGTGTGCTTTCTGGCGTATGTGCTGTGGAAGACGTTCGGGCAGTGGTGCAAACGGGCGGGACTGGGGACGGAGCCGCGCAAGGTTCTGGACGAGTTGCAGCAGATCAAACTGGTCGAAGCTGTACTGCCCACGCGCCGCGGCACCGAGATACGCAAACGCTGCATCAGCCGTCCGACGGCGCACCAGGCGATCCTGCTGGACCGGCTCCGTCTGGCCCTGCCGCGCCAGTTGAAGACGCTCCTGGTACCACAAGTTTTTGAAGCCGTGTAGTGAAGACTTTTGCCTCCGAAGCCCAATTTATAAGGACTTACATGAACAACTGCGGAAGATCGGTTGGCGCTCGCCGAAACCTTGAGGCCGCCCGGTCCAAGCAATAAATCGCGGACAGCCGACACTGGCAGCGCGCAAGCGCTACCGTTTCCTTCCCCTCCCGTTCGCCTGCTTGTTGCCCGGATTGCCCGGGCTTGTGCCGGCCTGATCGTTGGGCTTCGGGTCGCCCGGCGGTTGAGGATCAACGCCGTTGCCGACGCCGTTGTTGCCCTTCGAACCCTGGCCATTGCCGTTGTCGGTCGGCTGCTTGTTGCCCGGATTGCCCGGGCTTGTGCCGGCTTGGTCGTTGGGCTTCGGGTCGCCCGGCGGTTGCGGATCAACGCCGTTGCCGACGCCGTTGTTGCCCTTCGGGTTCTGGCCCCCGCCGTTGCCGTTCGGCTGCTTGTTGCCGGGATTCCCGGGGCTTGTGCCGGGGAGGTCGTTCGGTTTCGGATTTCCCGGCGGCTGAGGGTCAACGCCGTTGCCGACGCCGTTGTTGCCCTTGGGCCTGCGCGGCACATTGCCGGTCGGTGTGTTTGCGCCGCCGGCGGGCGGCTTGATGCTCGGGCCGTTCGGACCCGGCAGAGCCGGAGGTATGCCCACGCGAGCAGGGCGCCGCGGCCTATTGCCGGGATTGCCGGGGCCCGTGCCTGGCAGGTCATTCGGCCGCGGATTGCCTGGCGGCTGCGGGTCAGGCCCATTGCCGACGCCGTTGTTGCCTTTGGGCCGGCGTGGGACAGGACCGCCATTCGGCGCGGCCGGCACAGTGGGGCCCGGTCTAACCACCGGCGGGCGAGGCCCGGAAGAAGGCGGCGGATTGTTCTCAGCAACCGGCGGCGGCGGGTCCGGTCCATCGCTGCCCGTGGGCGTTTCGGGGACATCGCTGCTGGGCGGAGACGGAGGAACAACGGGCGCGTCGGGGGGCAGGACAACTACGGGCGGCGGGCTTTCGCCGGGTTCCGGCGACACCTTCAGGTACCCGACCCAACGAATGCTGAACCAGCCGCGCGTGATGAACACGTGGTTGATGAGCGGCTCGGTGCGAGTGTAGGCGTATTCCTGGAACGTCCAGTCCCTGGCCTCGACTTTCGGGGCTATGCGCGGCTTCCAGTTGCCGCCCCACTCGAACGGGTCCCTGAAGTAATGCGCCACAAGGCCGGGCTTCACGACGGCTTGAGCCTCGCTGCCGCCACTGGCCGCGGAAGTCAGGCCGCTGCCGAAGCGGGCCAAGTCCGCGGCGGACAGGCCCTGGCTGGGCACGAAGTCCTGCTCGTCGTCATCAGTATGGAAGAAGTAGCCGGCGGGAATGATCGTCCGGCCGATGTTCAGCGAAGGAATGCTCCAGTACAGCTTGGCCGGATCGGGGTCGTCCTGCGGCAGGCTTTCGCCCTGGAAATACTCAACCACCAGACGGTGATAACCGGGGCCGAGTGTCACGTTGACAACGCGGTGCGATCGCGCCGACGTCGCAGAGCAATGCCGCCAGTCGTCAATCAGCTTCTGGTCGTCAAGAAACAGCCGCGCGCCATCGTCGGCCCAGACCTCCACCGTCACCTGAAGCGGCGTTGCCGAATCGGGCGTCGGAGATTGCGCGGCAGCCGCGGAGTACACGCAGGCAGCCGCGAGCAGGCACGCAAGCAGCGCTCTCATACTCAGGCCTCCTCCATCGCCAACTGCGCGTGGACCAACCATGGATATGAACAGCGATGAGACAACACGGCCACAGTAGGCCCATACCGGTCCCTGCAAAGCACTGACCGACGGTCTCGTACTCATTCTATGAATATTCTACGCCACCAAGACACATTTCGTTTGCGGGAAAACCGCGAATTCCGCAGCGGGTCCGCGAATTTTGTGCACATGTGCAGTGGCCAAACGGTTATCTGGAGTTAATGCACATGTGCAGCGCGGGGGCGTGCGTCAGTCGCTCAGGTGACCCGAGAACCTGTACCAGTCCACCGCAACCCAGTCCCGGCCCACGTTCCGGATAGTGACGCGGTGTTCTCCCTGCGGTATCTCGAGGTCCAGGGTCCTGCCGACCCTGGCGTCCGCCTCCTTGGCGCCCGGCAGGTTGAGCATGGGGATCACGAGGTCATCAATGACGAATTCGACCTCCGCCCCGGCCTGCTTGTTGACCCGCGAGAACCTGATGTTGAGCCGGCACGGGCCGTTTGCCTTGACGAGAAACGTCGGCGGATTGCGGAGCTCCGGCTTCAGCGACCCGTACAGGTATTTCCCCAACATCGCCTCGTTGGCGATGCTGCCGCGCCCGTCAACGCGGAACAGGTTGTCCGTGGGTTTCCCAAAGCCGGCTTGCGGCCTGATCTCCATCCCCACCACCGGCCCATCCATCGGCAATCCGGACACAAACAGGAACCTCGAATTCCGTGTTCCTGGTTTCCCCCCTTCGACGCCCGCGGGGAGTGGGTCCTCGGGAAAGGGGTCAACGATCAGCTCGGGGGCGTCCGCCGGCGAACCGGGACTGATGGCCACGCCGGACTTGAGATCGCGCAGCACCACCGGTGACTTGCCGCGCGCCACCGGAGCAGCGCGGGGGGCAGCGGGGGCAGCGGGACGGCGACCGGTCACCCACCAGCCGGCACAGAACACAAGCGCGAGCGCCCCGACTGCGCCTGCAACGCGCCACAGCAGCGCGAGCCGCTTCGGTTGGGTGCCGGACGATGCGTCAGCCATACTGTTCTGCTCTACACTGTAGACGTGTCTCAGGCGGCCCAAACTGCCGGCGCAACCCGGCGGAACGGCCGGGCAACGTTCCGCTTGACATTCCCTGGGAAGGCGTGAAGGTGCAACGTCGCGTTCTGTCTGTCTGTCTGTCTGTCTGTCTGTCTGTCTGTTGTTGGAGATCCCCATTAAGGCACGTCCGGCATGCAAAACCTGAAACTCCAAGTCCGAAACCCGAAACCCGAGACCCGATACCCGTTCCTTCTCTGTGCTCTCTGTGTCCTCTGTGGTAAGGCCGTTGCCGGCGATTTTCAGATTGGCCCCAACCTGTCGCTCGACAGCCTGTCGCTCGCCGCGGGCAGCTCGAGCTATCTGGTCGTGTGGCGCGGGCTGGCACCTTCGCCGCGGATCGCGGGCGCGACGGTGAGCAGCACGGGTGTGGTCTCCAGCAGCTTCCCCATTTCGGACGCCGCAGGTGCGCCGCTGGAGGCCGGAGTGCAGCGCTCGACCGTCGCCGCCGATGGCGCGAACTTCCTGGTGGTCTGGGCCGACAACCGCGCCGTTGGCGCTGGTCTACGCGGCGCGCTCGTTACGCCGCAGGGGACCGTGGTTGGCGGCGCGGACTTCCTGATTGCGCCCATCAGCCGCACGGACAACCTCGCGCCGCTCTGCGTCTTCACGGGCAGCGATTACCTGGTCGCCTGGCAGGACGCCGCGCCGACGTCAACGCCCGCGTCGCAAATCTTCTACGCGCGCGTCACGGCTCAGGGAGCGGCGGGAGCGGTAGCCGGCGTGCCGAGCAGCGGCGGGCAGAACCAGTCGCTTGAATTCCTCGTGGCCGGCCCCGCTCCGGAAGCGCTGATCGTCCTGCAGGACCTCGCGTCCGACCCCAACGTCACTCGCGCCGTGCGCCTGGCCGCGGACAACACGCCGCTCGGGCCGCCGGAAGGCGTGCTGCTGTTCAAGCATGACTTGAGCGTGGCGGGGTTCGGCGTGCCCATCGGCGCGTCGTACGACGGCAGCGAATATGCCATCCTCAGCTCTCACAGCGCGCAGCTCGATTCGTCCGTTTTCAAGACGCGCCTGCGGAGCGACGGGACGGTCATCCGGCCATCCGGCGCGTTCGCCGAAGTCGGCCAGGGCACGACGGGGCTGGCTGAAGACGCGTACCCGCGGACGTTCTGCAACGCCGCCGGCGAGTTCCTCTTCGTGCGCAACGACAAGGTCAGCGACACCGCGTACCACCTGCTCACCAAGCGCGTCGCCGCCGATGCCACGGACCGCGACCCCAACATGCCGCTCATTGACTCGGCGTCCCAGGGCGTGCTCAACGGCGCCATGTCCGCCGGGCTGTCGGGGCAGTTCCTCGTGGTGTGGATGGACGGCCGGTATGGAGCGCCGCAGCCGGCGCGCCAGTTGAGCGTCTTCGGTTTCATGGTGGACGACACCAAGGCCGGCGACGACACCACGCCGTACCTGCGAGCCGTTGCGCGCGCCGCGCCTACTGTGGGCACGGCGCCCCTGACGGTCTCATTCTGGCCGGCCGGGCAGACGGGCATCTGGGACGCTATCCAGTGGGATTTCGGCGACGGCCAGGTCTCCGCGTACAGTTGGACAAGCCACACGTACGAGGCGCAGGGCTACTACTTCGCGGTGCTCTCCGTCATCCGCGCGGGTTTCGCGATGCGCGACTTCGTGCGCATTGCCGTGGACATGGACGAATTCGGCGGCGGCGGCGGGCCGCCGCAGGCGGTCGGCGGGTCGCTCGGCCCGGTCAGCGACGGCGTGAACACGGACGTGGTTATCAACAGCCTCACGGCCGCGCTGAACTTCGCCAAGAGCAGCGCGGACAGCCTGCGCTTTACCGGTTATTTCGATGTCTCCCTGCTGCCGGTTTCCATGGCCAACAGGAGCGGCTCGCTGACGATCGGCGCGAAGACGTACAGCTTCACGACGGACGTGAACGGCGTTTCCTCGACGGCAGTAGGCACGACGCCGGCCGTGCGTTTCGGCGTGAACCGCTACAGCGGCTACTTCGCGTTGACGGTGGCGCAGGAGGACCTCCTGACGCTGCTGGCGCCGCTGGGCGTGGCCAACGAGACCGTCGCGAAGCCCGGCAAAGAAATCACCGTGCCGTTCAGCTTCAACTTCGCCGGCCTGCAGCTCGACTCGAACGTAACCGGCTTGTACGTCGCCACGGCGGGAAAGTCGGGGCGCCTCAGCTATCTCTTCGGCGGCTCCGGCTACCCCGGCAGCGGCTACTTCCACGTCTTCGGCGCCAAGGCTGTCGAGAGCGGCCCGAAGAAGAAGACCGCCGGCGCCGCTCAAGACCTCGGCAGAGTCCACGCGTTCACCGTGTCGGGGAATTTCGGCGTGGGCGGCAAGGACGGCCTGGTGAAAGCCGCCAGCGGCGCCTGGCGCGTCACGCTGGGCAATTATGTGGAAGACATCCCCGTCACGTCGCTGCTGGAAAGCAGCGGCATCTACACCTTCAAGGGCGCGAAGGCCAAGACCGGCATCAGCGGCTTCTACTACAACACGCGCAACGGCGCGTTCGTGATGGGCTGGAAAGGCGTGCCCGCCGACGGTGCGGATCCTTCCGGCATGCTGCTCTCCACGAGCACCTTCTGGCGCGTGGATATGGCCCTCTCCGTGGACGCCGATCTGCAGAATGGCGCCAAGTACCAGGGCAGCGCGTATGTGCGCCTGGCGCGGAAGAAGCTGAACTCGCTGAAGTGGAGCCTGCGCTGAGCGGACAACCAAGGCCGCCCACTCAATCGCAAATCAAAAATCAAAAATCGCAAATCCCGTCACGGCTTCCTGGCCGGTTCGTTCGCAAGCTGCGCCACGATATCCCGCACCAGTTTGGCCGAATTCCCGGCCGCGATCTTGTTGAAGTTGGCCGAATCCTTCACGGCGGTGGCGTCGGCCATGTCGCTCAGGCTGCGGATGACCAGGCACGGCACGCCCTGCTGAAAACAGACCTGCGCGATGGACGCGCCTTCCATCTCGACGGCGTCGGCGTTGAAGTCCTTGCGCAGCGCGGCGCTCTTCTCCGCATGGGCCACGAACACGTCGCCCGTGACGACGGTGCCCTTGATGATCTTCGGGGTGCGCTCGCCGGTGGCCGTCTTGAGCGGTTCGAGCTTCAGGCGCGCGGCGGAGACGTCGGCCAGGCCCAGCAACCGCGCGTCGCCCGGGAAGAAGATCGGGTTGCGCTGCCCCGTGACGGGATTGCGGGTGCCCTTCGATTCCAGTCCCTGGGCCGTGAGGTTGCCGAAGTCGTGGTGCGCGATCTTCTCGGCGACGACGATGTCGGCGGGGCCGAGTTCGGGATTGAGACCGCCGGCGATGCCCGTGACGAGGACTTCGGCGGGCTTGAAGCGCTCCAGCAGCAGCGCGGCAGTGAATGCCGCATTGGTCTTGCCGATGCCCGCCTTGGCCACGACGACGTTGCGCCCGTTCAGTTTCCCCGTGGTGAACTTGAGCTGTTGGACAGTCTGCGGCACGGGGTTCTCGAGGGCCTCGGTGAGGATCGAGACCTCGAGCTGCATCGCGCCGAGGATGCCGGTGAGTGTGCCACTGTCCGCAGACAGTGGCCGTGCGGCGGGCTTCTCCTCGCCCGCGCTCAAGCGCAAGGCGGGCAGCGCGCAGACGAGCAGGAACAGCAGGCAAATTCGGCTCACAGCAGACTCCTTATCTCCTCGTTCGCCGCCGCCAGCCGCGACGACAGCAGGCGGATGACGAACTTGTGGAACTGCACCGCCACCTCGGGGTGCTCGGCTTCCATGCGCGCGAGGTTCTCGGCGCTGAGCTTGCGCACGCGGCAGGAGCACTCGGCGAAGACGTCCGCCGAGCGCGGCTGGTGCGAGTACAGCCCCATCTCGCCGACAATCGTTCCCGGCCCGAAGGTGCGCAGGCGCTTGGGCTGGCTGTTGAGGAGGCGGATCGTCACGGACACCTGGCCGCGCTCGAT